>Ga0209278_1000494_pt1 | contig 30350 bp, 30 predicted proteins | sample JI81BgreenDNA_FD_187504 | JGI IMG/M metagenome (GOLD analysis project Ga0209278, IMG submission 187504) | Wastewater effluent complex algal communities from Wisconsin, to seasonally profile nutrient transformation and Carbon sequestration -... | ecosystem: Engineered > WWTP > Effluent > Algae...
CGCCCGACTGGCCAGCCGGGCCGATGGTGAGGTCCGGAAACCGCCATGCGGCACGGTTTGCGCGTGCCTCGACAAGCTCGGCATGAGCGGTTGGTGCGGGTGAAACAGGAAAAAACCCGCTCATGCCGAGCTTGTCGAGGCACCGCACCAGCGTGGAACCAGCCGGGTTTATCAGCGCCGCCGCCCGCCAATTTGGCCTTTTCGCCCCATGTCGCTATGGTGCCGCCATGGTTGATCCACCCATCCGCCAAGGCTTTTTCCGCGACAAGAACCGCGCCTTCTGGATGCTGCAGGGCGGCGGCTGGTTTGCGTATCTGATGTTGCGCGCCCTGTCGGGGCTGGCCAACTCCATGGGGCTCAACTTCGTGGTGCCGGCAATCATCGTGACGGCCACCGGCTTTTCGATCACGCTGCTGCTGTCGGCCGCCTATCGCCGCCTGATCGCCGTAAAGCCGATCTGGACGTGGACGCTCACCGCCATGCTGCTGATCGGCGCTTCGGGGCTGTTTTCGGTGCTGGAAGTGTGGGCGCATGCCACTTTCTATCAACCGGGTTGGCAGCCCAAGGGGGTGCAGTTCTTCGGCGCCATATTGCTGGATTTCGCCGTGCTCGGCGCGTGGACGGCGCTTTATTATGGCATCAACTATTATCTGCTGCTGGCCGAACAATCGGCACGCATGGTCAACATGGCGGCCCAGGCCAACAGCGCCCAGCTGGAAATGCTGCGCTATCAGTTGAACCCGCACTTCCTGTTCAACACGCTGAACAGCATTTCCACGCTGGTGCTGCTGAAACAGACGGAGCGCGCCAATGCCATGCTGTCGCGCCTCGCCAGCTTCCTGCGTTACAGCCTGGTGGGCGAACGCGAAGGCCTGGCGACCGTGGCGCAGGAGGCCGAGGCGCTGAAGCTGTATCTCGATATCGAGCGCACACGGTTCGAAGCCCGGCTGCGCACCCGGTTCGATATTGCGCCCGATGTGATGGAGGCGCGGCTGCCGTCATTGCTGCTGCAACCGATCATCGAAAATGCCATCAAATATGCCGTCACCCCGGCCGAAGACGGGGCAGACATATTGGTGGACGCGCGGCGCATGGGCGATCGGCTGGTGATCACCATCGCCGATACCGGGCCTGGTTTGGGTGCGGTGCCGGCCGAAGCATCCGGCACCAACGTGGGCATGGCCAATATCCGCGAGCGCCTGGCGCAAAGCTATGGCGCCGATCACCGCTTCGAATTGGCCGACAATGAACCGCATGGCCTGATCGTGCTGATCGACATTCCGTATCAGACCGACATTCCGGCACAGCCCGTCGCAAATCCGGTTGCCGTTCCGCAGCTGGCTCCACAGGTCTGATCCCATGACCATCAGAACCATCCTTGTCGACGACGAACCGCTGGCCATCCAGGGCCTCGAACTGCGGCTGCAGCCATTCGAGGATATCGAGATCATCGAACGCTGCGCCAATGGGCGTGAGGCGATCCGCGCCATCCGCACGCTGAAACCCGATCTGGTGTTCCTTGATATCCAGATGCCGGGCTTCGATGGCTTCTCCGTCGTGTCAGGCCTCGCTGATATCGAACCGCCCTTGTTCGTGTTTGTCACCGCTTTCACCCAGCATGCGCTGAAAGCCTTTGAAGCGCAGGCAGTGGATTATCTGCTCAAACCCGTCGAGGAAGACCGGCTGGCCGCCACCATCGAACGGGTGCGCCAGCGCCTGGCCGAAAAACAGGGCGCGCAGGGTGCCGAGCGGTTGAAGGAAATCCTGTCCGAAGTCGCGCCCGAAGCCTTGCCCGATGATCTTTCCGATGCACCGCAGGCCGGGCGGTTTGAACGGGTGATCAACATCAAGGATCGCGGCCAGATCTTCCGGGTGGACGTGAAGGATATCGAGCGCATCGATGCCGCCGGCGATTACATGTGCATCTACACCGCCGATCAGACCCTGGTGCTGCGCGAGACGATGAAGGATCTGGAAAAGCGCCTTGATCCCAAGACGTTCCAGCGCATCCACCGTTCCACCATCGTCAACCTGGACAATATCAAGAGCGTGAAGCCGCACACCAACGGCGAATGTTTCCTGGTGCTGGGTTCAGGCACGCAGGTGAAGGTTTCACGCTCTTATCGCGATGTGGTGGCGCGATTCTTGTAGTAGCTTGCAGCGCTAACACGGGGGAGTTGACGATGAAGCGCCTGATGATCCTGAGCACTGCGGCCCTGTTGCTGGCCGGCTGTGGCGGCAAGAACACGGATGAGGGCCAGAAGGTGACCGTGGCCGATGGCGAAGGCGGCAGCGCCACCGTGCGTTTCGGCGGCGAGGACAATGGCATCGCCGCGCCCGAAAATCTGCCGGCCTTCGCGCCTGTCTATCCCGGCGCGCTGATCCAGAGCGCGGTGACCGGCAATGAAGGCGAAGCCAATGGCATGGTGAGCTTCCTCAGCGATGCCAAACAGGCCGACGTGCTGGCCTTCTACAAGGACAAGGGCAAAGCCGCCGGCATGAGCGTGAAGGCCGAAGTGGCCATGGGCGCCGGTCGCATGCTGGCGATGGGCAGTGAGGGGGGCGGCGAGGGCGACAGCCCCGCCATGCAGATCACCACCACGCCCGGCGACGATGGCAAGGTGATGGTGGCCGTGGTCTATGACGGCGGCAAGAAGGGCTAAAAGCCCTGCCGCCCCAACCAGTCGGTGACAATGCCAGCGGCCTGGCGAAGATGCTCCGGCTGGAACGCATAATAATGCGTCGCGCCTTTCACTTCGTGCAGTTCGCGGGACGTGGCGTTTTCCACGCACTCGAACAATCGCCGCGTGTGGCTGGGCGTGCAGGCATCATCGGCCGTGTTGCCCACCACCAGCACCGGCAGCCGGATGCGGTGGCCCACCTTCAGTGAACAGGCGTTGGATTTCAGGCTCCACTGCGACAGCCACGAACGCAGCGTGGTGAAGCGGCCCAGCCCGCCCGGTGAATCGTTGATCAGGCGCGGATCACCCAGATAGCAGCGGCCGGGCGCGCGATCGTTGGCGTCGACCGCCGGATCGAGCCAGCACGGTGCCGCCATGGTGCCGTGGACGATGAAGGCGCGTTCGGCATGCGGGCCTTCGCGGCGCTTCAATTCCGCCAGGGTCGCCTCCGCCCACGCCGTGATGCGGTTCGAACGGGCCACCTGACGGGCGGCATATTGGCCAAGGAAATCGGCGGAGTAAGGCGGCTGCGGGCAATCGGCGCTGTAGAGATTCCACTTCGGATCGCGCACCGGGCCGTTCTCGTCGATCACCGAGGCATCGAGCCATTCGGTGAGCGTCTGCGAGCGCGACACATGCGCCGCCAGCAACATGATGCCATCCACCGGCGGCAATTTCGCTTCCGCCATCGGGAACGGGTCGCCGGCCGGGGTGTGCGTCACCTGCGGGTCAGCCGCTTCGGCCTGGTAGAACAGCGCCAGGCTGCCACCGCCCGACCAGCCGGCCAGCACGACGCGTTTATACCCCAGCACATCGCGGCAGTGCGCCACCCAGCGGCCAAGATCGACCGCCACCTTCTCCATGATCAGCGCATTGTCATTATTGGGATAACGCGACACCGCGGTGAGCACGTGCACGCCGGCATCGGCCAGCGCGGGGGGCAGCGGCAGATAATGCATGATCCCCATCGGGTGCATGAAGATCACGATGGTATCGGATGGCGTCTCCGGCTTCAGGTGATGCGCTTGGCATGCCACCACCCCATCGATGCCGCCATAAGTGTCGCGCAGTCCCACGGCCTCGCGAAAGGCGATCAGCAGGGGGATGCGGGCGTAACTCATGCCGCTTTCTCGCTGGCCTTGCGCGCGCTCCACGCCTTGATGATGGCATGCGCCGTCTTGGCATCTTCGGCCAGGATCGCATCGTGTGCGGGCACCCGCGCGGTGATTTCCAGCGGCAAGCCGTTCGGATCGGAGAAATACACCGATTTCACGAAACCATGATCAATCGGCCCGAAACAGGGCACGCCCGCCGCGTTCAGCTTGTCCCGCCAGTCGAGCAGCTTCGCCTCATCGTCCGCTTCGAACGCCACATGCCGGTCAAAGCCGTGCACCAGAGTGAAATCGCCTTCCTTCACCGTGCCCGGCGCATCGAAGAAGGCGATGAAATTGCCATCGGGCATGCGGAAGAACAGGTGCACGAACGGATTGGGCCGGCCCGAACCCGGCTCCTTCTCCTCCTGCACCACCGCTTCCAGCGGCAGGCCGAGCACATCTTCATAAAAGGCCCGCGTTTCTTCGGCGTCGCGGCAGCGATAGGCGCTGTGGTGAATGCCCTTCAGCGGTGTCGTCATGGCGAAATCCTCCCTTGCTTTTGAGCCTGACACAGGCACGCTCTGTCGCCAAGCCTGCTGCAAATGGGCGGGGCAGGGTTGCACAGGCAGTCGCCGCGCCCGTAATTCTGATCACGCACGCACGGGGGACGGCGGAATGATCGACAGACGAACAGCCTTGCAAACAACGGGTTGGGGCGTGCTCGGCCTGGCCGGCGCACCCGCACTGGCCCAGACGGCCTTTGCGCCGCGCACGCCGATCGTCCCCATCAACGCCCGTCCCGACCGGTTGATGCGCATCACTGTGTGCCTGCGCCCGTTCCGCGCCGCCGGCCCCCGCATCGAGGTGGAGCGGATCGCCGGCAAACAGGTGATCCACCATTATGGCCATGGCGGCAGCGGTTGGTCGTTGAGCTGGGGTTCGGCCATGCAGGCGGTGCCGCTGGCGCTGCAGGCTGGTGCGCGAGAAGTGGCGGTGGTGGGCGCCGGCGCCATCGGGCTGACCACGGCCCTCACTGCGCAGCGCATGGGCCTGAAGGTGGTGATCCATGCCGCCGAACGCTTCCCCGATGTGCGCTCCAACCGCGCCACCGGCACCTGGTCGCCGTTCAGCCGCGTCGCCATGGAAAAGGCCGTGGACCCCGGCTTTGCCGCGCGCTGGGAGGTGATGGCGCGGCGCAGCTGGGCCATGCACCAGCATTATCTGGGCCGCGCCGGCACGCCGGTGGAATTTCTGGAACGCTTCGTGCTGTTCGACGCACCACCCAGCGGTGGCGGCGACCATGCGATCACCCTGCCCGGCGGCGGCAGCGACCATTTCGTCAATTATGAGGACCGCCTGGCCGACATCAGCCCGCGCAATGAACCGCTTGACCCCGATCAGCACCCCTTTCCGGTGCCGGTGGCGCGCCGCAATGTCGCAATGAATTTCAACGTTTCAGCGCTGTCCAGCACACTGGAGCAGGAGTTTCTGATGGCCGGCGGCCGCTTCGAGCCGATGACCCTGGCCAGCCCCCGCGATTTCGCGCGCATCAAGGAACGGGTGATCTTCAACTGCACCGGCTATGGCGCCCGCGCGTTGATGGGCGATACCAGCATCATCCCGGTGCGCGGCCAGATCGCCTGGCTGCCGCCGCAGCCAGAGGTGCGCTATGGGCTTTATTATCGCGACATCGGTGTCACACCGCGCCCCGATGGCATCGTGGTGCAGCATGTTGGCCCTGATGAAGCGTTCGGCTTCAACGATGCCAACGAAACGCCCGATCCAGACGCTGCGCGGGCGTCGGTGGAGGTGATCGCCAGCCTGTTCCGCCCGCGCGCCGTTTAAGGGTCAACTGCATCTCGACGAACCCGCTCATCCTGAGCCTGTCGAAGGGCGAGCTTGTCGAGGCACGCACCACAGCCCGTGCGTGCCTCGACAAGCTCGGCATGAGCGGTTCAGCCCAACTACACGCGTTTCTAGGCCTTGGTGGCGGCGAGGAAATAATTCACCGACACGTCACTGCCGATGTGGAAGCCCTTGCCCGGCCGCCACGACAGGCCATCGGGCTGTTGCGGCGTCAGGCCGGCGTGGGCCAGCGCTTCGCCCAGTTCGGCGGGCGTGAAGAAGCGGTTCCAGTCGTGGGCGCCCTTGGGGATGGTGCGGGTGATGTGCTCCGCCCCGGCGATGACCACGGCCCAGCTGGCCGGCGTGCGGTTCGGCGTGGAAAACACGGCGAGGCCGCCGGGCTTCAGCAGGCTGGCAATGGCGGCGAAGAAGGCATCGCGGCCAGCCACATGCTCGACGACTTCGAGGCAGGTGATGAGATCATACTGCGCGCCCGTGGCGGCGAGGTCTTCCACGGCAATGCACTGATAATCGATGCGCAGCCCGCCGGCCTCGGCATGGGCCTTGGCGGCTTCGATATTCTCCGGCGCGGCATCAATCGCGCTGGTGGCAGCGCCCATGCGCGACAACGGCTCTGCCATCAGCCCGGCGCCGCAGCCAACATCGAGCGCGGTGAGGCCTGCCAACGGCCGCCGGCTTTTTGCATCCAGCCCGAAATGCGCCAGCGCCAGGCCACGGATATGGGCAACGCGCACCGGCGTGATGCGGTGGAGCATGGCGGACGTGCCCTTGGGATTCCACCAGTCGGCCGCCAGCTTGCCAAAGAAGGCGGCTTCGTCAGGATTGATGCTGGCAGCAGTGGACATTTTCTTTCCTGAGCCTCGCCTAGGGGTTTCTTGCCATTGCCCCTCCACGTTCCTATCAGGCAAGGGCAATAGTGAAGCACCCCCCAAAGGTGCATTGGCAAAGGAAGACGCCGGCAATGGCCCGGATCGTGATGAAATTCGGCGGCACCTCGATGGCGGGGACGGAGCGGATTCGCAACGTCGCCAATCGGGTGAAACGTGAAGTGGACGCTGGCAACGAAGTGGCCGTGGTGGTTTCCGCCATGTCGGGCGAGACGGATCGACTGGTCGGCTATTGCCGCGAAGCCTCGCCGCTGGCCGATCCGGCCGAATATGACGTGGTGGTGGCCGCTGGCGAACAGATCACGTCCGGCCTGCTGGCCATCACCCTGCAATCGCTGGGCGTGAAGGCGCGCAGCTGGCTGGGCTGGCAGTTGCCGATTCTGACCAGCAACGCGCACAGCGTGGCCCGCATCGAGGATATCGAAACAGCCGCCATCCTGGCCAGCATGGCAGCCGGCGAAGTGGCGGTGGTGCCGGGCTTTCAGGGGCTCACCAGCGATGATCGGGTGACAACGCTGGGCCGCGGCGGCTCCGACACATCGGCAGTGGCGCTGGCCGCCGCGCTGAAGGCGGATCGCTGCGACATCTATACCGATGTGGACGGCGTCTACACGACCGATCCGCGCATCGTGCCGCGCGCCCGCAAATTGCACCGCATCACCTATGAAGAAATGCTGGAACTGGCCAGCGTGGGCGCCAAGGTGTTGCAGACGCGGTCGGTGGAACTGGCCATGAAGGAAAAGGTTGTGGTGCAGGTGCTGTCGAGCTTTTCCGACGCGCCCGGCACGCTGGTGGTGGATGAGGATGACGAGATGGAACAGGAACTGATCGCCGGCATCGTGGCCGATCGCAACGAAGCGAAGGTGACCGTGGTGGGCGTGCCCGACAAGCCAGGCGTGGTGGCCGGCATCTTTGGCCCGCTGGCCGATGCCAACATCAATGTGGACATGATCGTGCAGAACATCGCCAAGGATGAAGGCAAGACCGACGTCACCTTCACCGTGCCGCGCGCGCAGCTGCCGGCATCGATGGACGTGCTGGAAAAGGCCAAGGAAGCGATCGGTTTTTCCAGCCTGATCGCCGATGATGATGTGGCCAAGATTTCCGTGGTGGGTGTGGGCATGAAGAGCCACGCCGGGGTGGCCGCCACCATGTTCCGCGCGCTGGCCAGCCGCGGCATCAACATCCAGGCCATCACTACCTCGGAAATCAAGGTGAGCGTGCTCATTCCGCAGGATTATGTCGAACTTGCCGTGCGCGTGCTGCATACGGCTTATGGGCTGGACGGCCCGGTTGCCGGAGACGTTGAAGCGTGAGCAATACCCCGCATCTCGACGCCGCTTCCGCCAAGGGCCGCGAATTCCTTGGCACCCGCCACGCCATCATGGCCGGCGCGATGACCTGGGTTTCGGAACGCCATCTGGTTTCCGCCATCTCCAATGCCGGCGGTTTCGGCGTGCTGGCATGTGGAGCAATGCCGCCGGCCATCCTGGAAGCCGAAATCATCGCGACGCGCGCGCTGACCGGCAAGCCGTTCGGGGTGAATTTGATCACCCTGCACCCGCAGCTGGATGAACTCATCGATATCTGCGGCCGGCAAGGCGTGAGCCATGTCGTGCTGGCCGGCGGGCTGCCGTCGGGCGCGGCGATTGCCAAGATCAAGGGCTTTGGCGCCAAGCTGATGTGCTTTGCGCCCACCGCTGCGCTGGCGAAGAAACTGGTGCGGTCAGGCGTAGATGCCATCATCATCGAAGGTTCGGAAGCCGGCGGCCACATTGGCCCGGTGAGCCTGACGGTGCTGGCGCAGGAGATATTGCCGGTGATCACCGATGTGCCGGTGTTCGTGGCGGGCGGCATAGGGCGCGGCAATGCGATTGCGGCCTATCTGGAAATGGGCGCTTCGGGGGTGCAGTTGGGCACGCGCTTTGCCGCAGCCGCCGAGAGCGTGGCGCATGAGAAGTTCAAGGCCGCGTTTGTGCGCGCCTCGGCCCGCGATGCGCTGTCCAGCGTGCAGATCGATCCGCGCCTGCCGGTGATCCCGGTGCGCGCCCTGAAAAACGCCGGCAGCGAAGCCTTCAACGAGCGCCAGCGCGAAGTCGCCGCTGCCGTTGACCGCGGCGAGATGGACCTGGCTGCCGGGCAACTGGCCATCGAACATTATTGGGCCGGCGCCCTGCGCCGCGCCGTGGTGGAAGGCGATGTCGAAGGCGGCAGCCTGATGGCCGGGCAATCGGTTGGCATGGTCACCAAGGTCCAGCCGGTCGCCGAGATCATCGCGGAACTCACCACCGACGCCGAAGCCGCCCTGTCCCGCGCCCGCGAAGCGGCCGCCTGATGGCCCAGGTCAACGCCGCCCGCGAAATCTTGCGCCGCCTGCACGATGTGATGGCCGGCAAGGCGGCGGCGCAGGTGAAGCTGAACCAGGTGGTGAAGCTGGTGGCCGCCGAACTGGGCAGCGAGGTCGCCTCCATCTATCTGCTGCGCGATGGCGTGCTGGAACTGTTTGCCACGCAAGGGCTGGCGCAATCGGCCGTGCACGTGACGCGGCTTTCGATGGGCCAGGGCCTGGTCGGCAATATCGCCGCCCGCCGCGAGCCGCTGGCGCTGGCCGAAGCCAAGGCCCATCCCGATTTCGCCTATCGCCCGGAAACCGGCGAAGATGATTTCCACAGTTTCTGCGGCGTGCCGATCCTGCGCCGTGAAGCCGCCATCGGCGTGCTCGCCGTGCAGCACCGCGAACCGCGCAATTATGCCGAGGTGGAAATCGAAGCGCTGCAAACCGTGGGCATGGTGCTTTCCGAACTGATCCACGGCGCCGGGCTGGTGGATGATGCCCAGGCCGCCCGCATGCGCGCGGCAAATTCGGGGCCAACGCGGTTGAATGGCCTGAAGCTGGTCGATGGCCTCGCCCGCGGCGTGGCGGTGTTTCACCAGCCGCGCGTGGTGGTGGAACACACGGTGGCCGATGATGTCGATGCCGAACGCGTGCGGCTGGTCGATGCCTTTGCCCGCATGCGCACCCAGATCGACGACATGATGGGCCGATCCGAATTCGTCGCCGGCACCGATCACCACGAGATTCTCGAAACCTACAAGATGTTTGCCTATGATGAAGGCTGGGCGCGGCGCATCAACGAGGCGATCGAAACCGGCCTGACCGCCGAAGCCGCCGTGGAGCGCGTGCAATCGCGCAACCGGCTGCGCATGCGGAGCATCGACGATCCGTACCTCAAGGAACGGCTCACCGATCTCGATGATCTCGCCAACCGGCTGCTGCGCATCCTTTCGGGCCAGTTGGGCACGGCGGCACAGATCGGCATCACCGGCGATGCGATCCTGATCGCCCGCAATCTGGGCCCAGCCGAACTGCTGGAGTATGACAAGCGCCACCTGAAGGGCGTGGTGCTGGAAGAAGGCAGCCTGACCGCGCACGTGATCATCGTCGCCCGCGCCATGGGCGTGCCGGTGCTTGGCCGCGTCGATCAGCTGTTTGCCAACGTGAATGACGGCGATGAGCTGATCGTCGATGCCGGCAACAATGCGCTGCTGATCCGGCCGACGGCAGCCACGATCAAATCCTATCAGGCGATGCGGGCGCTGAAGGCGCGCCAGGCCGAACAATGGGCCAAGGTGCGCGATCTGCCGGCCATTTCCAAGGATGGCCGCCACATCGCGCTCTACATGAATGCCGGCCTGCTTGATGATGCGGCTGCCATCCCGCTGGCCGGCGCCGATGGCATCGGGTTGTTCCGCACCGAATTCCAGTTCCTGGTTTCCGCCACCCTGCCTCGCCGCGAACGCCAGCAGAGCCTGTATCGCGGCGTGCTGGAAGCCGCTGGCGACAAGCCGGTGGTGTTCCGCACCGTCGATATCGGCGGGGACAAGGCGGTGCCCTATATCGACGGCGACGAGGAAGACGAAAACCCGGCGATGGGCTGGCGCGCGCTGCGGCTGGCATTGGGCCGCTCCGGCCTGATGAAGGTGCAGGCCCGCGCCCTGCTGGAGGCTGCGGCTGGCCGCACGCTGAACGTGATGTTCCCGATGGTGTCTGAACCGTGGGAATTCGCCGAAGCCCGCGCGCTGGTCGAACAGCAACGCGAACGGCTGGCCCGCACCGGCCACGCCGTGCCCGCCGAGATCCAGTATGGCGCCATGATCGAAGTGCCGGCCCTGATCGAGCAGCTGGACGTGCTGCTGCCGATGACCGATTTCGTTTCGATCGGCACCAACGACCTGACGCAATTCCTGTTCGCCGCTGACCGCGCCAACCCGCGTCTGGCGGATCGTTACGACTGGCTGTCCCCCGCCATCCTGCGCGTCATCCGCCGCGTGGTTTGCGCCGCTGCCGAGCATGATGTGCCTGTCACCGTGTGCGGCGAAATGGGCGGGCGGCCGCTGGAGGCACTGGCGCTGATCGCGCTGGGCGTCGAACGCCTCTCCATCACGCCGGCCGGCATCGGGCCGATCAAGGCGATGATTCGTTCGGCAACGCTGGAGCCGCTTTCCGAAGCCATGCAGGCGTGGTTGGGCAAGCCGGGGGTCAATATCCGCGAGCAATTGTCGAGCGCGGCGAAGCGGCAGGGGCTGAGCTTCTAGGTCGGTGCGTGCATCGACAAGCTCGGCATGAGCGGATTCGGACTATCGGGGAATATCGTGGCTAGCAGCCCGTTCTCGTGCACCGCAAACCCAGACCCGCTCATGCCGAGCTTGTCGAGGCCCGCGCCAACTGCGCTCAAGGCAAGACTTTATGCCAGTTCGTCACCGACCGGCTCTCGAACAGCCCGGCCAGATGATAGGGATCGGCATTGGCAAAGGCGATCGCCGCATCGCGATCATCGAATTCCATGATCAGCAGCGAGCCCATCGCCCGGCCATCGGGGCGCAGCAGGGGCCCGGCAACAAGGATCTGATCCTTGTATTCGTTCACATGGGCCAGATGGGCGCTGCGCGTTTCGGCGCGCAGATCGGCCGATTCCGGCTTGTCGATGCAATGTATGGCAAACCAGGGCATGTATCGAACCTGCCGGCGCCGCTGATTCGCCACCGTTGATTTTGGTCTAGCCCGGCAAAAGCGGTGAGAAAAGGGCCATCTGCCCGATCCATGGCAGCCTGTGCCGGGCAGCGATTCGCGGCGACCCGGCCCGGCCTGCCGCACACACGCGAGGCCAAGGCGCTGAAATGGCCGGGCTGCCGAGGGCAAAGGCCGCGCAACAGTTGACGCCGCAGCGCCCCTCCGCTATGCGCGCCGGTCTGTTGCTGGTCCGTACGGGCTGGCATTTGCAAAATTCTTGATGACAGGATTGAGACGATGTCGCGCGTTTGCGAATTGACCGCCAAGGGCCGCCAGGTTGGCCACAACGTGTCCCACGCCAACAACAAGACCAAGCGCACCTTTCTGCCCAACCTGCAGAACGTGACGCTGATCTCTGATGCGCTGGGCAAGGGCGTGCGTCTGCGCGTTTCCATGAACGGCCTGCGTTCGGTCGAACATGTCGGCGGCCTTGATAACTGGCTGGTCAAGACCAAGGACGAGCTTCTGTCTGACCGCTGCGTCAAGCTGAAGAAGGAAATCAACAAGAAGCGTGCCGTCGCCGCCTGAGGCCGCGCTGCTCTTGTGATTCGCCAAAGCGGCCGGGCATTCCCCGGCCGCTTTTGTTTTTGGGGCGCGCCCTCCCGGGTCTGCCGCTGAGACGCAAACCAGAACCGCTCATGCCGAGCTTGTCGAGGCACGCACCACAGTCCGTCCGAGCCTCGACAAGCTCGGCATGAGCGGGTTTGGTCCAAGGGCAAGAGAGTCTATCCTGCCGGCCATGCGCCCTACCCCCGTGATTCGCCCATGATTCGGGCCGCCACCCTGGCAGACCGCCCGGCCATCATCGCCGTGCTGGCCGCCGCCTTCATCGATGATCCGGCGCTGGCGTGGATTTTCCCCGATGCCGCCCGGCGGCCGGCGCAGCTGGCGCGATTCTTTGGCCTGATCACCCGCGCCGATGCCCGGCTGCCATTGGCGCAGGTGGCGCTGGCCGGCGACGGCCACATCATCGGCGCCGCGCTGTGGCGACCGCCGGGCGCCTGGGCGCTGCCCACCACCAGCCTGATTGCCAACCTGCCGCGCCTTGCCGCCACCTTCGGCACCGCGCTGCTACGCACGCTGGGCCTGATGGGCACGATGGACCATCAGCATGATCGCCGCCCGCACTGGTATCTGCAGTTCATCGGCGTCGCGCCCGCAGCGCAGGGGCAGGGACTGGGCGGCGCCCTGCTGCGTGCCGGGTTGGCGCAGGCTGCGGGCCAGCCCTGCTATCTCGAAACCGCCACGCCATCGAACGTCGGCCTCTATCAGGCGCATGGCTTTGCCGTCCGCAATGAATGGCAGCACGGTAATGCGCCGAATTTCTGGTCAATGTGGCACACCGGCAGCGTCACCGTCGCGGCGCAATGATCTCCAGTTGCAGCAGCAGCGTGCGTTGGGCCGATGGGGTGGAGTTCAGTAGTTTCCAGACCGATGGGAAGACTGAGCTAGGAGCCATGGCCGAGGTAAAGAACCGTCACATCAGGGCGCCCTTCCCCGCGTGAACCGCGTTTGGCGTCCTCCAGCTCCTGCCTGATAGCAGCATCACCTAAACCAAAATCATCGCGCAAAGCCGGCCGCATCAGTGGCGCAATGATCTCCAGTTGCAGCAATAGGCTGCGCTGCGTCGCCGAGAAATTATCATCTGACACGAGATAGAGGATAGGCGGCTTGCGTGGCCGGTGCACCAGCGCGATGCCTTCCATGTTGTCCACTGGCCATGGCCCGCCCCGGCCCCAGCGCGCCAGCAGTTTGCCCGGCGCGACGCTGCCGCCGGCTAGCACCGAGGAAAGTTCGACGATGCTGATGGCCGCCGCCGTTTCCACGCCGGTGTAGCGCCGGTGCAGAAGCAGTAGATGCGACTCATCCAGCATCACTGCATCGGTGGGCGCAAAGCCGTCTACCGGCTCGATCTTGAAGGGGCGGGTGAGGCCATCAGGTTCCACCAGCAGCGCAGTGATGCTGCCATCGGCGCTGCGCGCATTTTCCGCGATCCAGACGAGGCTGCCATCGTCCAACACCGCCAGCGCTTCGCCGCCGCCGTTGGGCGGCCAGGCCATCGTGTCGGTGCGATAGAAGGGCGCCCCCGACGGGGTAAGCGGCGGGCCGTGGCCGGCAAAGCCCAGGATGCGGTGCTGCTGTTCCAGGCTGACCAGCGTGCGGCCGTCGGGCGTAAAGGCAATCGCTTCGGCATCGCGATCGCTTTTCACATCGCCGGGCATGATGATGCTGCCCATTTCGGCCGTGGCACTGCCGGGCTGGAACAGCAGCCAGTCGCCGGCATCAGTTACCGCCAACAGCCGGCCAGTCGGCAGTGCGGCCAGCCCGGAAAGTCCGCCGAACGCCATGTCCCGGCTGCTCATCGCGACGGCGCTGGTCAGCTTGAAAGGCCCGATGCTGGTTCCGACGCCGGGCAGGTTTCTAATGGTGATGGCGATGCTGTGCCGGGGCTGGTTGGCGGCGGTGGCCGGCGGGCGCAATTCCGTCCACAATATCCAGATCGCCGCCAGCAGCAGGGCAGCGAACCCAGCATGTTGGCCGATTTGGGAAATCCGCGTGCGTGCCATGGAAAAACCATAGCAGGCCGGGTGGGCCTTCGCTATCCACGCCGCCATGAACCCCCATGAAATCCTGCACCGTGTGTTCGGCCACGCCGAATTCCGCGGCCCCCAGGAACAGATCATCAGCGACGTGATTGCTGGCCGCGATTGCCTGGCGATCATGCCGACCGGGGCGGGCAAATCCTTGTGCTATCAGGTGCCGGCGCTGGTGCGGCCCGGCACGGCGCTGGTGATTTCGCCGTTGATTGCGCTGATGGAAGATCAGGTGCAGGCGCTGAAGGCGCAGGGCGTGCGCGCCGGCACGTTGAACAGCCAGTCTGCCGATGGGGGCCAGGTGTGGCGTGATTTCGTCGATGGCCAGCTTGATCTGCTCTATGTCTCGCCCGAACGCGCGCTTTCCGATGGTTTTGGCCAGATGGTACAGCGCACGGAAATCGCGCTGATCGCCATCGATGAAGCGCACTGCGTTTCGCAGTGGGGCCATGATTTCCGCCCCGAATATCGCCGGCTGAAGCCGTTTTGCGATTCCCTGCCCGGCGTGCCGCGCATCGCGCTCACCGCCACCGCCGATCGCGAGACGCGCGCCGAAATCGCGCTGCAACTGGGCATTGCCAGCGATCGCATCACGCTTTCAGGCTTTGATCGGCCCAATATCCGCTATGACGTGGTGGGGCGGGACAATCTGCACCGGCAATTGCTGGCCTTCATGGCCGGCCAGGCCGGGCGTGCCGGCATCATCTATGCGCCAACGCGGGCCGCCACCGAAAAGATCTGCGAATGGCTGGTGGAAGCCGGTTACCGCGCCCGGCCCTATCACGCCGGGCTGGAAGCCGGCATCCGCAGCCGGCATCAGGCCGATTTCGTGAAGAGCGAAGACATGGTGATGTGTGCCACCATCGCCTTTGGCATGGGCATCAACAAACCCGATGTGCGGTTCGTGGTGCACGCCGGCCTGCCCAAATCGATCGAGGCCTATTATCAGGAAACCGGCCGCGCCGGGCGCGATGGCGATCCGGCGGTAGCGCACCTGATGTGGGGCGGGGAGGATGTGGCCCGGCTGCGCGGCTTCATCGCGGCCGGCGATGGCAGTGATGCCCACAAAGCCAACGAAACCCGCCGCATGAACGCGCTGATCGCCTTTCTGGAAACCGCTGGCTGCCGGCGGCAGGAACTGCTGCGCTATTTCGGCGAGACCGCGCCGGCCACCTGCGGGAACTGCGACAATTGCCTCAATCCGCCCACGCTGCTGGATGCCACCGAAGCGGCGCGCAAGCTGCTTTCGGCGGTATATCGCACCGGGCAACGCTTTGGCACCGGCCACCTGATCGAGGTGCTGGGCGGCAAGGCGACGGAGAAGGTGCAGAAGTTCGGCCACGACCGATTGCCGCTTTTCGGCATCGGCAAGGATTGGCCGGCCGATCAGTGGAAAAGCCTGGCCCGCCAGCTTGAAGCCATCGACGCGTTGGAACGTGATCCCCAGCATGGTGGCCTGGTGCTGGGCCCGGCCGCGCGGCCGATCCTGAAAGGCGAAGTGGCCATCAACCTGAAACAGGTGGCGCCGCGCGCCTTTGCCAAATCGGCGGCAAAAGCCAGCAGCAGCAGCAGCGCCGCCGAGGTCGCGCCGCAGGATCGCGGCCTGTTTGATGAATTGCGCAGCTTGCGCCGGCAACTCGCCGCCGATGCCGGGGTGCCGCCCTATATCGTGTTTGCCGATGCCACCCTGCGCGCCATGGCCGCCCGCCGCCCGCAGACGATGGCCGATATGGCCCGCATTCCCGGCGTGGGCGCGGTGAAGCTGGAAAGCTGGGGGCCGGCGTTTCTGGCAGCGATTACCGCCTCAGCAGCCTGAACGCTCAATCGCGCTGCCGGCGAGCGCGCCAACCAGGCCGCCGATGATGACTCCCGGCGTGCGATCCCAGCGATTGCCCAGGCCATAACCGATGCTGGCACCGGCAATGCCGCCCAGCAGCGCGCCGCCGCCGGAATTGCGGCAGCCGCCCCAGCCGCGGCCGTAACCCCGGTTCCAACCGCCGTAACCGCCGCCCCAGCCGCCACCAATCACCACGCCGGGGCCCCAGCCGCCACCGCGCCAGCCACGGTTCCAGCCGCGATTCCAGCCCCGATTCCAGCCGCCGCCCCAGCCGATGGGCGCGACAACGGCCGGGCCACCCCAACCGCCGCCCCAGCCACCATAAGCGACCGGCACGGGCACCGGTACCGGCACCACGCTGCGTGTATGCACCACCTGCACCGGCGGCGGTTGCTGCCAACCCTGTTGCCAGTTCTGGTTCTGCACGGCTTGTGGCTGCTGCTGCCAGCTCTGCGCCGTGGCCGGTGCCCAACCAGGCGGCAGAGCGGCGGCATCGGCCGCAGTCGGCATCAGGCGCGCGTCCATCGCTGGCGGCGGCAGCGCGGCAGCGGCCACCGCGTCGCGCATTTCGGGCACATATTCGTCTGCCGGTCCGGCAGGCTGGGCGAAGGCCGGCGCACTGGCCAGAAGGGCAAGGGCCGGCAAGATCATCTGCTTCATCATGAATTCACCTTCCACCTGCCAGCTTGAACACCGGCTGAACCCGTGGGAACGCTTGCTGCAGCCGGCAAGTGCGCCCATGCAGAACACACCAAGCATGCGCCCTGGTTCACAGGCCATGCAAGAGGAGAATGATGATGCGCACCCCCCTGATCGTCGCGATTTCGCTGGGCCTGATGGCGCCCGTGGCCACGCCCGTCTTTGCCCAGCAGAGCCGGCCGACGCTGTATGAATATGATGGCAAGCAGTACAACACACTGGCCCAGTGCCAGCGTGCCAAGAAGCGCGCCAAGGCCCGCGGTGCCGTTGCCGGGGCGGTGATCGCCGGTGTTGGCACGGCGCTGCTGGGCGGCAATGTCGGCGAAACCGCGCTTGTCGCCGGTGCCGGCGCCCTGGCCGGCCGCGAAATCGGCCGCGCCAGCGTCAAGCGCTGCTGATCTACCAGCGGATCAGGCGGGGTACCACCAGGCGCCCCGCCACCGCAGCACTGCCCACCACCAGGCCGTACCACAGGCCGGTATAAACCATCGAATCATAGGAACAGTGCAGATTGTAGGCGAGTGCGCCCAGGCTGCCCGCGGCCAGGCCGACCAGCAGCCCCGCGCGCTGCGGCGCCACCGGCGCGCCGCGCCGCAGGTGCAGCACCATCGGCACCGCGCACAGGCTGGCGGTGAGCAGGCTCATCCGCAAACATTCCCAGCCACTGGCAGCGCTGGCCATCGCCATGGCGTGTTCGGGCTGATCCAGCGCCATGATCGCACCCGACAGCGGAAACAGCAGCGCCATCGCCGCCGCCACCTTCCACCCGGCATTGCTGCGGCCCACGCCAGGATGGGCCTGGGCCAGCACGGCGGCCACGCTCACCAGCCCCAGCACCGCCAACGTGCCACAGCGCAGCAGGAACATCGGATGCGGCTGCCCGGCCATCAGATCAGGCCGCAGCCCCAGCCACGAAAGCATCAGCACCGCCGTCACCAGCAGCAGCGTGGCCAGCACCAGCATGGTGGGCCGGTCCTCCAGCGGCTGCACCGGCGCGACATCGGCGGCAAGCCGATCCATCAGCGCTTCCAGCTGCTGGTTGGGGGAAAGCTCCGTCATCACCTGTCCTCGTCCACCGCCGCGGCCATGCGTTTCAGGCCGCGGTGCACATTCACCTTGATCATCGATTCCGATTGCCCCAGCCGCGCCGCCGCTTCGATCACGCTCAAGCCTTCGATCTTCACGGCACGGATGGCCGCCGCCTGGGGGCCCGGCAGCAACGCCAGCAACCGATCACAGCCCAGCCGGCCGATCAGCGCGGCTTCACCCGATTCCACCGCGATATCATCGAACAAGGCATCGGCATCGCGCACCCGGGCACGGCGCAGGCGGTCCACCCAGCGATAGCGCGCGATCGCTGCCAGCCACGGCAGGAATGGCCGCGACGGATCCCAGCTCGCCCGGCGCTGGTGCACGGCCAGCAGCGTATCCTGCACCAGATCATCCAGATCGGCCGGCGCCACCTTGCGCCGGAACCAGCGCATCAGCAGCGGCGCCGCCATGCCCAGCAACTGGCGATAGGCCAGGGCATCGCCGGCCTGGGCCGCGCACATTAGCCGGGCCAATGTGGCCTCGTCACTGGTCATGGCAGGGCGCGCGCAGGATCATGCCCGAACTTCGCAGCACCCGTGCAAAAGGTTGCAGCCTCAGCGGCCATCGCCGGATATGCGGCCCAGCGGATGCCGCCCGAGCAGATTGGCCTGGAACCCGCCCAGCGCATTCGCCACCAGCGCCCAGCGCACCGGCCGCAGCAACGGGATGAACGCCGGATCGGCCATCAGCGCCGCTTCCGCCGCGGCCGCTGCTGCCTGCCGCGCCGTGAGATCATTCCCGGCCGCCGCCGCTTCATCCAGCAGGCGATCGGCGTCGGCACTGCACGGGCGCACCCGGCCACAGCGCCATTGGCCCAGATGCGCCACCACATCGGCCACACGCGCCGTCTGTTCAACCAGCGCCAGATCAGCCGCGCCGCTGCGCCGCGCTTCGGCAAAGCCACCGGGGCGCGCCCGCTGCACGGCCAGGCTGATGCCCAGCGGCTGCAGCGTGGCCGCCAGCGTTTCGGCCAGGGCCTGAAATTCCGGCCCCGCCGGCACCAGCACCGAAAGGCGCAGCGGCTGTTCCGGCCCAACCCCCATTTCGCGCAGCAGCGCGGCGGCCAGCGCGCGGCGCTCCTCCGCAGGCAGCGCCCGATCATCGGTGGGCGGCGGCAGCCCATCCCACAGGCGCTGTTGCGGCACCAGCAGCGCCAGCGCCAGCCGATTGGCCATCGGCTGGCCATCAGCCGCCAACAGCAGCGCGCGCCGCAGCCGCACATCGGTGAGCAGGCCACTTTTGGCATTGATGGCCAGCCCGATCACGCCCGGCACGGTTTCCAGCTTCAGCGCCCGCCCCTGCCCGGCCGCCCGCGCCGCGCCCAGGCCAGCCAGGCCTTCGCCCAGCACCAGCTGCACCTCCCCCTTGGCAAAGGCCGAAACGGCCGCGGCGGCATCAACCGGCGCGATACGGATAGAGGCAGCCCGGGCATCGGGCAGCGGGCCTTCGCTGCGGCGCTGCAGGCGCCAGGCCTTACCATCCCGTTCCACTGCGTAAGGGCCGGGAAACAGCCGCCCGCGGCGATCGCGCACCGCCAGCGCCGGTTCGGCCAGCCAATCCAGCAGCAGCGGCGTGGCCGGCCCTGGCGCCAGTTCCACCACCCGGGCAATCGGTGCGCGGGCGGTGCCGCGCTGGGCCAGGCCAGCGGCGGCCAGCGCGGCACGGCCTTCAGCGCCGCTGCGGCGCAGGCCCAGTGCCACATCCTGCGCCACCAGTTCGGGCCCCGGCCGGTCGCCCGCACCCGGCCAGCGCAACGGCGCCAGCCGCAGGATCAGATCATCGCCATCATCCAGAAAGCGCCAACTGGTTGCGACGCCAGCCACCACTTCGCCGCCGCTACCACGCCGGATCAGCGTGGCGCGGCTGGCTTCCTGCGCCAGTTCTTCGGCCAGCGAGCCTTCGCCCACCACGGCCACATCCAGATCACCACCGGGCCGCCCGCCGGAACAGGCGGCCAGAACCAAGGCAAGACTAAGGGCGATGGGGGTGCGCATTGGCGGCTACCCTAGACTCGATTTCATCCAGACTGAACCGCTCATGCCGAGCTTGTCGAGGCACGCACCGCATTCCGTGCGTGCCTCGACAAGCTCGGCATGAGCGGGCTTGGAATATTGCCCAGCCAAAATGAGCTCTAACCGGGCTTTGCCACCACACACCACAGCTTCCTTGCGGGCAAGGCCGGCAAGGGCGTAAAAGCCAGCCATGCATATCGCCCCCGACATCATCAGCCTGATCGGCAACACGCCGCTGCTCACCCTTAAAGGGCCGAGCGCCGAGACCGGCTGCACCATCCTGGGCAAGGCGGAATTCCTCAACCCCGGCGGCAGCGTGAAAGATCGCGCGGCGCTGGGCATCATCGAGGATGCGGAAAAACAGGGCCTGCTGAAACCCGGCGGCATCATCGTGGAAGGCACCGCCGGCAACACCGGCATCGGCCTGGCCGTGGTGGGCGCCGCGCGTGGTTACAAGACGATCATCGTCATGCCCGAAACCCAGAGCCGGGAGAAGATGGACACGCTGCGCGCGCTGGGCGCCGAACTGGTGCTGGTGCCGGCGGCGCCCTATGCCAATCCCGGCCATTATGTGCACACGTCGCGGCGCATCGCCGAGGAAACACCGGGCGCGATCTGGGCCAACCAGTTCGACAATGTTGCCAATCGGCTGGCGCACATTCGCACCACCGCGCCGGAAATCTGGCAACAAACGGCTGGCCGCATCGATGGCTTCACCTGCGCAGTGGGCACCGGCGGCACTCTGGCCGGCGTGGCGTTGGGCCTGCGCGCCGAAAAGCCCGATGTCACCATCGCGCTCACCGATCCCGAAGGCGCGGCGCTGTATAACTGGTTTGCCCATGGTGAACTGAAGGCTGAAGGATCGAGCGTGTCGGAAGGCATCGGCCAGTCGCGCATTACCGGCAATCTGGATGGCTTGGCCGTGGATGCCCAGTTCCGGGTGCCGGATACCGAAGGGCTCAATTGGGTCCGCCGCCTGAACGCCGAAGAGGGCATCTGCCTTGGCCTGTCCTCTGGCATCAACGTGGCGGGCGCAGTGCGGCTGGCGCGCCAGATGGGGCCGGGCCACGTGATCGTCACCATCCTGTGCGACAGTGGGCTGCGCTATCTTTCGACCATCTACAATCCGGATTGGCTGGAAGCGAAGGGGCTTGCGGCAGCCTGACTCCGGGGCGTAGAATCAGCGGCTGATGGATTTGCCCCCAACCTCGCCTGCATCCGAACTGCGCGCGCGCCGCAGCGGGGAGCGCTTGCGCTGGGGCCTGACGGGCCTGGCAGCCGTGTTCCTGATCGTGCTGGCGGCCGCCGCCGGCCTGCGCCCGACTGGCCGCGAGGAACAGCCCGGCGCCGGTGAGCCATTGGCCGTGCTTGGCGTCGCCCCCGGCCCGGCCACGCGGCCGGCCGAAGAGCGGTGATCAGCCCAACACCAGCCGGCATCCGGTGCGAATCAGACGCCCTTGTGGGGGCGAATCGCTCGCGAATCCGGCCCGCCGCCTCCCACAGACTTATCCACAGCCCAAAATATGCGCTGAACCCCATTAGAACAAGCCAAGAACAAAACCCCGATTGGCTGCAATTGCCCAAGGATATCCCCATTTAACCGGGCTTTTGCCCATCAGATTCCATTGGCTCCCATAAAATCCCATGATACATCCGTTATCCACAGCGGGTGTGTCCGCCGTGCCGCCGTTTTTCGACCCAGCAACAATCGGGCGAAACGGGTGGCAACGGTGCCCCGCGGCAGGGGTATGGGGTGTCGGCAGCATTTTATCTTGGCTATGGGCTGAACGCGGTTGACGCGAAGAACCGGCTGTCTGTGCCGGCAAGCTTCCGCGACGTGCTCACCACCCGTGCGCCCGACCGGCAGGTGATGGTGGCGCCCGGCCATGCCGGCCGCCGCTGCCTGATGGCGTTCGATTCCCATTATGCCGCCGAATTGCACCGCCGCCACGCGGAACGGTTCAGCGACACCGGTGTGGCCGCCGCCTATGACGAGCGCGCCTATCTGTTCGGCAGCGCCCAGCCGCACAGCATCGATGATGCCGGGCGCATCGTGCTGTCCCCGGTGCTGCGCCGGGTGAGCGGTATCACCAGCCATGTCTGGTTTTCGGCCGGCTATGAATATTTCGAACTGTGGGATCCCTGGGCGTTCAAGGCCCAGCCCGGCCTGCCCGAACTGCAGCGCCTGCAGGTGGAAATGGAGCTGGAAGCCCGCGGCCTGCCCATCGAACGGCCAGAGTCAGGAATGCCGGCATGAGCGGCGCGCCCGCCCCGCACGTGCCCGTGCTGCTGGCCGAAGTGCTGGCGGCGCTCGCGCTGGAGCCCGGCGACATCTATGTTGATGCGACGCTGGGTGCCGGCGGCTATCTGCGCGCGGCGCGGCAACAGGGCATTGCCCATGCCTATGGCTTTGATCGTGATCCTGAGGCCCATGCCCTGAACGCCGATATCGCCGGCGCCGATGATGTCACCCTCATCCGCCGGCCGTTCTCGGAAATGGTCGAAGGCCTGGCCGATCATGGTGTGGCGGCAGTGGATGCCATCGCCTTCGATATCGGCGTGTCATCGATGCAGATCGACACGGCGGAACGCGGCTTCTCCTTTCAGGCCGATGGCCCGCTCGACATGCGGATGAGCCAGGAGGGCATGAGCGCCGCCGATTTCGTCAACACTGCGGCCGAAGAAGAGATTGCCGACGTGCTGTTCCACCTGGGGGACGAGCGCGCCTCGCGCCGGATCGCCCGCGCCATCGTTGCCGATCGGCCCTTTGCCCGCACCAGCGAACTGGCCGGCCTGATCCGCCGCGTCTTGGGCCGGAGCGAACCGGGCAAGGACCCGGCCACCCGCAGCTTCCAGGCGCTGCGCATCCACGTGAACGACGAACTGGGCCAGCTTGATGCCGGGCTGATCGCGGCCGAGCGCCTGCTGAAGCCCGGTGGCCGGCTGGCGGTTGTCTCCTTCCATTCCGCCGAAGACCGGCGGGTGAAGAATTTCCTGCGTGACCGGTCGGGCAGCGCCCCCGCCGCTTCGCGCCACGCGCCGCTGGCCGCGCCGGCTCATGCCGCCAGCTTTGAAAAGCCGATGAAGGCCGTGCGGCCATCGGCAGCCGAAATCGCCCGCAACCCGCGTGCCCGCAGCGCCACCTTGCGCAGCGCCGTGCGCACCGCCGCCCCCGCCTGGGGGCCAGACAGCCTGGGAGGCCGCACATGAGGCAGTATCTTTCGGCGCTGCTGTGGATCACCGGCACCACCATCGTTGTTGCCGGCGCCCAGGTGATCACCACCCGCGCCGCCGCCGAACGCCGGGCCGTGACCAAGCTCAATATCGAACTGGTGGAAAACACCGTGCGCGTGCGCGAACTGGAAGCCGAACTGCGCACCCGCGCCGGCCTGCCGGAATTGCAACGCTGGAATGATGCCGTGTTCCAGCTGGCAGCGCCGCAGGGCGGGCAGATCCTGCGCTCGCCAGTGCAGCTGGCCAGCTTTGCCGCCCAACCTGGATCTGGGCCGGATGCGGCACCAACCGTGCGGTTCGCGGTGGCCGAAATTGGCCCGGCAGCGCCCGGCAGCATTCCGCCAGCCGCCGGCAGCGCGCCGCCACCCGCCGGCCCCGCACCGGCACAGCCCGGCAGCGCCGCGCGCCTGGTGCGCACAAGTTTTGGCGATGCACAAGCCCCTGTTATCGAACCCGAATTGCTGCCGGCTGATCGGGTCGAACCGCAGGATGGACAGGCCTGATGGCCAGCATTCCCGGCAATGATCCGCTGATCGGCGCCGCCCCGGCCCTCGCCGGGGAACGGGTGACGGCCCGCGCCCAGGCCCGGCAGCGGCTGGCCTTCCTGATCATGCTGTTCCCGGTACTGGCGCTGATCATCCTGGTGCGGCTGATCGATCTTTCCGTCATCCAGGGCACCCCCGGAAGCGAAACCAAGCTGATCAGCGCCGCCCCGCCGCGCGGTGACATCGTCGATCGCAACGGCGTCGAACTGGCCCGCACCTTCGAAGCCTATGCCATCACCGTGATCCCGCGCCGGCTCACGTCTGATCCGGACGTGCTGGCCACCAAGCTGGCCGAGATCCTGCCAGAACGCAGCCGCGACGAGATCCTGACCGATCTCACCTCGTCCAAGGGCCTGCGCTATCTGGCCCGCCGCGTACTGCCCGGCCAGGCCCGCCGAATCAATGACTTGGGCGAACCCGCGATCGAACTCACCCGCGAGGCCGAACGCCTCTATCCCAACATCAACCTTGCCGCGCAGGCGCTGGGCTATACCGATGATGCCGGCCGCGGACTGATCGGTGTTGAGAAAGCCTTTGACCAGCGCCTCGCCGATCCGGTGCAGCGCGCAGCCCCACTGGCGCTCTCCATTGATGTGCGCGTGCAGCAGGCGATGCAATATGAACTGGCGGCGCTGGTGGCCGATCAGAACGCCAAGGGTGCCGCCGGCGTGGTGATGGACGTGAACACCGGCGAAGTGCTGGCCATGGTGTCTCTACCCGATTTCAATCCCAACGTGCCGGGCCAGCGCGCCGATGGCACCAAATACACCACCGAGAATGACGACGGCAGCCGCTTCAACCGGGTGACGCTGGGCGGCTATGAACTGGGCTCCACCTTCAAGGCCTTCACCATCGCCACCGCGCTGGAAACCGGCACGCTCACCAACCTGCAGAAACTGTATGACGCCACCGCGCCGCTGTACGTGGCCGGCTTCCGCATCCGCGACGATCACGCCAAGAACCGCTGGCTCACCGTGCCGGAAATCTTCATCTATTCCAGCAACATCGGTACCGCCCGCATGGCCGTGGAGCTGGGCCGCGAGCGTCAACGCGAATATCTCGACAAGCTGGGCTTCCTGAAGCCCGTCGAGGTCGAGCTGAAGGAAAAGGCCCGCCCGCAATATCCGCCGCTGTCCAACTGGGGCCAGAGCGCCACCATGACGATCAGCTATGGCCATGGCCTCACCGTCTCGCCGCTGCACCTGGCCAATGGCTATGCCACGCTGGTCAACGGCGGCATCTACCGCGCCCCCACCCTGCTGAAGCGCGATGCCGCCGCGGTGCCGCCCGGCCGCCGGGTGTTTTCGGAACGCACCAGCATGGAACTGCGCCGGCTGCTGCGCCTCGTCGTCACCAAGGGTACCGGCCGAAAGGCCGACGTGCCGGGCTACCGTGTGGGCGGCAAGACTGGCACGGCCGAGAAGATCGAGAACGGCCGTTATGTGCGCGGGCAGAATGTGGTGAACTTCGCTGCCGTCTTCCCGGTTGATGCGCCACGCTATGTCGTCGTCGCCATGATCGACGATCCGCGCGGCAGCAAGTCCACCTATGGCTTCCGCACCGCCGGCATGGTGGTGGCGCCGGCCATCAACAACATCATCCGCCGCATCGCGCCGCCGCTGGGCGTGGCGCCCGAACCCAATCGCGATCTTGATTTGACGGGCCTGCTGCCGGCCGCCGTCGAGGCCAAGGAATAGCGATGCGGCTCGGCGCGCTCCTCCACAACGCAGGCAAAGCCGGTGATGAAATCGTCACCGGCTTTGCGCTTGATCACCGCAAGGTGGCGCCGGGCACCATCTTTGGTGCCTTCGAGGGCGCACGGGTGAATGGCGAGGATTATATCCCAGCCGCGATTGCCGCCGGCGCCATCGCCATCGTGGCACGCCCCGAGGCCAAGGTGGACGGCGCAGTACACGTGGCCGATGCCAATCCGCGCCGGGCCTTTGCGGCGCTAGCCGCCCGCTATTTCGCGCCCTTCCCTGCCACCACGGTGGCCATCACCGGCACCAATGGCAAGACCAGCACCGCCGAACTCACCCGCCAGCTGTGGCAGGCGGCCGGGCAGCGCGCTGCCAGCATCGGCACGCTGGGCGTGACCACCGGATATGACAGCGTTTCTCCACGCGATGGCACTGGCGGGCTGACGACACCCGATGTCGTCACCTTCCTCGCCACGATGGCCGGCCTGGCCCGCGAAGGCATCAGCCACGCCGCGTTCGAAGCCTCCAGCCACGGGCTCGACCAGTATCGCACCGAAGGTCTGCCGGTCACGGCCGCAGCCTTCACCAATCTTTCCCGCGATCACCTTGATTACCACGGCACCATGGAAGCCTATTTCGCCGCCAAGACGCGCCTGTTGTCTGAGGTGGTAGACGCTGGCGGCCATGCAGTGATCTGGGCCGATGATGGCGACTGGTCGGCCCGCATGATCGCTGTCGCCCGCCAGCGCGGCCTGACGCTGCTCACCGTGGGTGAAGCCGGCGAAGCGCTGAAGCTGATCAAGCGCACCCCCACGGCGCTGGGCCAGGATCTGGTCATCGAAGCCGGCGGCCAGACTCATAAAATCGCACTGCCCCTGATCGGCGCCTACCAGGCCGCCAATGCGCTGGTTTCCGCCGGGTTGGTGATCGCCACTGGCGGCGACGTGAAACAAACGCTGGGCAATCTCGCCCGTGTGTCAGGCGTGCGCGGTCGGTTGGAGCGCGCGCTCATCACGCGTTCAGGTGCTGCCGTTTATGTAGATTATGCCCACACGCCCGATGCCATCATCGCAGCCTGTGCGGCGCTGCGCCCGCATGTGACGGGCCGGCTGATCATCGTATTTGGGGCCGGCGGCGACCGCGACGCCGGCAAGCGCCCCCTGATGGGGGAGGCTGCGGCCGCCCATGCCGATGTCGTCGTTGTAACCGACGACAATCCCCGCAGTGAAAACCCGGCGGCCATCCGCGCCTCCATCCTCTCTGCCACGCCCGGCGGACAGGAAATAGCGGATCGCCGCCGGGCAATTGCCGCGGCCATTACCATGGCCCTTGCCGGTGACATCGTGCTGATCGCCGGCAAGGGCCATGAGCAAGGCCAGACCGTTGGGGATCGCGTGTTGCCTTTCGACGATGTGACCGTGGCGCGGGAATGCGCGGCATGAGCCTGTGGACCAGCGCCGAAATTGCAGAAGCCTGCCACGGGACGGCAACGGGCGACTTTGCCGCCGATGGCGTGACGTTCGACAGCCGCGAGGTTGCGGCGGGAGACCTGTTTGTTGCGCTTAAGGGCGAAACCACCGATGGACATCGCTTCGTGGGGAAGGCGTTGGAACGCGGCGCCGCCGGGTTGCTGGTGAGCGAGGCGGTTGACGCACCGCATATCCGCGTGGCCGACACGATGGTCGCCCTGAATGCGTTGGGCGCTGCCGCGCGCGACCGCAGCCGCGCTACCCGCATCGGCGTCACCGGCAGCGTGGGCAAGACCGGGGTGAAGGAAGCACTGAAGGCGGCTCTGTCACGCTTTGCGCCGGATGCCGTGCACGCCAGCGTGAAAAGCTACAACAACCACACCGGGGTTCCGCTGTCGCTGGCGCGGATGCCAGCAGAGTCGCGCTTTGGCGTGTTCGAAATGGGCATGAACCACAGCGGCGAACTGGCTGAACTGACGCAATTGGTGCGCCCGCACATCGCCATTGTCACCTGGGTGGCTTCGGCGCACCGCGAATTCTTCGCCACCGAAGGCGATATCGCCATGGCCAAGGCCGAGATTTTTGGCGGACTTCCCAAGGGCGGCACCGCCATCATTCCGCACGACAATCCGCATGCCGATCTCCTCGCCCGCGCTGCCAAAGATGCCGGCGCCAAGGTTGTGCGCTTCGGACTGAACGACGGTGCCGATGTGCTTGCCGAGAAAGTGGCGCTGCACCCCGATTGCAGTTGCGTGACCGCCCGTATCGGCAAGGAAACCCTCACCTTCAAGATTGGCATGGCCGGCCAGCATTGGGTCAACAACGCGCTGGCCGTACTGGCCGGCGTGCAGGCCGCTGGCGCCGATCTGGCGCTGGCCGGCCTGGCGCTGGCCGACCTGAATGATCTGCCCGGTCGCGGCCGCCGCCTGCGGGTGGCCGCCGGTGCCGGTCAGGCCATCGTGATCGACGAAGCCTATAATGCCAATCCGGCCAGCATGGCGGCCAGCCTTGCCGTGCTGAAAGCGGTTGCGCCCGCGCGCCACGGTCGCCGCCTGGCACTGCTGGGCAGCATGAAGGAACTGGGCGCGCTGTCGGATGAATTCCACGCTGGGCTAGCGCCGCACATTCGCGAAGCCGGCGTGGCCGCCGCCGTACTGGTCGGTGCCGAAATGAAGCCGCTGGCCACGGCGATGGGCCGCAGCATCGATGTGCGCCACGTTGCCGATGCTGATGCCGCGCGCGCCGAAATCGCCCGGATGATCACCGCCGATGACGTGCTGCTGGTCAAGGGATCCAATTCGATCGGGCTGGCCCGCGTCATCGAGGCGCTGGCCAGTGGAGACATGGTACCATGATCAAGTTGCTTGCCGATCTCGCGGGTTATGAAGGCCTGTTTAACATCTTCCGCTACATCACCTTCCGGGCGATCGCGGCGCTGATGACCAGCTTGGCCATTGCGCTGGTGCTCGGCCCACGCTTCATCGAGATGCTGCGCGCCAAGCAGGGTAAGGGCCAGCCGATCCGCGAAGATGGGCCGGAATGGCATCTGCTCACCAAGCGCGGCACCCCCACCATGGGCGGCCTGCTGATCCTGATCGGCATGACCATTTCCACCCTGATGTGGATGGATTTCGACAATGGCTTTGTGTGGGCCAGCCTTCTGGTCACGCTGGGCTTCGGCGCCATCGGCTTCATGGACGATTATGACAAGGTGACGAAGCAGAGCCACAAGGGCGTCTCCGGCAAGGTGCGGCTGGGGATGGAGTTCCTGATTGCCGGCCTTGCCTGCTCGTGGATCGCCAGCCGCACTGGCTTCACCCTGTATCTGCCGTTCCTGAAGGATGCCGGCCTCTATCTCGGCCTGTTCTACATCGCCTTTGCCGCCTTCATCGTGACGGGTTTCGGCAATGCCGTGAACCTTACCGATGGTCTTGATGGCCTCGCCACCATGCCGGTGATCATCGCGGCGGCGGCTTTTGCGGTGATTGCCTATCTGGTCGGCAACATTCGTTTCTCGGACTATCTCGGCATCCATCATGTGCCCGGCTCGGGCGAGTTGGCGGTGTTTTGCGCGGCATTGATCGGGGCGTGTCTGGGGTTCCTGTGGTTCAACGCGCCGCCGGCGATGGTGTTCATGGGCGACACCGGCAGCCTCGCGCTGGGCGGCGCGCTCGGCACCATTGCGGTGATCACCAATCACGAACTGGTGCTGCTGGTGATCGGCGGGCTGTTCGTACTCGAAACGCTTTCAGTGATCATTCAAGTGGTAAGCTTCAAGACCACCGGCAAGCGCGTGTTCCGCATGGCGCCGCTGCACCATCATTACGAAAAGAAAGGCTGGAAAGAATCGACTGTGGTGATCCGCTTCTGGATCATCGCCATCCTGCTCGCCTTGGCGGGCCTGGCGACACTGAAGCTTCGGTGATGGCCATGTTCGTCAGCAGCGTCCTCCTCCTTGAACCTGCATACCCCGCACCGCGTGTGCTGCTGCGTAACCGTAGCGCACGGGGGGGGAGGACGCTGCACCGGTGATTACTTCGCCTGCCTTTGCCGGAAAGCGCTGGGGCGTGCTGGGCCTGGCCCGCACCGGCCGCGCCGTGGCCGCCGCGCTGGCCGCGTCGGGCGGCGAGGTGTGGGCTTGGGATGACGGCGAGGCGGCGCGCGCGGCGTTTGTAGGCAAACTGGTCGATCTGAACAGCGCTGACCTGACCGGGCTGGCAGGTATCGTGGTCTCACCCGGTGTGCCGCATTCGGCACCGATCTTCGCCGCTGCCGCGCGTCATGGCGTGCCGATGATCGGCGATACCGAGCTATTTGCCCTCAGCCAGCCGGCGGCGCGCATCGTTGGCATCACTGGCACCAACGGCAAGTCCACCACAACCGCGCTGCTGCATCATCTGTGCGTGACGGCTGGCATCCCCGCAGCGATGGGCGGCAATATCGGCCTGCCCATCATGGCGCAGGACCCGCTGCCGGCCGACGGGGTGTGGGTGCTGGAATTGTCGAGCTATCAGCTCGAGATCACCCACAGCCTCGCCTGTGATGTCGCCATCCTCACCAATATCACGCCCGACCATCTGGAACGGCACGGCACCATGGCCGGCTATGCTGGCGCCAAGGCGCGACTTTTTGCCACGCAGAAACCCGGCAGCGTGGCCATCGTGGGCAAGGCTGCGCAGGCCGCGTGGTCGGTGGCTTCCGGCCCGGTTCTGCTCATCGAGGATGTGGCGCTGCCCTCCCCGCAAAGCGACTGGCCGGCGCTGAAAGGTCCACACAATCTGGAAAATGCCCGTGCCGCCATTGCCGCGGCCCGCGCGCTTGGCATCAGCGACAATGCAATCGCGCGCGGCCTCGCCACCTATCAAGCGCTGGCGCACCGCATGGAACCGGTGGGCCAAAAGCGCGGCCTGCTGTGGGTCAACGATAGCAAGGCGACCAACGCTGACAGCACCGCCCCGGCGCTGGACGCCTACCCACGCATCCACTGGATTGCCGGTGGCCGGCCCAAGCTGGATGCCAACGGCAAGGCCGATCTTTCGGCGATCCGACTGCATCTGGGCGGCGTCGTG
>Ga0209278_1000496_pt1 | contig 30192 bp, 28 predicted proteins | sample JI81BgreenDNA_FD_187504 | JGI IMG/M metagenome (GOLD analysis project Ga0209278, IMG submission 187504) | Wastewater effluent complex algal communities from Wisconsin, to seasonally profile nutrient transformation and Carbon sequestration -... | ecosystem: Engineered > WWTP > Effluent > Algae...
GACGTTTTCCGTTTCCGTTGCCCAGCTCAATTTCGTGGTGGGTGACACGGCCGGCAACGCCCGCCGCATCATCGATGCCGCGGTGGCGGCCCACGCGCGTGGCGTGCGCCTGTTGCTCACGCCCGAACTGGCCATCTGCGGCTATGCAGCCGAAGATCTGCTGCTGCGCCCCGCGTTTCTGGACGCCTGCGATGATGCCGTGAACGCGGTGGCGGCGGGCACCGCCCACCTCAAAGGCCTGCGGATCGTGGTGGGACACCCGGCGCGCACCGGCGCCGTTGTCGCCCGCGAGCGCAGCGTCTCGGCCCCGGCCCTGTTCAACGCGGCCAGCGTGATCGCCGACGGCCAGCGCCTGGCGCGCTATGACAAGCAGGAACTGCCCAACTACCAGGTGTTCGATGAGCGGCGGTATTTCCGTCCGGGGGCAGGTCCGGTGGTGTTTGACGTGCCGGGCGACGACGGTCAAACCGTGCGCGTGGGTCTGCTGATCTGTGAGGACGCCTGGTTCGAGGAGCCCGCCGCGCGCGCCCGGGCGGCCGGCGCCGAGGTCCTGGCGGTGATCAATGCCTCGCCGTTTCACGCCGGCAAAGGGGGCGAGCGCGAGGCCCGCATGGCCGTCCGCGCCCGGGCCACCGGCCTGCCGCTGATCTACGCCCACCTGGTGGGCGGGCAGGACGAACTGGTGTTTGAAGGCCGCAGCTTCGTCACGGCCGCCGACGGCAGCCTCGCGGGTCGCGCCGTGAGCTTCGCCGAAGCCGCGTTCGATGCGCGTTTCGATCGCGCCGGCGGCGGCGGGTGGCGCATCGATGCCCCGATGGACCGCCCGCACAGCGCCGAGGCCGACCTGTGGCACGCACTGGTGTTGGGCGTGCGCGACTACGTGGGGAAAAACGGGTTCCCTGGCGCCGTTCTCGGTCTGTCTGGGGGCATCGATTCCGCGCTCGTGCTGGCCATCGCGGTGGACGCGCTGGGGCGCGACCGTGTTCGTGCGGTGATGATGCCCTCGCCCTACACGGCCGACATGTCGTGGATCGATGCCCGTGACATGGCCGCTCGGCTGGGCGTGCGCTACGACGAGGTGGCGATCGCGCCGGAGTTCGAAGCCTTCAAGGCCTCGCTGTCACCGCTGTTTGAAGGCCGGGCCGAGGACACGACCGAGGAGAACCTGCAGGCGCGCATCCGCGGGACGATGCTGATGGCGTTGTCGAACAAGTTCGGCAGCATCGTGCTGACGACCGGCAACAAGAGCGAAATGGCCACCGGCTACTGCACGCTCTACGGCGACATGGCGGGCGGTTTCGCCGTGATCAAGGACGTCGTCAAGACGCAGGTGTTCCACCTCGCGCGCTGGCGCAACGCGCACGACCCGTTTGGCACCGGCACCAGCCCCATCCCCGAGCGCATCATCACCCGCCCCCCGAGCGCCGAGCTGCGCCCCGACCAGACCGATCAGGACAGCCTGCCCCCGTATGAGGTGCTCGACGCCATCATCGAGCGCTACATGGAGAACGACGAAAGCCCGGCGACGCTGGTGGCCGCGGGCTTCGATGCCGCCGCGGTCGATCAGGTGGTGCGCCTCATCCGCATCAATGAATACAAGCGCCGGCAGGCGCCGGTGGGGATCCGCGTGACGCACCGCAGCTTCGGCAAAGACTGGCGTTACCCCATCACGAGCCGCTACCGGGCCTGAGGTCTGGCAGACCGGTGCAGGGTTCGGTCACGCCCTCTGCTGCGAATGCGGTATGGGCGTCGCCGGGGCGCTCACTAGCATGCCGGCACCCCGGGCACCATCGCCTGCGGGGCCGTCCGGAGCCTGCGCATGTCCCACGACCCCTTCCTTGGCGAGATTCGCGCCGTGGCTTTCGGTTACGCACCGCCAGGCTGGGCCACCTGCGAGGGGCAGCTGCTGTCCATCGCGCACCACCCGGCGCTCTTCGGGCTGATCGGCGCCGCTTTCGGGGGCGATGGCCGAACCACCTTCGCGTTGCCAGACCTCCGGGGTCGGACGATGCTGGGTTGCGGGCTGGGCCTCGGGCTGTCGCCGGTGGAGCTGGGACAGGCGGGGGAGGGGCCGGCGGGTGCCGGCGATCCTGGCGGCGAGGGCCGGGGGATGCTGCCCCATCTGGGCATCCAGTTCATCATCGCGGTCGAAGGCGTGGTGCCTGCGACGCCGTGACCGGTCCAGCCGCCGCCGCGTGGTACATTTTTCGGCGTCGATACCCCCACCGGAGCCGCGCATGAAGCAGATCACCGCCGTCATCAAACCGTTCAAGCTCGAAGAGGTGCGCGAAGCCCTGGCCGAGCAGGGGGTGACGGGCCTGACGGTGACCGAAGTCAAGGGCTTCGGGCGTCAGAAGGGCCACACGGAGCTCTACCGCGGCGCCGAATACGTGGTGGACTTTCTGCCCAAGGTGAAGGTCGAGGTCGTGGTCAACGACGCCGACGTAGACCGCTGCGTGGACGCCATCATCCGCGCGGCCCGCACCGGCAAGATCGGCGACGGCAAGATCTTCGTGACTGCTGTCGAGCGCGTGGTGCGCATCCGCACGGGCGAGCAGGACGAGGCGGCCGTCTGAAGCCGGGCGCCCGGTCGGGCGCTCAGGTTTCGCCGAGGCGGTTCACCGCCGGCAGACCCGCCGCCTGCACCAAGGCCGGCAAGAGGCGATGCGGGTCGTCATCCACCTGCAGCAGCGCCATCTGGCCCGAACCCATGAACCCTTGGTTCACGCTGCTGGCCAGGAAGCCGAGCAGCCCGTCATAAAACCCGGCGGTGTTCAGCAACCCGACCGGTTTGTCGTGGTAGCCCAATTGGCGCCACGTCCAGGCCTCAAACAACTCCTCGTACGTGCCGATGCCGCCCGGCAGGGCGAGAAAGGCGTCGGCGGACTCGGCCATCAGGCGTTTGCGCTCGTGCATGGTGTCCACCACCCGCAGCTCGCTGCAGCCGGTGTGCGCCCATTCGCGTTCGACCAGCGCGTGGGGGATGATGCCCAGCACGCTGCCACCGGCGGCCAGCGTCGCGTCGGCGAGGCGACCCATGAGGCCGTTGCGGCCGCCGCCATAAACCAGCCGACCGCCCCGGTCGCCGATCCACGCGCCCACGGTCTGGGCGACCACCGCGAATCGCGGGTCATGGCCGTCCCGCGAGCCGCAATACACGCAGAGGGAAAAAGCGGGTGTGGTCATCGGATCAGCCTGCGCGCGCGTGGGCCACGATGGCGCCGATCCAGGTACCGACGCACAGCACCAGGCTGAGCAGCACCGCGGCGCTGCCCATGTCCTTCGCCCGTTTGGACAGGGCGTGCCATTCCGGCCCGATGCGGTCGATGGCGGTTTCGATGCCGGTGTTGAGCAGTTCAACCACCATCACCAGCACCACCGTGCCCACCAGCAGCGCCACCTCCACCCAGCTGCGGCCGATCCAGAACGCCAGCGGAACCAGCACGACCGACGCCACGGCTTCCTGGCGGAAGGCCGTCTCATGCCAACCGGCGCGCAGGCCCGCGATCGAGTAGCCGAGCGCGTGCCACAGACGACTCAATCCGGTGCGCCGCTTTTGCGCGTCGGTGGCTTCGTGCGGGGCGCCGGCGTCGCTCACGCGGGCTTGCCTTTGCGCCGCCGGGGCGCCTCGGGGTGTTCGTGGTGGACCAGGCGGGTGCCGGCCAGCGCATCGTGCAAAAACTGCCGCTGGCGGTGGAAGCGGGAGAGGAGGGCCCAGATGAGAATCCAGCCGGTCAGCAGCACGGTGAGTTCGCCGCCGGACAGGCTGCCCAACCCCGACACCGCCAGCGGTGGCAGCAGCCACAGCCAGCTCAGCACATACCGCCACAGCGCTCGCGCCTGACTGAGCGGACGGCCAGCCGCGTCGACCACACGGATGTTCCAGGTCTTCATGGCCAGGGTTTGCCCCTTGGCCCAGAACCAGGTGAAGTAGATGCCGAACACGACAAACAGGAAAAACTGCTGCATGTGGCGGTTGTCCAGCGCGTGACGCGTCTGCGTGAGCGCCGAGAACAAATAGCCGGCGATGAACACCACGCCGAACAGCAGCATGCCTTCGTAGAGCCAGCAGGCCATGCGACGCCGCAGGGAAGGCGCCTGCATTGGATCGCCGGGTCCGGCCGGCGGGGCCGAGAGCGCGGGATTGGCGGAGGCGGGCGTGGCGGGGGAAGGGGATGGGGGAGCGGTCATGGGTGGGCGCGAAACGGCGCGGATTGTCGCATTCCCGCCCGCAGACCCGCTTTTTTCGGGATGGTTCGCCCTGCGCGGAGCGAAATCGGGGTGTTGCGGTGCGATAATGTTGGGCTGCAATCATCACAAGGCAAACGGATCAGGGTCCGGCGGGGTATGTGCCTGCCCATGGCCACTGGTCTCAAGTCCCGATTCCGCCTCACAAGGGTCGGCGCAGGGGCACCCAAGGTTTTTCGTCAGAGAAATTCTCGAAAGGTTGATCATGGAAATCAGCAAGGCCGAACTGGCCTCGGCCGCTGCCGCCAACGCAGCCGCCCCCCAAGAACTCCGCGGTGCCGAAATCCTCGTCAAGGCCCTCCAGGCCGAAGGCGTGAAGTACGTCTGGGGCTACCCGGGCGGCGCGGTGCTGCACATCTACGACGCGTTCTACAAACAGGACACCATCCAGCACGTGCTGGTGCGCCACGAGCAGGCGGCGGTGCACGCCGCCGACGGCTACGCCCGAGCCACGGGCGATGTGGGCGTGGCCCTGGTCACGTCGGGTCCCGGCGTGACCAACGCGATCACCGGCATCGCCACGGCCTACATGGACAGCATCCCGATGGTGATCATCACTGGGCAGGTGCCCACGGCGGCGATCGGCCTGGATGCCTTCCAGGAGTGCGACACCGTCGGCATCACCCGCCCCATCGTGAAGCACAACTTCCTGGTGAAGGACGTGCGCGAGATGGCCACGGTGATGAAGAAAGCCTTCCACATCGCGCGCAGCGGTCGCCCCGGCCCGGTCGTGGTGGACGTGCCCAAGGACGTGTCCTTCAACAAGACCGCGTGGACCGGCTACCCGGACAGCGTGGAGATGCGTTCCTACAACCCGGTGCGCAAGGGCCACGGTGGCCAGATCCGCAAGGCGCTGCAGCTGCTGCTCAACGCCAAGCGTCCCTACATCTACACCGGCGGCGGCGTGCTGCTGGGCAACGCCACGGCCGAGCTCCGCGCGCTGGTGGATCTGCTCAACTACCCGGTCACCAACACGCTGATGGGTCTGGGCGCGTTCCCCGCCACCGACCGCCGCTTCCTGGGCATGCTGGGCATGCACGGCACGATCGAGGCCAACAACGCCATGCAGAACTGCGACGTGCTGCTGGCCGTGGGGGCGCGTTTTGATGACCGCGTGATCGGCAATCCGAAGCACTTCGCCCAGAACGAACGCAAGATCATCCACATCGACATCGACCCGTCGAGCATCTCCAAGCGGGTCAAGGTGGATGTGCCGATCGTTGGCGATGTCAAGGATGTGCTGACCGAGCTGATCCACATGATCCGCGAGACCAGCACGCGCGCCGACGAAAAAGCCATGGCCGACTGGTGGAAGACCATCGAAGGCTGGCGGTCGCGGGATTGCCTCAAGTACGACCGCGGCAACAAGGACGTGATCAAGCCGCAGATGGTGGTCGAAACCCTGTGGAACATGACCAAGGACGTGGAGGCCTACATCACGTCCGACGTCGGCCAGCACCAGATGTGGGCCGCCCAGTTCTACAAGTTCGACGAGCCGCGCCGCTGGATCAATTCCGGTGGCCTGGGCACCATGGGCGTGGGCATCCCCTACGCCATGGGCATCAAGCTGGCCAAGCCGGACAGCGAGGTGTATTGCATCACCGGCGAGGGCTCGGTGCAGATGTGCATACAGGAACTCTCCACCTGCCTGCAGTACAACACGCCGATCAAGGTCATTTCGCTCAACAACCGCTACCTCGGCATGGTGCGGCAGTGGCAGGAGATCGAATACTCCGGCCGCTACAGCCACAGCTACATGGACGCGCTGCCCAACTTCGTGAAGCTGGCCGAAGCCTATGGGCACGTCGGCATGCTCATTGAGCGGCCCCAGGATGTGGAACCCGCGCTGCGCGAGGCCCGCAAGCTCAAGGACCGCACCGTGTTCATGGACTTCCGCACCGACCCGACCGAGAACGTCTTCCCGATGGTTCAGGCCGGCAAGGGCATCACCGAGATGCTGTTGGGCTCCGAAGACTTGTAAATCGTCCGGAGCGGCCCACGGGTCGCTCCTCACCCTTGGTCGAATCTATTGTCCGCCGAGCCTGACACTTACCGGTGTCGGGGGAGGGCGGCGAAAAGAGGAAACTGCACATGAAGCACATCATTGCCGTGCTGCTCGAGAACGAGCCCGGCGCACTCTCCCGGGTCGTGGGTCTGTTCTCCGCCCGCGGTTACAACATCGAATCCCTGACGGTCGCGCCGACCGAAGATCCTTCGTTGTCGCGCATGACGATCCAGACCACCGGGTCGGACGACGTCATCGAGCAGATCACCAAGCACCTGAACCGTCTCATTGAGGTGGTGAAGGTGGTGGACCTCACCGAGGGTGCCTACACCGAGCGCGAGCTCATGATGGTGAAGGTGCGCGCGGTGGGCAAGGAGCGCGAAGAGATGAAGCGCATGGCCGACATTTTCCGTGGCCGCATCATCGACGTGACCGAGAAGAGCTACACCATCGAGCTGACCGGGGATCAGGGCAAGAACGACGCCTTCCTGGAGGCGATCGACCGCAGCGCGATCTTGGAAACCGTGCGCACCGGCGCCAGCGGCATCGGCCGCGGCGAACGCATCCTGCGAGTGTGAGCCACCCCCGAAGCGCTTGCGGCGCCTCCCCCGTCTGGGGGCGCCACCGGCGGCCCGGTCGCACCGGTGCCGCGGTGGCCCGCGACTCGGAGGTGGGTTGTCCGGCGTCGCAGGCGAATTCACCCGTGGTTTGATTTTTGTTTTTTTCTGGAGAGACTCATGAAGGTTTATTACGACAAAGACTGCGATCTGAGCCTGATCAAGGGCAAGACGGTGGCCATCATCGGTTACGGCAGCCAGGGCCACGCCCACGCCCAGAACCTCAACGACAGCGGCGTGAAGGTGGTGGTGGGCCTGCGCAAGGGCGGCGCCTCGTGGGACAAGGTGGGCAAGGCCGGCCTCACGGTCATGGAAGTCAACGACGCGGTCAAGGCCGCCGACGTGGTGATGATCCTGCTGCCGGACGAACAGATCGGCGACGTGTATCGCCACAACGTGGAACCCCACATCAAGCAGGGCGCTTCGCTGGCGTTCGCCCACGGCTTCAACGTGCACTACAACCAGGTCGTGCCGCGCGCCGATCTCGATGTGTGGATGGTCGCCCCCAAGGCGCCTGGCCACACCGTGCGCAACACCTACACCCAGGGTGGCGGTGTGCCCCACCTCGTCGCCGTGCACCAGGACCGTTCGGGCAAGGCTCGCGATCTGGCCCTGAGCTACGCGATGGCCAACGGCGGTGGCAAGGCCGGCATCATCGAGACCAGCTTCAAGGAAGAGACCGAGACCGACCTGTTCGGCGAACAGGCCGTGCTGTGCGGTGGCGCTGTCGAGCTGATCAAGATGGGTTACGAAACGCTGGTGGAAGCCGGCTACGCGCCCGAGATGGCGTACTTCGAGTGCCTGCACGAACTCAAACTCATCGTGGACCTGATCTACGAAGGCGGCATCGCCAACATGAACTACTCGATCTCCAACAACGCGGAGTTCGGCGAGTATGTGACCGGCCCTGAGGTGATCAACGAGCAGTCGCGCGCCGCCATGCGCAACGCCCTCAAGCGCATCCAGAACGGCGACTACGCCAAGATGTTCATTCAGGAAGGCCGCCTGAACTACCCGAGCATGACCGCCCGCCGTCGCAACACCGCTGATCACCAGATCGAGGTGGTGGGCGCTCAGCTGCGCGCCATGATGCCCTGGATCGCCAAGAACAAGCTGGTCGACCAGACCCGCAACTGATCGACGCCACCGATCGCGCGGAAGGCCACCTCGGTGGCCTTTCTTTTTGCCAGGCCCGGCATGGGCCTGCCGTACACTGCCCGCATGCACGACGGAACCGACACCCAGATTTCCCCGCCGGAGGCCCCGCGCCGCCCCAAGGGCATCTACTTTCTGCCCAACATGATCACGCTGGCCGCCTTGTTTGGCGGCTTCTACGCCATCGTGATGGCCATGAACGGGCGTTACGACCTCGCCACGGTGGGCATCTTTGCCGCGATGGTGCTCGACAGCCTCGATGGCCGCGTCGCCCGGCTGACCAACACCCAGAGCGCGTTCGGCGAGCAAATGGATTCGCTTTCGGACATGGTGTCGTTCGGGGCAGCGCCCGCGCTGATTGCCTACGAATGGACGCTGCGCGACCTGGGGCGGTGGGGATGGATCGCGGCTTTCGTCTATTGCGCGTGCGCCGCGCTGCGCCTGGCGCGCTTCAACGTGAACACGGGGGTCGTGGACAAGCGCTACTTCCAGGGCCTGCCGTCGCCCGCGGCGGCCGCGCTGGTGGCGGGGTTCATCTGGTTGATGCAGGAAACCGAAGTCCCGCCGCAGGACGTCACCTGGGTGATGTTCGCGCTGACCCTCTACGCCGGGCTGACCATGGTGACCAACGTGCCGTTCTACAGCTTCAAGGACCTGAGCCTGAAGAAGAGCGTGCCGTTCGCGGCGCTGGTGCTGGTGGCACTGGGTATTGCCGTGATCAACATCCACCCGCCCACGGTGTTGTTCCTGCTGTTTGTGGGCTACGGTCTGTCGGGCTACGGTGTGTACCTGTGGCGGAAATCCAAGGGGCGCCAGACCAGCGTGATCAGCACGTCCACCGACGAACCCGACGAGCGTGGTCTGCACGACTGAGCGGGGGATGGACCGATCGGCGCCATCGATTCTTCCAATGGTCTCGCCGCGTCGTTGTGATACATTGCCCAGCATGTTCCGCGCCACCGCCCTGCTACTACTGAGCGTCCTCCACGGGCAGCTTCACTAGCGCGCGAGCGTTTGACGTCAACGGCCCGTATGCACCCGCAGCGGGCCGTTTGTTTTGGAACTGTGGGTTTTTGCCGGGCGGCCAGCCGCCCCCACCGGAGCACGAGAGATGAGCGACAAACTGATCATTTTTGACACCACGTTGCGCGACGGCGAACAGTCGCCGGGCGCCTCCATGACGCGCGACGAAAAGCTGCGGATCGCCCGCCAGCTGGAGCGGCTGAAGGTGGACGTGATCGAAGCCGGTTTTGCCGCCAGCTCCAACGGGGACTTTGAATCGGTCAAGGCGATTGCCGATGTCATCAAGGATTCGACGGTGTGTTCGCTGGCACGAGCCAACGACCGCGACATTTCCCGCGCCGCCGAGGCGCTCAAAGGCGCCAACCGGGCCCGGATCCACACGTTCATCGCCACCAGCGCGCTGCACATGGAGAAGAAGCTGCGCATGACGCCAGAGCAGGTCTTGGAGCAGGCCAAACAGTCGGTGCGCTTTGCGCGCAACCTGGTCGCCGACATCGAGTTCAGCCCGGAAGACGGCTACCGCAGCGACATCGATTTCCTGTGCCGTGTGCTGGAAGCGGTGATCAAGGAAGGTGCGACCACGCTGAACATCCCGGACACGGTGGGTTACGCCGTGCCGGAGCTCTACGGCGAGTTCATCCGCACCCTGCGGGAGAAGATCCCGAACTCCGACCAAGCCATCTGGAGCGTGCACTGCCACAACGACCTCGGCATGGCCGTGGCGAACTCGCTGGCGGGCGTGAAGATCGGCGGCGCACGGCAGGTGGAGTGCACCATCAACGGCCTCGGCGAGCGGGCGGGCAACTGCTCTCTGGAAGAAATCGTCATGGCCGTGAAGACGCGCCGCGACTACTTTGGCCTGGACGTGGGCATCGACACGAGCCAGATCGTGCCGGCCAGCCGCATGGTCAGCCAGACGACCGGGTTTGTGGTGCAGCCCAACAAGGCCGTCGTCGGCGCCAACGCGTTTGCCCACGCGTCGGGCATTCACCAGGACGGCGTGCTCAAGGCGCGTGACACCTACGAAATCATGCGCGCTGAGGATGTGGGCTGGAGCGCGAACAAGATCGTGCTGGGCAAGCTGTCGGGGCGCAACGCCTTCAAACAGCGCCTGCAAGACCTGGGGATTGCCCTGGATTCCGAAACCGAGATCAATGCCGCGTTCGCCAAGTTCAAGGAATTGGCCGACCGCAAGGCGGAGATCTTTGACGAGGACATCCTCGCGCTGGTGAGCGACGACAGCGTGACCACCGAAAAAGAACAGTACGGGCTCGTGTCGCTGTCGCAGCGCAGCGAGACCGGCGAGCGCCCACACGCCAGCGTCGTGTTCACGGTCGATGGCAAGGAATTCCGCGGCGATGCCGACGGCAATGGGCCGGTGGACGCCTCCCTCAAGGCGATTGAGCAGCACGTCAAGAGCGGCGCGGAGTTGCTGCTGTACTCCGTCAACGCAATCACCACCGGCTCGACCGAAAGCCAGGGCGAAGTGACGGTGCGGTTGCAGCACGGTGGCCGCGTGGTCAATGGGGTGGGAGCCGATCCGGACATCGTGGTCGCGTCCGCGAAAGCCTACCTGAGCGCACTGAACAAGCTTCACAGCAAGGCCGACCGGGTGGCCGCGCAGGGTTAAATGACCAATAAAATCAAGTACTTGCGTCTGCTGGTCACCAGAAACGACGAATTGACACCAAATCTCACGTCTGTTCCACCGTTCACTTAAGACTGCGACGCAAGTTTTTGATATTGCTGCGATTTTCCGGAGTGCCTATACTGCGCGCCTAGTCGGTGTTGGCAGGAGTGGCGGAATGGCACAAACGGTGAGGTCGGGTCTGTGGCGGCGTTGGGTGGCAATGGCCGCGGCGTTGGCTTGTGCCGCGTCGGCCGCGCTGGTCGCCGCTCCCGCGGGCGCTGCGGAGAAGCGGGCGTCGGCCAAGAAACCCGTGGCCCAGAAAACCACCGCGGCGCCGAAGAAAAAGGCCACCACCGCCAAGGCCCCGGCGCGTGCCGGGAGCGCCCAGGCCAAGCGCCAGGTCTCGGCGCGCAGCAAGGCCAACACCCGGGTGAAGGCCACGATCCCTGCGGCCCGAAAGGGTGCGACGGCCAAAGCGCGGCCGGTGGTGGTTGTGGATCGACCCACGGTGGGGGAGAAGCTGGGTTTGGCCGCGGTGGCCGATCCGCTCGATCTCAGCAGCAACGTCGCGCTGGTGGTGGATCAATCCACCAATGAAATCCTGTTCAGCAAGAACGACCACGCGGTGCTGCCGATCGCGTCGCTCACCAAACTCATGACCGGCCTGGTGATCGCCGACGCGCACCTGGACATGAACGAGCCCATCACGATCACCCACGACGATATCGACACGCTCAAGGGCAGCCGTTCGCGTCTGGCCGTCGGCACCACGCTGAGCCGCGGTGAAATGATGCATCTGGCGCTCATGTCCAGCGAGAACCGCGCGGCAAACGCCCTGGGGCGGACCTTCCCGGGCGGCATGCGCGAATTCGTGCGGTTGATGAACGAGAAGGCCGCCGAACTGGGTATGCGGGACACGCGCTACGTCGAACCCACGGGGCTGTCCAGCGACAACCGGTCGAGTGCGCGCGACCTCGCCACGCTGGTGCAGGCGGCGTACGAGCGCCCCATCCTGCGCACCTTGTCCACCTCGCCCGGTCACGAAGTGGAGATCGGTCACCGCACGCTGCAGTACAACAACTCCAACCGGCTGGTGAAGAGCCCCGAGTGGGATATTGGCCTGCAAAAAACGGGGTACATCTCTGAAGCGGGCCGTTGCCTGGTCATGCAGGCGCGGATCGCCGGGCGCCAGTTGATCCTGGTGTTCCTGGATGCGGCGGGCAAGATCAGCCGCCTGCAGGACGCTGAGCGTGTGCGTCGCTGGGTCGAGCTCAACGTGGAGCCGCGGGCGCCGGTGGCGCGTCCGCAAGGCTGAGTCCCCGGCCGGCCGGGCCGCGGCAGTGTGGCCTTAACTGCGGCCGGGTGGCTGCGGACAGCCCAGCGCGGCGGAGATGTCTGCGGCGGTGGCGCGCAGTTTGGGCAGCCAGCTCTCGTCGATGCGGTCGGCCGGCGCCGAAATCGACAAGCCCGCGACGAGTTTTCGCTGGTCGTCGTAAATGCCGGCGGCCATGCAGCGCACACCCAGTTCCAACTCTTCGTTGTCGCGGGCAATGCCCGCCTGCCGACATTGCGCAAGCTCACGCTCCAGCGCGGGCAGCTGGGTCAGGCTGTTGCGGGTGTTGCCGGCCAAACCGGTGCGGGTGGCGTAGGCACGGACCCGCTGCGGTTCGTCGTCGGCCAAAAAAAGCTTGCCCACCGAGGTCAGGTGCAGCGGCGCCCGCCCACCGATGGCGCGCACCACCTGCATGCCCGACCGCTCGCTGTACGCCCGCTCGACGTAGACGATTTCGTCGCCCTGACGGACGCTGAGGTTCACCGGTTGCTGGATCAGCTTGTGGAGTTCGCGCATGGGCGCCAGCGCGGCATCGCGGACGCTCAGACGCGCCTTCACCAAGTTGCCCAACTCCAGCAGACGCATGCCCAGCCGGTAACTGCCGGCCTCGGGTCGATCGACAAAGCGCCCGATGGTGAGGTCGTTGAGGATGCGGTGGGCGGTGGAAGGGTGCAGACCGGTGCGCTCACTGATTTCCTTGAGCGACACCGGTTCTTCCTTGGACGCCAGCACCTCGAGCAAGGTGAACATGCGCTCGATCACCTGCACGGTGGGGGTGGCGGGGAGGGAGTCGGTTCGTTTCATCGTGGCCATGGGGTGGCCTTGATTTTACGAGGTGAAAACCGAAACCCGGTTCGTGGAAGCGACAGCCCGCCCTTCAGGCCGCGTCGCCGGGGCGCCAGGCCCCATCGATGAGCCGCTCGTTGGGCCGGAAAGCGGCCTTGTAGGCCATCTTGGCGCTGTCTTCGATCCAGTAGCCGAGGTAGACGTGGGGCAGCCCCAGTTGCCGGGCCTGCTCGATCTGCCAGAGGACACCATAGGTGCCGAAGCTCGCGCGGGGATCGGGATCGTAGAAGGTGTAGACCGCCGACAGGCCGTCGTTGAGGACATCCACGATCGACACCATGCGCAACCGCGGGGGCCCGCCCTGGGGGTCGGGCTCCAGAAATTCAACCAGCCGCGAGTTCACCCGGCTTTGCAGGAGGAACTGGGTGTATTGGTCGATGCTGTCCTGGTCCATGCCGCCACCGGCATGGCGGTGGTTCTGGTAGCGGAGATAGAGCTGGTAATGCTCTGGCAGGTAGCACAGCTTGAGCACCCGGGTGACAAGATGACTGTGCTGCCGCCAGCTGCGGCGCTGGCTGCGGTTGGGTTGGAATCGCGCCACCGGCACCCGCAGCGGCACGCAGGCTTGGCAGCCGTCGCAGTACGGTCGGTAGGTGAACATCCCGCTGCGCCGGAAGCCGTGGGTCACCAGGTCGGAGTAGGCGTCGTTGTGGATGAGGTGGCTGGGCGTGGCCACCTGTGAGCGCGCCTGCCGCCCGGGCAGGTAGCTGCAGGGGTAGGGCGCCGTGGCGTAGAACTGCAGCGCCTGGAGCGGGAGCTCTTTGAGCAGGGTCACGCGGTCGGGGGCACGATGGCTGGATGAAGCTCGGTCCAGTATAGGGGCTGCCATTCCCAGCGCGGTGCGTGTTGACGCAAAGCCAGGCGGACATGCCGGACAAAGTCCGCCCGGGGGATGGGCCGCGCGCCCATGTGGGCGAGGTGGGCCGTTTCCTGCTGGCAGTCGATGTGCGTCACGCCGGATCGCCGACACAGCGCCACCAGAGCGGCCAGCGCGATCTTGGATGCATCGGTCCGCCGGGCGAACATCGACTCACCAAACACCATGCCGCCCAGGTTGACGGTATAGAGCCCGCCAGCCAGTTCTCCGTCCATCCAGGCTTCGACGCTGTGCGCGAGACCGGCATCGTGCAGCCGGCTGTAGGCCTCCACCATCACCGGGAGGATCCAGGTGCCTTGCTGTCCGTCGCGCGGCGTGCTGGCACACAGGCGGATCACCCGGCGGAAATCGTGGTCCACGCGGATCTGCAGCCGGTCCGACGACAGCAGCGACTGGATCGTCTTGCGCAGCGACCGGTGCAGGCGGAAATCCTCCACCGCCAGCACCATGCGCGGGTCGGTGCTCCACCACAACACCGGCTGGCCGGCACTGAACCAGGGGAAGATGCCCTGGCTGTAGGCCGCCGTCAGGGTGGGCACGTCCAACACGCCCCCGGCGGCCAGCAGCCCCGGCGCGGGTGAGTCCGGGCCCCAGGCGCGGTCGACGGGCGGAAAGGGGGCGCCGGGATCCAGCCAGGGCAGGCTCATGCGACCGCTCTGCGGTGCTGGCGCCAGTGATGGGTCACGGCCAGGGCGAGCGCGAGGCCAATGCCATTCGCCAGGGCGTCCTGCCAGTCGCCCATCCGTTCACCCGAGGCGTGCTGCAGCACTTCGATGGCGATGCTCCACATCCAGGCCATCAAAAGGACGAAGAGGTGGCGGTTGGGGTAGCCACACACGCCCAACACGCCGACCCCCAACCAAGCCAGCGCATGCTGGGCTTTGTCCCAAATGAGGAGGCTGGCCTCGGGCAGGTCGCTGGCTGGCATCAGCGACAGCGCGGTGACCAAGCCGCCCAGCACGAAGCACCCCACCGCGCCCGCACCGCTTCGAGACAGCCACGACAGAACCGTGTATGTTGGATGCTTGATTAGTTCGAAGGAATTCATTTTTCAGCGCCGGAAGACCTGATTGTTCCGGTCGGACCGCTTTGTGTACCGGGCGTCGCCGTTCATCTTCCGTTGGACGCCGCTTGAAAACAATGTGACGACGTGGTGGTGTATCCGCGCCACACTCATTGTGCTCCCACCCGACCCTGTACGGCCTGCCATGACTCCTCTCACCCCTGCGAAACGCGCTGGCGGCTTCACGCTGATTGAGCTGATGATCACCGTGGCCATCGTCGGTATTTTGGCCGCCGTTGCCCTGCCTTCCTACCGCGACTACGTGCTGCGCGGTCAGCTGGTGGATGCGACCACCGGACTGGCCAATTTCCGCGCACAGATGGAAAAGCATTTCCAGGACAACCGGACGTATGCAACCGTCGGTGCGTTCACGACGCCCTGCGCACGGGCCGACGGTTCCCGCACGATCGGGTCGTTCACGGTTGCGTGCGTCGGCGTACCTGATCAAAACGGCTACGTCCTGAGCGCCACAGGCTCGGGATCGACGGCCGGATTTGAGTTTCGGGTCAATCAACAGGACGTCAGATCGACCGTGGCCGCCCCCGAAGGCTGGCGGACTTGCGCGACGCGATGGATGCTCAAGCGCGGGGAGACGTGCTGATGCCGACGTTGCGTTTGCGCAGCAAGGACGGAAGGGTCGGCGGCTTCACGTTGGTGGAGCTGCTGATTACCCTCACCGTGCTTGCCGTGATCTTGGTATTGGGCGCACCCTCACTCGCTGCCTGGACCAACAACGCTCGGGTCCGCACGGCCAGCCAAGGCTTGCAGGACGGTCTGCGTTTCGCTCAGGCCGAAGCGGTACGCCGGAACCGGACCGTGGAGTTTTTCCTGGTGGATGCCCAGCCGGCGCTCGCGTCGGTTTCCGCGGCGAACGGCCGCAACTGGGGCGTGCGCGCGTACCCGAACCCGCCGGCGGCACCCAACGAACTCATCAGGGTGGGTGTCGCCGCATCGAGCAACGACGAGGTGACCGTCACCGGTCCGCGTTCGGTTTGTTTCGGCCCCGCGGGCCAGCAGATCACGCTGGCCGCCATCAACTGCGCCGCAGCCGAGCAGCAATTCAACGTGTCATCCGCGCGTGCGGATCGACCTTTGCGGGTCGTCGTCTCGGTCGGGGGCCGGGTGCGGATGTGTGATCCTGCTCGGGCGCTAGCCGCCAACGTTCCGGAGGGATGCTGAACATGGTTCCTTCGTTCTCGCCACAACGGGGAGCCGCTCAGCAGGGCGGGATCCTGATCGAGGTGCTGGTGGCCATCGTGGTCTTTTCTTTCGGGTTGCTGGGGCTGGTCGGCATGCAGGTGTCCGCCACGCAGTACGCGCTCGAGGCCGAAGACCGCGGACGCGCGGCCTTGTTTGCCGACGATCTGGCAGCCCAGATGCGCTTGTCCCGCTCGGTCTCGCTCAGTGTGGACCAGATTGATGACTGGACAGACCGCGTCCGGGGGGTTAATCCCCGCACCGGTGATCCCACCGGGTTGGGCTTGCCTAACGCCAACGTGGACGTGAATGCCGATCCGGCCGCCAACCGGGCGGTGATCACCATCACCTGGCGACATCCTTCGCAAGCCGAAGGGGCGGAAAGCCGGCTGGTGACCGAGGTGGTGCTCTCGGCCGAGGAGGTGCTGTGATGAGATCGACCCGCCAGCGCGCGTTTGAACGGGGCGTCACACTCATCGAGTTGATGGTGGGGCTGGTGATTGGCCTCATCGTTACCTTGGCGATTTTCGCTGTCCTCAATGCCAGCGAGGGGCGATCCAGGACGGCCACGTCGCTCAACGATTCTGCCCAGGCTGGCGCCTACTCAGCCTATGTGCTGGATCGGTACATCCGCAGCGCGGGTACCGGTTTCTCCGAGGGATGGACGCGAATTGGCAGCTGCCGGCTCAACGCCACCCTGCCGAGCGGGGCCGCACTGCCCCGTGTGAATGCCTTCCCCGCCCCGTTTGCGGGCGTCCCGCAGACGCTGCGACTCGCCCCCTTGATGATTTTTGAAGGCATTGGCGCCAACGGGGGCGACGTGGTGCTGGTCATGGGTGGAAGCTCGGGTTTTGCGGAGGTGCCGGTTCCGGTCAACCCGGGCGGTGCCTCGGCGGCCCAGCTCTTGCTGCGCAACACGATCGGTTTCAACTCGGCCGACCTTGTGATGGTCTCAGGCGCAGGCGAATGCCTGTTGTCACAGGTCGCGGCCGGCAAGGCGCCTTGCGCTGGCAATCCGGCAGCGGCTCCCAACACAGCCTGCGGTTCTCAGCTGCAGTTGGGTGGCGCTTATTACGACGATGAGTTTCCCAACGCATCCCTGAACGCTTTGGCCGGCGTTCCGGATGTTCAGGTGTTCAACTTGGGGTCCCCCCTGACCAACCCGCCCACGTTTGCGCTGTTTGGCGTGGGCGACAACAGCGTGTTGTTCCGAATGGACCTGCTTGAGACGCAGGGGGTCCCGCCGGTGCCCATGGCCGAAGGTGTGCGACGTCTGCACGCGGTGTATGGGATCGACACCAACGACGATGGGCGTCTGGACGCTTGGCAGCGTCCGGTCGCCGGCAGTGGCTGGGAGTCCGCGGCGCTGAACAACGGATCACAGCCGTCCGCCGACCGGCTTCGTCAGATCGTGGCGGTGCGGCTGGCGGTGGTCACGCGCTCGGATCTGGTCGAACGCGAACTGGAGCCGGGCGTCCCGGTGTCCCCGGCCAACCTTGAGCTGTTTTCCGATCTGCCGGTGGGCAACCAGGTCGTGATCGACCTCACGGCGGCTGGCGAAAACCGGAATCAGCGCCATCGAGTGATCGAATTGACCGTTCCCGTGCGCAACCACCTGCTGAGGACCCTATGAGACCGCTGCCTCGTCGCCGCCAACAGTCGGGCGTGGTGCTGCTGATTGCGTTGGTCGTTCTCGTGGTGTTGTTGATTTCGTCGACCGCCCTGATCCGGTCGTTTGACGTCAGTCTCAACAGCGCGGGCAACCTCGCCTTCAAGCGCGACCTGGCCCAGCAGAGTGAAGTGGCCGCCGAGCAAGCCCTCGCCCGGTTCCGCCCCACTGGCGATTTCGCCACGGTCGCATCGCGAGCCAACTCCAACGACGCCTTGTTCTACAGCGCCACCGTGCTGCCCACCAATCCGTCGGGCATTCCGCTGGTGTTGCTGGCCGAGCCGCGGCCCGCCAACGTGGCACAGATCGCGGGGCAGGGCGGTGTCACGATTCGCTACATCGTCGACCGCCTGTGCTCAGAGCCTGGCGATGACGGCGCGCTCGGTGGCGACCGGTGCGTGCTGGGCGCCACCGTTCAGATTTCGGGTGGCAGCGGATCGGACTGGCTTCGCGCGGAACGGGGCAGCGGTGTGGCCGCCGGGGGGGCCGGCGCTGGCTTGGCCGGAGCGCTGGCGCAGCCCGTCATGTATCGCATCAGCGTGCGGGTCGATGGACCGCGCAATTCCCAGAGTTTCTTCCAGACCACCTTCGCCTGCTGCGGCACGTGATCTCGCGTTTCCACAGGGAGCACAACATGTTCGACTCACTCCGCCATCGCCGCCCCTGGCTGAGCGCCGCCCTCGGTATTCCGCTGGCCATCGCCGCATGGCAGGCCGAAGCCACCACGCCGCTGACCAACACGCCGATCTTCTCCACGACCAACGTTCCCGGCAACTTGGCGCTCACCCTGTCGGTGGAGTGGCCCACGCTGCAGCGGACGGCCCACACCGGCCTCACGTACGCTCCCGCGACCACCTACCTCGGCTACTTTGATCCGAACAAGTGCTATCTCTATCGGTACGTGGCGACCGAGGTCGGCGACGATCTCAGTCACTTTTACCCGGAATCGGTGCAGCCCACGCGACAGTGCACCGGCAACGCCTGGAGCGGCAACTTCCTGAACTGGGCAACGACCCCGACGATCGACCCCTTCCGGTGGGCCATGACCGGCGGTTTCCGGGTGGTCGACACCCCGACCACCACCATCCTGCAAAAGGCCCGCAACACAGGTCAGGGCGGATTGGGCATTTCGCTGGACAAAACGCTGGGGACCACCGCGCTGGTGCAGGGCGCCACGCCGTTTGGGACCGCGGCCATGGTGACGCGGGTCAACGGGCTCGGCATTCGCATGCGCTTCGCGCTGACCACCGCCGTGCTGGACGCTCCCATCACCCTGACGGCTTACAACGGGACGCAGACCACGATCGGTGTCACGCAGGCCTACGAGGTGCAGATGCGGGTGCGCGTGTGTGACTCGGCGGTGGGGGTGGAATCCAATTGCCGCCAGTACGGCACGAACTGGAAGCCCGAAGGCCTGATTCAGCGCTATGCCAACCGCATTCGCTACAGCGCGTTCGGATACCTCAACGACCCGGCGATGCTGCGCGATGGTGGTGTGCTTCGGGCCCAGCAGAAATTCGTGGGTCCGCGCCAACCTGTGCCGGGTGAACCGGACCAGGACAACAATTTCCGCGAGTGGGATCCCGTCACGGGCGTTTTTGTACGCAACCCCGATGCAGCCGATGCGACGGCCACGACCAATGCGTTCACGCCGTCCACGCCGGTTGAGGACAGCGGTGTCATCAACTATGTCAACAAGTTCGGGCAACTCAACAACAACAACTACAAGGATTTCGACCCGGTCAGCGAGCTCTATTACACGGCGCTCCGCTACTACAAGAACCAAGGAAACGTGCCCGAGTACACGGCCATGACCGGGGCCACCCAGGCCAACCGCACCCGCTTTCTGGACGGCTTCCCGGTGATCACCGATTGGCGCGATCCGATCCTTTATTCCTGCCAGCGGAACTTCATTCTCGGCATCGGTGACGTCAACACCCACCGTGACAAAAACCTGCCGGGCGCGACGGGCACGGTCGATGAGCCGACCAAGCCGGCGGCTGTGGCCAACGACAACACGGTGGATACCGTCCGCTACACCAATCGCGCGTTCAACATCCAAGGCCTGGGCAACCCGAACATCAACAACTACAGCGGCCGCAACAACTCGGCGGGCATGGTGGGCATGGCCTTCTACGCCAACACGGTGGACATCCGCCCGGACGACACGTCGCAGCCCCAGACCATCGGCAAGCAAACCATCCAGACCTTCTGGGTGGACGTGCTGGAGAACCCGTTTGTCACCAACAACCAGTTCTATCTGGCGGCGAAGTACGGTGGCTTCACCGTGCCCGACGCGTTCAACCCGCTGACCTGGACCGGACCGCTGCCCGTGGAATGGTGGAGCACCTCCGGGCAGACCGTTGGCACGCAGCAGCGGCCGGACAACTACTTCACCGCCGGCCAACCGGACGCCATGGTGGCGTCGCTGACGCAGGCGTTCGAGCGCATCACCGCGGCGCTGGAAGCGTTCACCACCTCGTTTTCCACCTCCCTGCCTCAGGTGGCCGAATCCGGCAACGCCAGCTACAGCGCCCTGTACGACCCCAACGACTGGAGCGGCGAAATCATCGCGTCCGAGCTGTCGTTCAACAGCTTCGGCGAGCCGCAGCTCTCGGAACGTTGGCGCGCCACCAGCCGCTTGGCCAGCCAGCTTGCCGGCACTGGTTGGGACACGGCACGCCGCGTCGTCACGTTTAACGGTTCCCAGGGGGTCCCGTTCCGGTTCACGGCCACACCGTCGGCCACGACGATGACCGCCGCGCAGCTCGCCAACCTCGACACCCCGCACGACGATCCGAACCTGGCCGATCGCCAGAACTTCATCAACTATGTGCGCGGCGATCGCACCCATGAACGTTCTTCCACCGTCGTGGGCAGCACGCGCGCCTACCGCACGCGTACCCAATTGCTCGGTGACATCGTGGGTTCACGCGCCCGCCCGGTCGGCCCCCCCGCGTTGCCTTTGTCGGATGCGACCAACCCAGGCTACGGTGCGTTCAAGATTGCTTATCGCAATCGCCCAACCATGGTCTACGTCGGTGCGAACGACGGCATGATGCACGCCTTCAATGGCTCTCTCTCGGGTACCGACTCCGGCCGCGAGCTGTTTGCCTACATCCCCAGCCGGGTGATCAGCGGCGTGACCGCACCGGCCGCCGACGGTCTGGCCTATCTCGGCGGCGTGATCGGCGGCAACGCCCACCGCTACCTGGTGAACGCCACGCCGAACGTGTTCGATGTGGACTTTGGCCGCACCTGGACCGGCACGGCGATCGGTACCACCACCAACTGGCGCTCTTTGCTGATTGGTGGGCTCGGCAAGGGCGGACGCGGCTACTACGCGATCGACGTGACCGACCCCGCATCGATCACCACCGAGGCGATTGCCGCCGGCCGCGTGCTGTGGGAATTCCCGAACCCTGCCGACAACGACGCGCTCAACATCGGGTTCACGTTCGGTGACCCGATCGTCGTGAAGACCCGCAAATACGGTTGGACGGTGATCTTTCCGTCGGGCTACAACTCCACCGGCGCGGGCGGCGCTGTCCAAGGCGGCGGCTATCTTTATCTCGTCAACCCCACCAACGGCCGCCTGCTTGAGCGCATCGCCACTGGCGAAGGCTCGGCAACGGCCGACGCCGGTCTCGCCCACATCAACGCCTACATCAATGACCTCTCCGACGGCTACGCGGACGCGGTGTACGGCGGTGACTTGTTGGGCAACCTGTGGCGTTTTGACCTGACGGCCGCCACCGGGCCGCTGCCGGCGCCGGTCCGGCTCGCTCGCTTTGTTCATCCCACCGACGGTGCTCAGCCGATCACGACCAAGCCCATGATCGAGATCAGCCCGCGCGACCGCAGCCGCTACGTGCTGGTGGGAACCGGCCGCTTGCTCGACAGCACCGACATCGGCTCCAACCAGATGCAGACCTTCTATTCGATTCGCGATGGCAACGCGATTCGTCCTAACGCCTCCAGCGATCTGCCGCCGGGCGTGGGCTTCCCCATCGAGCGCAACGAGCTGCAGGCGAACACCAACGTATTGACCGGGGTGACGCTGAGCGCCACCAGCACCACCATGGGGTGGTACTTTGATCTGGGCAAGAACAGCACGAACACGGTGGCATGGCGGCAGACCGCGGAGAGCACCTCCTTCTTCGGCACGGTGGCGTTTGCCCCAACGCTGCCCACCTCCGACGCCTGCAACCCCTCGGGCGTCAGCCGGATCTACAGCGTCGACATCGCCAGCGGGACCACCAAGCTGATTTCGGGCACCTCGTTGTCTGCCTTCCTCGCCGGCGGTGAGGGCGTCATCACCGACCTGCGGTTCCTGAGTGTCGGTGGGCGCATCCGCCTGATCGCGGGCAGTGATCAGGGCCGGCTCCAGCGCGTGCTTGGCGAATTCGGCACGAACCTGGGCCTTCGCCGCAAGAACTGGCGGGAGCTGACCCTCGCGAACTGACCCTGCGCCGAACCCCGCCCGAGAGACCGCACTTCGCCCGGCGATGCGGTCTTTCTCTTTGGGGGGCGGTGGGACGCGGGCCCTTGCCCGCGCAAGCGCTTTTTTGGGAGCTGAGCAGCGATCCAGACGCAAAAAAGGCCCTTGCATCGCTGCAAGGGCCTTGTGTTTTTTGGCTCCCCGACCTGGACTCGAACCAGGGACCTGCGGATTAACAGTCCGTCGCTCTACCGACTGAGCTATCAGGGAACAGACCAAGATTATAGCGTCATTTTTGACCCTTTTTCAAGGTGCGAGGCGTCGTGTTCAGAAGGCGGTTTCGAAGGCGACCCGCAAGGTCCGGGGGGCACCGGGGAACAGATAGATGTGGTCGTACTGGAAGGGCGCTTCGGCGAAGTAGCGGCGGTCGAACACGTTGTTCAGTCCCACGGTCCAGCTGGCCGGCTGGCCCTGGAAACGGATCTCGCGGCGCAGGCTCACATCCACGCGCGTCCAGGATCCGAGCTCGAGCTGGTTGTCGGGGGTGATGGCGCGTCGGCCTTCGTGCGACAGGTGCGCTCCCACGGTCGCGCCCGGGAGGGCGGCGAGGCGATAGCCGAGGTTGGCCCGCAGGACCCATTGCGGCACGTTGGTGGGCCGTTTGCCGGTCAGTGCCGGGTTGCTGATCACGCCGCGGCGCTCCGCGTCGATCCAGGTGAGGCTGCTGTCGGCGCTCCAGGCGCCGACGGTTCGGCCGTAGCCCAGTTCGAGCCCGCGGTGGCGGGCATCGCCATCGATGATCCGGGTGCAGGTGGCCGCAGCGCCGCAGGCGCCAATGTCACCGGCCACGGGGCGCGTGGTGTTGAACCACGTGATTTGCCAGCGTGCTTGCGCGGTCTCTGACTTCAGCCCGATTTCCCACTGCCGGCTTTTGAGTGCTGGCAGCGGTTCGCCCTGGTTGGTGTAGCGTGCGCGACCGGGAGCGACCTCCGATTCGATGCCCTGGCCCCAGCTGGCGTACGCGGTGCGGGCTCCGTCGAGCTTCACGGTGGCCGCGATCCAAGGCGTGGTGAACCGGGCCTCGTAGTCGGTGGCGCGCGAGCCGTCGGTGCGGATGCTTTGACGGTCGATGCGCGTGTGGCGCAAACCCAGCCAGGTCTGCCACGCTTCGTTCCAGCGGATGACGTCGGTCACGAACAGCTCGGTGCTGCGCTCCGTGCGGTTGGTGAAGGGATCACCGAAGACGGGCACCGGTGCAAAGCCGGGCAGGGTGATGATGTTGCCGGTGCCGGCCGCCGCGTTGTTGTCGGCTTGCGGCTGGCCGCGCAGGGTGAAGCGGCTCACGAGCACGCCAGTGGTCAGGCGGTGCTGAAGCGCGCCGGTGTTGAATTGACCGTTGAGTTTCCACTGGGCCGCCTGCGTGCTGCGGCGCTCTCCGAGGCTGCGGAAGTCGTAGAGGTCGAAATCGCCGTTGGGGCAGTAGCGGTCGGCGTAGTAAATGCCCGATCCGGCGTCGAAGCAGCCGAACGGGTAGGCCAGGAAATCGTCGGTGCGCAGGCGCTGGGTGCCGAGCTGGGCCTGCCAGTTCCAGTCGCGGTTGATGGCCTGGGTGAAGCGCAGGCTGCCGCTGGCGTTGCGGAAGTCGACCGGTTGTGACCAGGGCTGGGTGTTGATGTTCAAGCGCGGGTCGGCCGGCGGCAGCGCATCGCCCAGCAGGCTGAGGCCCGGCACGGACGCCTGGCGGCGGCGCGACACCTCAAATTCGCCTTCCAGCAGGCTGTCCGCGGACAGTCGTGCGTCCATCGCCACCGCCAACAGGTGGCGCTTGCCCTCTGTACCGGCCGCCGCGGTGTTCAGGCGCTCAGCCGCCACGTTCACGCGGTAACCGACCGTGCCGTCACCCAGCCGTCCGCCGACGTCGAGATGGCCGAGCAGGTTGCCGTCGCTGGTGAGCTCGGTGCGGAACTGGCGCAGCGGGGTCGCGCCAGGGCGCTTGACCACCGCGTTGAACAGGCCGCCAGGCGCGCTCGTGCCGGCCTGGATGCCGCTGGTACCTTTAAGCAGTTCTACGCGCTCGAGGTGGTCCAGCGGCAGGCTGGTTTCGGCGCTGATGGGCAGGCCTTCGCGGCGGAAGTTGTAGGTGTTGTCGATGACGAAGCCGCGCACGCTGGCGTAGTCGTAGTAGCCCGCGGCGTTGTAGGCATCGGTGACCGAGGCGTCGAGGCGGTACAGGTCTTTGAGGCGGCGCGCGCCGGTGTCGGCGATGGCGTTGCTGTCGATGACGGTCGCGCTGAATGGGCTGGTGGCCAGCGGCTGGTCGCCGAAGCCGCTGACGTCGGCGACCGGCGCGGCGGTGGCGCCGCTGACGGTGACGGTGACGGCGGGCAGGGTGGCGTTGTCGGCGAGGACTACGCTGGCGTTGCCCAGGCAGGCGAGGGCGACGGCGAGGGCCACGCGGTGGCGGCGCGGAAGGACGGCGGAGGAGCGGTGGTGAAGGTGGGCCATGGTGTGGGTCCGGATGGACATTGCATGGCAGGGCACAGGCAGCCCGGGGCGACCGCGGACGCGGTCAGGCTGCGTTGCTTCCCTGCGCGAGGATTACCTCAATCAGGTTCAAAGGGACTGTCTCAGTCGCGGCCTGTGACGGCCGCAACACCCCCAGCGGAGTTGTTTTCCAAAGAAAACGGGCGTGATTGTAACGGCGGGTTGTAGCGGCGGGTGCCGAAGGCCTGGTTTCGCCGGTTGACGATGACCGGCCCGAGTGCGGCCGGCCCGTTCAGTCGGGTGCGGCCACGCCCAGGCGCTGCTGGAGCAGGCGGCTGCTGGTCGTGTATTGCAGCGGGCCGCGTTCGTGGGGGTGCAGCCGGTCGGCGATGTCGAAGGCGGCGAGGGTCGCTTCGTGAAAGCCGCAGACGATGAGTTTCTTTTTGCCGGGGTACTGGTTGATGTCGCCCACGGCGTACACCCCGTCGGCGCTGGTGCGCAGGGTCGCGGGGTCCACCGGCAGCAGCTTGCGCTCCATGGCCAGGCCCCAGTCGGTGATGGGGCCGAGCTTGGGCGACAGGCCCAGACGCACCAGCAGGCGGTCCATGGCCAGCGTGTCGGTGGTCCCGTCCGGGCGGGCAAGCTGCAGGCCGCGCAGCCGGCCGCCGTCCTGCAGCAGCGCCACGGGATGCCCGATCTCGGCCACGATACGGCCAGCGGCGCGCTGCGCCCGCAGCGCGTCCAGCGTGTCGGGCTCGGCGTCGAACACATCGCGGCGGTGCACCAGCGTCACCGGCGGACCGCCGCGCGCGGCCAGATCCAGCGCGGCGGTGACCGCATCGGCATCGCCCCCGAGCACGGCGCACTGCAGACCGTCCCAGTCACCGGGCGCCGGGAGGTGGTAACGCAGGTCCCGGCCGACCATGGCCTCGACACCGTCGAGCTTGAGCGCACGGGGTTCAAACGCGCCGACACCGCCAGCGATGATCACACTGGCGGCGTCCCAGGCATGGCCGTCGCGCGTGGTAACACGCCAGCGACCGTCGTGGGAGACGAGGCTGGTGACGGTTTGGCCGAGATGGAAACCCGGCTTGAAAGGGCTGACTTGTTGCAGCAGGCGCTGCGTCAGTTCACGACCGGTGCATCGGGGCAGGCCCGGGATGTCGTACAGCGGCTTGTCGGGATACAGCGCCTGCGGCTGGCCGCCCGGCTCGGGCAGCGCATCCACCACCTGGCAGGCGATGCCGTGAAGCCCGAGCTGAAAGACCTGCCACAGGCCAACCGGGCCGGCCCCGATGACCAGCGCGTCGGTCGGGATCGGGGCCGCCGCCATGGCGCTCAACGCACCAGCTGGTCGAGCTTGCCGGTTTTGTCTTTCCAGTCGTCCGCGTCGGGCAGGGGCGCCTTGCGCTTGGTGATGGGCTTCCAGCTGCTGAGTTTGGCCAGCTCGGCGTTGAGCTCGGTCATGTGCAGCTGGTCCTTGGGAAGGTCTTCTTCGGCGTAGATCGCGCTCACCGGGCATTCGGGGATGCAGACCGCGCAGTCGATGCACTCGTCCGGGTCGATGGTCAGGAAGTTCGGGCCTTCGCGGAAGCAGTCCACGGGGCAGACATCGACGCAGTCGGTGTATTTGCAGCGGATGCAGGCTTCGGTGACAACGTGGGTCATGGTGTGAGGGGGTACGGGCGGTGAATCCCGCGATTTTAGGGTTTGTGCGGACGTCTTCGGGTCATCGCACCAGAGCGGCCCCGGCGGTTCGATGGGTAGCGGTGTCCACCAGCACCAGGGCGCCGAGCGATCGTGCCTGGGCAAAGGGGAGCACCACGAGGGGCTCCTGCAGGGCCAGCTCGACATGGCCTATCGCGTTGGCCGGCAGGGCGGTCGCATCGCGCTCCTCCAGGGTGTGAATGTCGAGCTGGTGCACCACGCGCTTGACCTTGGCCTTCACCCAGCGGTGTCCGTGCAAGGCCCAATACACGCGACCGGGCACCAGCGGCTCATCGTCAAGCCAGGCCACCGTGGCGTCCAGCTCGCGGCGACCTTCCAGCGCGTCGCCGGCGTCGTCGGCCAGCAGCCAATCACCGCGCGACACATCGACCTCGCGGTCAAGCACGATGCCCGCGCTCTGGCCGGCCACGCCGTCGCCACGGCGGCGTACCGCGTCCAGCACCTGCGCCACCACGGCGGTCGCCCCGCCCGGCGCCACCCGCACGCGCTGCCCCGGTGCCACGCGCCCGCTGGCCACACGGCCCCAGAACACGCGCCGGCCCTGCGAGGTGTCGGCCGATCCGCTGAACTTCTCCACCCATTGCACCGGCAGGCCAAAGGGCAGGGCGGTGTCCGCCGGGGTCACCGGCAACCGCTCCAGGATCGCCAGCAGGGTGGGTCCGTCGTAGCCGCACCAGCCGGTCTGCTCAGGTCCATCCACCACGTTCCAGCCTTTGAGCGCCGAGACCGGCACCGTGGCCTTGACCGCAATGTCGGCCTGTTGGGCGAACGCCAAGAGGGCTGCGCTGATGTGGCGGAAGGCCACGGCGCTGTCGTCCACGGCATCAAGCTTGTTGACCGCAAAAATCACCGAAGGCACGCGCAGCAGCCGCAGCAGCAGGCTGTGGCGACGCGTCTGCGGCAGCAGCGGCAGCGCGGGGTCGCGCCAGTTGAGCTTGGTGGCGTCCACGAGCACGACGGCGGCGTCGGCGCTGCTGGCCGCCGTGACCATGTTGCGGGTGTACTGCTCGTGGCCCGGGGCGTCACCGATGATGAACTTGCGGGTTTCGGTGCTGAAGTAGCGGTAGGCCACGTCGATGGTGATGCCTTGCTCGCGCTCGGCCGACAGGCCATCGGTCAGCAGGGCCAGATCGGTCTGGCCCTGGCGCTGCACGCCGGCCAGGTGGTCCTGCAGCACGGCCTTGCTGTCAACCAGCAGGCGCCCGATCAGGGTGCTCTTGCCGTCGTCGACGCTGCCGCAGGTGATCAGGCGCAGCGCGCTGCGGGTGTTCTGTGAGAGGGCATCGACAGGCTCAGCCCGAACGGTGGTGGTGGTGTTCATGAGAAATCGCTGAGTGAGGTGTCTGCATCCGGTGGCGCCACGGATCCGGCTCTGCCGGTCCGTCGGCGCCGCCCCCCCAGTGGGGGGGAGACGCGCCGCAGGCGCGGCGCGGGGGGCGTCAAAAGTACCCGTCTTTCTTGCGCTTCTCCATGGAGGCGTCGCTGGTTTTGTCGTCCATGCGCGTGGCGCCCCGCTCGCTGACCTCGGCGGCCAGCGTCTCGATGACGATGTCCTGTGGCGTGGCCGCGGTGCTCTCCACCGGGCAGGTGCAGGTGATGTCGCCCACGGTGCGGAAACGCACGTCACGCAGTTCAACCGTTTCGCCGGCGCGCGGCGGGGTCAGTTCGGTCACCGGCACCAGCAGGCCGCGGCGGTCCACCACCGGGCGGCGGTGGGTGTAGTAGATCGACGGCAGGCCGACGTTTTCGCGGGCGATGTACTGCCACACGTCGAGTTCGGTCCAATTGCTGATCGGGAACACGCGGAAGTGTTCGCCGGGCTGCAGGCGGGTGTTGAACAGCGTCCACAACTCCGGGCGCTGGTCTTTGGGCTGCCACTGGCCGAAGCTGTCACGGTGGGAAAAGATGCGCTCTTTGGCGCGGGCCTTTTCCTCATCGCGGCGGGCGCCCCCGATCAGGGCGTCGAAGCGGAATTCCTCGATCGCTTCCAGCAGCGTGACCGACTGGTGCACGTTGCGGCTTTCGCCCGGATGGGCGAGGCGCACGGTGCCGCGCGCCATCGAGTCTTCCACGCTGCGCACGATCAGTTCCGCGCCCAGTTCACGCGCCCGCTGGTCCCGGAAATCGGTCACCTCGGGAAAGTTGTGGCCGGTGTCGATCATCAGCAGCGGGTAAGGCAGGCGGCCGATGCCAAAGGCCTTTTCCGCGCACTTGAGCATGACCAGCGAATCCTTGCCGCCGGAGAACAGCAGCGCGGGACGCTCGAAGGCCGCGGCCACTTCGCGCAGGATGAAGATCGTTTCTTCCTCCAGCGCGTCGAGGTGGGCGTTGCTGAGGTGGTGAGGCTGGTCCAGCGCGGCTTGCAGCGCGGCGCTGTCGGTGCGGGCGTTCATGCGGCACTCCGTTCGAGGGAAGACACGAGGGGCGTCACGCCCGCGGCGGCATCGGTGGGTTGCACGTGCAGCCCGCACTCCTTGGCGCTCTCCTGCTCCCACCACCAGCGACCGGCGCGGAAGTCTTCGCCGACGCTGATGGCGCGGGTGCAGGGTTCACAGCCAATGCTGGGGAAGAAGCGGTCGTGCAGGGCGTTGTAGGGCAGCTGGTGTTGTGAGATGAAATGCCACACGTCACCCCAGGTCCAGTCCACCAGGGGGCTGATCTTGGCGCGCTGCGGCTCCTGCACCACCTCGGCCACCTCGGCGCGCGCGTGGGACTGCTCGCGGCGCAGGCCGGTGATCCAGCCGTCGTGGCCGTCCAGGGCGCGCGCCAGCGGCTCCATCTTGCGCAGATCGCAGCAGGCCTTGCGCAGCTCGATGCTGCGGTACATGGCGTCGTCACCATGGGTGCGCACGAAGTGAACCACGGCCTCCTGGACCGGCCGAAACACCCGCACGGCACGGCCATAGCGCGCTTCGATCGCGGGGATCAGCGCGAGCGTTTCCGCGTGCAGCTTGCCGGTTTCCAGCACGAACACGCTGGCGTCAATGCCGGCGAGATGGATCAGGTGGGTGACCACCATGTCTTCGGCTCCCAGGCTGGAGGCCTGCGTGAGGCGGGGCAGTCGCGCGGCCTGTTCGCGCAACAGCGCGACCGCGCGCGCAACCTTGGCGTCAAAGTCCGCACCGGGGCGGTTGTAGAGGTCGATGGCGCTCATGCGGTCACCTCCCGGGAGGGGGAGACGAAGCGCGGGGCGGGCTGCACCGCATCGCCCTGGTAGAACGCCGGCGCGCTGGCCAGGAGGCGTTCGGCGTGTGCCAGCGACTGGTCGTCGCGCAACACGGCGTCGGTGAAGCCGCTGCGCTGCATCTGCACCAGCTGGTCCACCAGCACGTCGCCGGTGGCGCGGATGACCCCGGTGAAACCCAGGCGGCGGCACAGCAGGAAGGCCTGGCTGAAGGCGCGGCCGTCGGTGAATTTGGGAAAGTGCAGTTCCACGGCGTCCATGCCGCGCAGGTCGGCCTCGCGCGGGTCGGCGTCGTTGGGCAGGGCGACGCGGCGTTCGGGGCTTTCCGGCGCGGTGAACTGGTCGGCCCGGTGCAGCCGCAGGGTCGGTTCGGTCATGGCGGGCTCCTCAGGCGGTTTCGGTGGGGCGGGCGGTCGCGGTGCGCTGGGCGTTGGCCGCGGCCTTGAACGGATCGGCGCCGACACGGCGCAGCGTGGCGAGGAAGGTTTCGCCTCCCTCGCGCTGGGCGCGGTAGGTGTCGAGCAGGGCCTCAATCACGTCGGCCACCTCGCTGGCGGCGAACGAAGGGCCGATCACCTTGCCCGGCTGCGGCTCGCCGGACAGCGCGGAGCCGTCGGAGCCGCCGAGCGTGACCTGGTACCACTCCTGCCCGTCCTTGTCGACGCCCAGGATGCCGATGTGGCCGCTGTGGT
>Ga0209278_1000497_pt1 | contig 30108 bp, 42 predicted proteins | sample JI81BgreenDNA_FD_187504 | JGI IMG/M metagenome (GOLD analysis project Ga0209278, IMG submission 187504) | Wastewater effluent complex algal communities from Wisconsin, to seasonally profile nutrient transformation and Carbon sequestration -... | ecosystem: Engineered > WWTP > Effluent > Algae...
TCGGCATTGACGCTGCGCAGATTACGCTCGCTGGTGCTGTTGGAAGACAGGGATGACGGTAAGCGCCATAGCATCACACTGGACATAGGTTACATGGACAGTAATGGTGTTGGTATTTACATAATGTTTATTATCAATCTGGGATTTTTGATTCTTCGTAGAGCGTCTTTTCCAACATAAGATAGACCTTGGCCGCGTGCAAACGGATCCTGACAGAGCCTAATACTACACTCTATTTGTCACATCTCGGTTGTGACGCTCGCCCAGACCACGAAGCCGACGATGCCCAACATGAGGCAGATCAACCCGATAGCAAGGCGCGCGACAGCCTTCCAAATCGTTGTTTTTGGCCGGTCAATGATGACGTTGCCCATTGGCCCGCGAGCCCGCATGGCGAAGGCCTCCTGAATGACGTCGGCGGCACCGAAAGCGAGCAAAGCGGTAGCCACCATGAATATGGCTGCGCGTATGCCGCCTGGTATTGCGGCGGCCGAGATGATCGCGGCCACGGTCACCAGCGAACCGGCGATCCGAATCATTTCCGCCACCGGGATGATCCGATAGAGTCTGATCTTCCGGCTTGCCCTCAAGCGGATGAGCGGCGCGCCGCACGACGCACAGATGTGTGTCAGTCTCGGCTCGGTCCAATGGCCGATTGAGCGGCGGCATTTCGGACACTGAGCGCTGCCGATCCCGGCTGCCATGTTCATGTGCGTTCTCCTGCTGGCTGCGTGCCCAGGGCATGGCGAATCTCTTCTGCCCGTTCCGCACTGCACAGCCAGTTGCGAAAGCGTGGGTTCCAGATCGCCCGGCCTTTGCAGACGCCAGTCAGCTGCTCGGCCGCGGGGGTGCCGGGTTGGGCAAGGAAGGCAATTCGCCCGTCCGGTAGAACGCGCTCGGAAATGCCCTCGATCACTGTAACGAGCACGCTCGCTTTGGCGCCGTCCTTCCTAGGGTTTGGAGCCGGTTCCACCTCCTCCTGATCCGTTGCGCTTTGATCTTGCGGCTCTGGTCGGGAACCGGTCGCTGGTGCCGGCTCCGCGAGTGGCACGCCGTCCTGACCTTCTGGGGGAACCGTCACAGCTTCGCTCAGTGTTTCGGACCTAGTTTCGAGTTCGGCCTCTGGTTCGGCGGACACGTTCGCTGGTTGAATCTCCGGGCGGGGCGTAGATGCGACCGCGCGGTTCGGCATGTCATTAATCCCGAACCGCCGTCGCCAGGCATAGTCGGGTTGCACGTGCTGAGAGGCCAGTTGCATCCCAACGGCGCGAAGTTGTCCAACGCTAAGCCCTGTGAGAAAGCCAGTCGCATCGGAGAAACTGACGTCCTCGATCCATCGCTCATGGAAGTTATCAACCTTTACGATGCGCGTGCCGGTACCGATGCGCGTGCGATCGATCTTGCATGTCGGAGGGACGATCACCCACCCTTCAACGCGGCGGAACGCCGCCGAATGCTGGTGCGCCTCGAGCCATAGCTCCAGCAGCCGCGCAGCGCGGTCGGCCTGTGCGACCGGGTTGGGTATTTCGGTGGGTTGCCGCCTGTTCGGATACCAGACGCACCATTCGTTGTGCTCGTTCTTGGAGATGCGACCGCTGAAGTTCTTGGTCTCGAGCACGGCGATCCGCTTCAGGACGCGGTTCAGCAGGAGGTGGTCAAACTGCACGTAACCGTTCAAACCGTCAGGTAGCCTGAGGTCGTGGATCACCGCCACACGTTCAGAATGGCCATAGATGCGGTCAAGGATGTGGGCGGTTTCGCGCTCGCCCTCTGCTCCTTTTCGTATCGTATAGAGTTCCGCCTCGATGGCGCGGCGCTGATCGGCGGTGATCTCTTCCTTCAGCAGTGATCCCAGTACTTCGATATCACCGGAACGTCCGTTACTGGCCTTGAGGATCATCCACCGCCCCCTGCGTTTGGTCAGTGGCAGCTTGGGCCGTGGGTTGCGAAGCTGATACGGTCTGCTGTGGCAGCCGGGCCTGCGCTTCGAGGATCAGCTTTCGGAAGGCATCGAGGACCGCGATCGATGTGATCTTGCCAATATCGGTCGAGCCGTAGGTGCCTCCCAGAGCGCCGACGCCGAGACCGAGCAGAAGTCCGCCTCCAACAACGCCAACGTCCTTCTTGCGCGCGGAGCCGGTCGCCACGGCTTCCTGAAGGCCTGTATCGACGTCGATCAGCGAGAGGAGCACCTGGCTTTCGAGGGTCTTGGTCTTGAGGCCAACAGCGCTCCCGAAGGCACCGCCGATGCCGCCGCCGCTTTCCCGGCTCTTGGCGTCCGAATAAAGCACCTGCGCGCTGATGAGGTAGTCTGCTTTGACCAGAGACTGGGACGGTGCGGCCCCGGTCATGGTGCGCTCACGCTCGAGCGCTCCCATCGCCGCGCCGCGATCGGCAACGCGGAAGCAGTTGGAGCGTGCAGCCATGAGCTTGATGAGCGGGAGAGGATCGACCCGCGCGGTTCCCCCGCCCTGCTGCGCCTCGGCCATTCGGAGCAAGGCCGCCATTCCCGGCGACAGTTCGCCGGCAAGGCCGTCAGTCGGGCTTGGAGCCTTCTCTTCGACCAGAGCGACCACTCCGAGCGGCTGTGCGCAGCGGGGCAGTTCGGTGTTCTCGTCGACGCCCGTGCCACCCTTGCCTGCGGTTTGGGCCAGAACTGGGCCGCCCGCGAGGGAGAGCGACGCGAGCGCTCCTGCAATGATCGCGATCCTACGCATGGCGGTCAGCTCCCTTCCCTGAGACATCCGCCGGCCCATCATCACATTCCTTGCAAGCCTCACTGGGGGCACAATTGGCAAAGTCGTCGCAGTCCGGCGCTTCCCCGGCTTCCTTGCGAGCAAGGTAGCGTGCCTGCTTTTCGGCTGCCCGTGTATCAGCGTCGGCCCCGGCGGTGTTTTGTGCGTAGCTCGCCATGCTTGCTGCCACATCGGTGGCCGGAGCAGCCTGTGCAGTTGCGGGCACGCTGATTGCGGCTGCCACGACCGGCAGGCCGATCATCAGATGTTTGTGTGTCATTGTGCTTCCCTTCACGTGTTACCTGATACCAGTTACCAGTTACCATCCCGTCCTGCGGCCGTCGCGCAGATCGGTCTGCGCGCGGCTGTCGCCGAGCGAGGATCGCCGCACCTCGAGCCGGACGCCCTTCCCGCTGGCGCTCGTGCGGATATCGCGCAGGTCGATATCGTTGCGCTTGGCCCAGCGTTCGGCGGCGGCATCGTCGGCGAAATCGCCCATGTCTTCGAAATTCCAGTTGCTCATCGTCTTGTCCTTTCTTCAGCAGCTTGTGGTGCGCGCGCCGGTTTTCTGTGGGTTCATTCGAATGTCTGGAATTCGATCTCTGCGCGCAGGCTGTGCTCCAACGCGTCTTCGATAAGATCGAGTGTTGCCGGGTTCGCGAGGGCGACGACAATGTCCTCATAGGGCGCATCGTTGCCGTGAATGTCTCTTCCCAGAACCATGATCGAGCGGCGGTAGGCGCTCATCGGATGGTCGTTCATGGTCGAGCAGCAGATGGTCCACCAGTTTGGCATGATCCCCAAGGACCGCATGGCGTCTTCGAATTGCTGTTCTGCGAGCAGGATCGGATAGTCACGGCCGCCGGAACGCAGGTCGATGTAATCGTGGGCCGGTCGCAGCAGATCGATCTGGAACACGTGAAACCAGGCCGTGTCAGCGTAGTTGGGGTTGGCAAGTTCCCTCAGGGGAACGGCGTCTGGCCTGTGGTAGTAACCCTGGAAGCCGTCAGGCCCCCTGATCCACAGGAAGTCATTATTGAAATCGCTCGCGATGCGCGCAGCCGCACCTTCGTCGTCCAGCTGGTGCCAGGAAACCGAGACAAGGCGGGTGGAATAGTCCTTATAGTCGCGCTGCGGCGACCGCGGGCGATCCGGTTCGAACGGCGAAGGTTTTGGGCCCTCAGAGATCCTTGACCGCGTAAACATGGAGATCAAACTCATGGGGCCTTCCTCGCTGGTTTGGTCGGGTGTGATGGTCCCCGATTGGTTCTGGCAGTCGATGCGCTGCGTGACAGATCGTAAGGGTACACCTCTTGTTCGATGCGGAAGTCACGCGACCGCTTGAGATTGCCGCCCATGACGATCCATTCTGGATCGACGTTATACTGCATTCTCAGGGGCTTGAGAATCGCAATTGGTGGCCGAACGGTTGTGACTTTCACCCAAACCTCCACTGCTCGATTTCCTTTCGCAGGCTCTGCTCCATCAGATCCTCGAGCTGGTCGAAGGTGGCTGGATTGAACAAACTGCCGCGCACAGCGCCGGTGCCAAATTCATTTCCATCGCAGTCATGGTTGAGGATAATGATGGTGCGTCGATAAAAGCTCATAAAATGGTCACATCCGGTCGTGCATGCGATGGTCCACCAGCAAGGCTCGATCTCGAGCTGGGTCATGGCTTGCTCCAGGTGGCAACAGGCGTTCAGGGCGTGGAATCTGATGCCGTTCGCCGACAGGTCGAGGTAGCGACTGCTCGGATTGAGAAAATCGATCCGTATGCTGGTACAGGTCTTCAACACGTGATCGGAAGGCGATTCCCCGAAGAATGTCTCGAGCCGCAGTGATGCTGTTTCCTCGAAATGCTCCATCTCGCCTGATGGCCCTTGGAGGAACAGAAAATCCTGATCGATGTCCCGGCTTATGAGCGCGCGTGCTTCATCGACATTCAGCGAAGCTGTTGAAAGTGCAATCAGCCGCGTGGAGTAGTCTCGGTGTCCGAACATCATAGAACTCCCGCCAAGGCCTGCTGAACCGACGCGAAGGTGTGGCGGATCGGGCCGAGCCGTATAGTGAGGTAGCCCGCTCGCGACGTCATGCGGTCGCGTTGTCGGTCGGCCGAGCGATTGTGCGTGTGGTCGTCGAGCTCGACGATGGCGATGATTTCGCCGCTTGCCCGGTCCTCGAGCACGAAATCGACCCGTTTGGAGGAGAACCGGTTGCGCACGCTGGTCGAGCGCGATCGGTCAAGCCCTGCCGCAGGCCGCAGGATCGCGCCCATCGAGACCTGAGCATGAACCCGTGCGTGAGGGACGGCGCGCTCGATCATTTCGCAGACGATACGCTCCCGCTTCGTCATAAGTGGGGCCGCTCGGACGGGGAGCGAGCCTATGCCGCGTTTCGTGGACATGAGCATGCCCACGAAAACCACAAGGGCAATGATTGCGAGGAGTCCCAGCTCCGTCATAGCGGCACTGGCCCCACGAGCATTTGTCGTGTCTTCAGGTTGGCCCCCCACAGCAGGCCGGATATGATCGTGATGCTCATCGCGATCATCAAGGATAGGGCGACGTCGGCGAACGCAGCATCAGCCGTGATGGCCGAGTGCTCGCGCATCGCCAGCTCCTCGCAACGCGTCATGCCCCGTGCTTCGACGTTGCACCAATGGATATGGTCGCCGTGGATGACGAAGTCGTAATTGACCGAAGGGTGCATGATCAGATCTCCAGGCTGATGTCTTTTTCGGGGAACGGCTTGTCGGGCACGCGCGGTTCGACCGCGACGCGGTGCTTGCTGAGATCCATGCTGTTGGGCTTGGCGAGGTCGGCAGGCACCTCGGGATTGAAGGTCTTGTCGGTTTTTCCCGGCGCCGACCCACTGCCTCTGGGCGCGTCGATCTCGAGGCGGCCGACCGTCTCAAGGGCGCTGGTCTTGTTGCCCTCGTTTCGCTCGATCGCGCTGATCAGGCGCTCCTTGTTGTCGGTGTGGAGTGTCAGATCGTCCCGCACGCGGGTGACGGTGACGTTGAACAGGCGCTGATTGGAGAGGTTGCTCTCCGAGCCGCTCATCACCGCGATGCCCTTGTCGGTGGTCACGCCCTGCGCCATGTGCATGTTGATGGCATATGCGAGACCCAGGCGTTCGAGCATGGGGTCGCCTTGCTTCAGATGCACCGTCTGATCATCGGCGGTCTTCACGCTGATGCCGTCCTTGCTCACCCCCGTGACTTGCGCCAGCGAGGCATTGTAGAGCCCCCGCTCCTTGTCGTTCGCCGTCCAACGGATCTGGTCGTTTTCGTGGAGCTTGATGTCGCTGCGCTGGGTAAGGCCGAGCGCGTCGCGCTTGTCGTTGGGGTCGATCTTCTGCGGGTCAAACCGCACTGTGCGGTTGCCGATCTTCAGCTCGACGCGGCCCTTGGCATCGACGCCGAGCACTTCGTAGCTGCCGCGCCGGAGCCCGATTTCCGAGACCGCCCTTGCGACCTCGAGCGTCTGCCCTGCCCTGTAGGTCTGGTGGTAGCGCAGCTCCTCGCGTTCCGTGTTCACCCGCTCCAGAACGCTGAGTGTGATGCCATCCTTGCCGAGGGTGCCATCGGAGCGCAGTCCTTCCTGGATGCGCTGATTGAGTTCGGCGCGCGCGTCCCGTCCTGAGGCGAACACCATCGTTCTGTCGCGCTCATCCTTGGGAAGGCTTAGCCACTGGTCCGCTGCCGATTTGATGTGATCGGGGCTGGCCTTCAGCTTGTCGCCGAGCACTTCCATCGCCCCGCGCACTTCCCCGCGGTTTGCGAGCGCTGCGATCGTGCGCAGCTGGTCGGTGCGCTGGCGCAGGTTCTCGTCCATGCGGACCATCGCGATCCCCCCGGCCTGAGCCATCGCGAAAGCCTTGCCCATATCGATCGAGGAGAGTTGCTGGCGGTCGCCGATCATGATGAGTTTCTCGACGCCGAGCGCATTGGCGATGCCGACCAGATGTTTCATCGGCTCGCTGCCGACCATCGAGGCTTCATCGAGCACCAGCACGGCACCCTTGAGCGCGCCGCGCGCGGCTTCGTATGCTTCGCCCCGCCCTGCGAGGGCTGCCTTGGCATAGGCATTCACGAAGGACGACACGGTCTGTGCTTCGATGCCGGCACCATCCCTGAGGTCGCCAACCATCTTGTTCTGGAAGGCGAGCCCCAAAACCTTGTGACCTTCCTGCTCGGCAACCCGGGCCACGGCCGCGATCATGGTCGATTTGCCCGCCCCCGCGACCCCTTGCACGGCAACGATCCGGTCGCTGGACGAGAGGCCGAGCACGGCAGCGGCCATCTGGCCCGTGTTGAGCTGCTTATCGCCGGAGACGGCGTTGATGCGTTCGACCGCAGCGTCAGGCGCAACGATCGGCGTGGCAGCCCCCCTGCCCCTGTCGATCTGGGCGAGGATCAGGGATTCGGTCGCAAGGGCGTGCGGCGTCGTGACATGGGTCAGCGCGCCATCGATCCGGTTTGACTGGCCCGGGATGAGGTTTCCGCTCTCAAGCAGCTGCTCGACGCGGGCATCGACCTTCTCGGCCGTGACACCCCTCAAGCCCAGATCGAGCGCGGTTTTGGTGATCTGTGGGATCGGGAAGGCCGCTTCGCGCTGTTCGAGAATGCGGATGGCCGAAGCCACTGCCGCCTGCGCTCGCAGCTCGTCTGGCGAGAATTTGAGGCGCTCGAGCCCCTGCGTTACCAGCGGGTCTTTCTCCCTGAACACCCCGCCGAGCGCTGTTACGATGTTCGATATGGTCTCGCTGAGGCGCTGGGTCGGTGTGGTGAGCCGGTCAGGTGTCGTCCCGGCCGCGCGCGATTTCGCTTCCTCGATGACCTGCCTTCCGTCGAACCCGATCGCGGCGGCGCGCTCTCGCCAGTCGGCAGCGAGTTTCTCGCGGTCCTCGACATTGAGCTTGGGATCTCGGCTGTTCTTCGTGATGCTGCGAAGACTCTCGGTAGATGTCAGTCCGAGCTTCTCGCTTCGGGCGAGGATCTCTGCACGACGCTTGCTGAACTCGTCGATCGCCTCCTTGGGCACGCCGTTGATCTCGAACTGGCCGTGCTTGCCGGTTATGCGCGTGTCGTAGCCAAGCTCAGCCAGCTTTTCGCGGAAAGCAGCGTGGTAGGCTGCACCGATGACCGAGTTGTTTTTCCAAAGTTGGCCATTATGGAGCGCCTGCCAAGCACCGTTCGCCATGCGGGTGAGGTTGGCGATGACGACATGGATGTGGCCTTGGGGGTCGAGGGCCCGGCTCGTGTCATGCGCGAACATTCCGTAGACGAGATTACCGGTTCGCACCGGTTCGCCCGACTTTGTTCGCTCATAGGTTCGCCCTTCAGCAAACTTCTGCTCGACCCAGGTCATTGTTTCGCGGACGGCGCTCCAGTGGGCTGCTAGGATGCGCTCGTCCCCGGATACCAGCGCCAGAATGCTGGCCGATTTCGGCATCGAGAACGTGAGGTCCATCCCCGACTGGCGGTTGGGCACCTGTCCGACCTTCTCACCATTGGGCAGCTCACCATTCAGGATCTTCTCGAAGGCATCCTTGGTGACCTCGCCGCTGAGACCAAGCATCTCAGCGCCCTTCCCTGCCCATCCGGTCTCAGGGTTGTCGTTCGCTGCTCCGCGTACTGCGTCCCCGGTGCCGACGCCGGCTTCACCGCCTTTGTCAGCACCCCCACCGCCCAGCCCTTCTCCGCCTCCGCCGGGGCCGCCATCACCGCCCCCCGCGCCGCCGCCTTCGCCGAGGTAATAGTCAGCCGGGTGCTTGTCGTCCTTGGCGAAGTATTCGGCGGCTCCAGAGGCGGATTTGACCGATGCGACCGAGAGCATGATCAGTCTCCCAACCCGAAGTCGTCGTCGATCGCCGGTGTGTCGTGTGACGCTTCCCTGTCGTGGCCGTGGCCCTGATCCTTCTGGTCCGTCCCGGCGCCCTCACGGGTCTCGCGCGTGATCTGCTCCTCAGGCCGGTCCCGATCCTGCTTCCCGAGCGTTTTTTCGGTCAGGGCTTCCTTGGCCTGTTCGCGATTGATTTCGGTCTGATCGCCACTGATGGCTATGAGCTGTTTCATGACGGAGAGACCCGCCGTTCTCGGCTGACCGTCATCGGCATCCGCGTCTTTTGCGGGGACATCCGCAGGGTTGTCGTTGCTGGGCGCAACGGCCCTGACAATCTCGCTCTCGCCGAACATCGCATCGGCTGCCTTTTCGGCCTCCGAACGCCCGTCAGCTTTCTCCGCGCCGTCCGCCTTTTCCAGCGCCTCGGTTGTCTCCCGCTCCGCTTCCTCAGCCTCCACGCGCCCGGTCGGCGGCAAGGTTTCAGGACCACCCTCGCTCCCCCCTTCCGCGCTATCAGGCCGGCTAGCCGGCCGTTTGGTCTCGGGCGGTCTGTAGGGCGTCGGCTCCATGCTGGTGACCCGCATGAATCCTGGGGCAACCTCCGGGTAATCCTTCCACTGAAGCTTGATCCGCGCCGCCGGAAACCCATCGGGAAACTTGATGAACCCGTGCATCGACGGGAGGTTTGTAATGTCGTCGGGAATGACCAGCGGCTCGATTGCCTTGCGCGGCGTCAGGGTCGACGCATCGCGGGTGTTGTTGTACCCGTAGCTGTAGGCTTCATCCATCTGGCGAACCTCGCGGTTGCCGATGAATTCGGCGCAGCGTTCAGCAGATTGGTAATCGGCCGTGGCGAGGATCAGCTTGGTGCGCGCAAGCCCGGCCAGATTGGTCGCGCCTTTCTCGCCGTATGTTTCCTCCAGCTTGGCAAAGGAGTGGATGCCGAGAACGAAGGCACCGCCATAGTTTCGGGCAGTCTGGAGACCATTGCCGATGGCAGGAAGGGCATGCAGAGCGTTGACCTCGTCGAATAGAAACCAGGTTCGAAGATCGCGCGTGCGCGGTAGCGTCATCTGGGCGGTGACGGCCATGTCGGTCCATAGCGTCAGCAGCATCCGGGTGAAGTTCATGTCTGAATAGCTCGACGTGATGAACAGGATCGAGCCTGGTTCGGATGCTTTGATCCATGCCTTGATCGAGAAGCTGTCAGGCTTCTCGGGCGAAGGGTCTGGGATGTAGCGGATGGCGTTGGCGTTGGTGTTGAAGACCGACCGGATTGACTCCGCCATGCGGGCCGCAGTTTCCGCCGTCAGGGGAGCCGCGACAGTGTCCTTCAGCTTGGTATGGATCTGCTTCAGGTTGGCGGTCATGAGGTGGTGGGCAATGGCCGCGTTTGACATCTCGCCGTCGGCTTTGAGTTTCATGCAGATTTCAACGAATAGCGTACGCGCAGCGTTCTGCCAGAACGGCTCCTTCTCATCGGGGTGGGATGGGATCAGAGCGGTCGCGGCCGTCAGAAAATCGGCATAGAGTTCGCAGTCGTTGAAGATGGTCCAGGGCACGCACCGTTGATCCATGGGGTTGAGGATCGTGTCCGTTTCCGGATTGTAGAAGGCTTCGACGAACGCGCCGGTCAGATCGAAGATCACGGCATTCTGACCGCGTTCGCGCAGCTGGGTGACGAGCGAGCGCAGCTGAGTGGTCTTCCCGGCACCGGTCGTGCCGATCAGCATGGTGTGACTTTGCTCAAGCCGCCACGGGTAGGGAATGCCTGCGATGACGTAGGGTTGATGAACGCCGAGCGCCCGCTTCTGCTGGCGGTTGAGAATGAGGATATCCTCGGGGTTGCGAGGCGGATCGAGCCGGGAGCATTCATAGGCAAAACGGTTGCCGTTATGGGCCCGGACCTCGGCTCGTAAGACTTCGCGCTCAACCAGCATCGCACCGCGTTCATGGCGTTCTTCGAGGATCGATTTGCCGCGTTTCCGGGAGAACTCGATGAACCAGATGCTGAGCGGTGCAGCGATGAAGATGGCCATGAAAGCCGATCCAAGGAGGCAGCGAAGCGCCTTGGCCGATGCAGAGGCAACGTAGGGGTCGTAAGGCACTGCCCCCATCAGCGTGGGACGGATCATCCCATTGGGAAGAGTGAGGTGAATGACCTTCGATGGGTCGAGAAGCATCAGTGACCAGAGACCCGAATACATGCGCATGAGAACGAGATGAATTTCAGGCGTGCTGAGCGAGAGGCTGACGGTCGTGGCAAGCGCGAGGCTGAAGACCAGAAACCAGATCAGCAGCGGGATTTTGATCCCGGCAAACCACATCCAGAATTCGTGCGTGACGAGCTGTGAGCCTCGGGTGAAATTGCCGGCATTTCGGGTCACCTTTCCGCGTGCGGAATGATGCTGGATCGTGGCGCCCTTGCCGCTGAATCGGATGTCATCGCGACGCATGGAATTCCTCCATGCGCTCGTGGGCAATTTGCTCGAGCCCAGGTGCAAGATCGCTGTGCTCGCGGTGGACGATGAGATCGACCGCAGCCTGCGTGTATTCCAGCAGAAGAATGAGCCGGCGAACATCCAGAGAGTGCCCGGCGAGCGCCAGAGGCAAGCCAAGCCGGAGAGCATTTCTGGCCGCTTCAGATCGCGAACAGCCGTTCTTTACGGCGATTTCATCAAGGCTTGCGAGGTCTGCAGTCGAGACCTGAAAGCCGATGAAAGGTGGTTTTGACTTTTGCATCACACATCCACTCGAGAGCGGATGGTGGGGGTTTAGGAGCTCGCATTATATCGCGGGTAGCCCGGTTAGGATAGTGGAAATCCAATATACCTGAATATGGGATTTTATCTCGCGAGAGTAATGACTTAGGGCGATTGAAGCGAGATATATGGTGGTATATATGCATATTGAGGTATATGCTGTTGATTTTAAGATACTTTAGGTAAGCGGGCGCCGCATTCGGTGTGCATCTCCTTAGGGACTGCGACCGGGCCCTGGTGCCGTCCTGGTCTTCTATCCTGATGTGAGTCTGGAATTCCTGTGGGGGAGCCGCTGCGCGGGTCGTTCGGCTACGGGACGATTGGGCTGAGCGGAGCGATCCCGCCCCCAAAGCGCCAAGCCTTGGCGAAGGCGCTTTCATCGTCAATCGCTGTTCAGCGATTGGACATTCCTGCCGTCTTGATCCTCAGAAGGATAGCCCTATGCTTTGCAGCGCAGGGCGATAAGGGAACGTGTGATGGCAGCGAAGATCGAGAAGGAACGAGCCGCAATTCGTGAGGAAGAATTGAAGCTCGCAGAGCGCAAGAAGAGGCTTGCGGAACGCGAAGCCGAAGAGCGTGCATCGGCGATGACGAAGAGCGTTCTTTCGAAGCTCGATTCAGATCGCCTTGAGGCTCTCCTGAGCCGTATGAAAGCGCTCGGAATCGAAGAGGTCGAGAAGCGTCTTCTGGCGTAGCAGGAGTGCTTCGAAACCGCGGCAAGAATTCTCGAAGCCGTGAAGGCAAATAAAGAAGGGCGCTGACATGGTCAGCGCCCTTCCCGTTTGGTCTGGCTGGAGGCTATCGCCAGACGAGTTGTGGATCGGTTGACAGGCATGCGTGAAGCATCCTGTCGAGCTGTTCGAGGCATGTTTCCATTCCGCCCCATGTGAGATGTCGGCGGGTTGGTGGATCATTGATTGCTTGGCTCAAATCATCGGCGTCAATCGACCCTGTCGGAGCGTTGCCCATTCCGATTGCGTCAAGCAGAAGCTGACCATTGGTATCGCTGAGATTGATCGCAAAGGCACCGTCTGGAGTCGAGGAGACGCCCATCATAATTTGAGCATCAGCGCTTTCTCTCCAGATACGGACGTTCAGGCCGAGAAATTGCGCTTCTTCGATGACGCTGATTACCGCTTCCTTGTTCCCAAAAAGTCGGGCTAGGGTCGCCCAGCTCCATGGGCATACGCGGGCATCGAAGCCATCTGCCAAGTATGAGAAATTGGGGTCATCAAAGATGCCGACAAGTTGTCCGTGCGATTGCGCGAAGGCTCGGAAGGCAGTCAGTTGCTGAAGCGTTATGCATGCCGGTTTCGAGACGGGAGAAACCTTGCTCTGCAGCTGAAAGGTCATTGTCATGGTCAAGCACTCCTCAATGGAACGCTCGATCAATCCCCCTCCCCTCTTGCTGTGAGCGACATGTCGCGAACGGCAGCGATGGCGATAAAAATGATGGCCCTGCCGGGTCGCTGTGCAGGGCCATCTAGGGTGGTCTCATGGGAGACCTCGGGTCGCTAGCAGCTGTCTTGGGGGAGAGCTGCGAAGCAGAACTTACGCATCGCCCGACATTCATTCAAGTATCATCGTGAGACAAGGCGCGGCGGCGATGCCAGCGAGGCACGCATGTGCCGATGCGTTGGCGAGCAGCGCCGCGCCGGGATCGGGCGCACGGCAGACCGCGCGAAGCCGATGCGGACGACTGTCCGCAAGGCGAGCAAGGGACTGCCGGTGCCCGCTCGCAGACGGTCGCCCTACCGGGCCGACGACGGCCCGTCGATGCGTCGATCACGCGCTGCGGCAGGCGCGGCGGCGATGCCAGCGAGGCACGTATGTGCCGATGCGCTGGCGAGCTGCGCCGCGCCGGTGATCGGGCGCACGGCAGACCGCGCTAAGCCGATGCGAACGAAGGTTCGCAAGGCGAGCAAGGGACTGCCGGTGCCCGCGCGCCGAGGGTTGCCCCGCACCGGGCCGACGACGGCCCGTCGATGCGTCGATCACGCGCTGCGACAGGCGCGGCGGCGATGCCAGCAAGGCACGCATGTGCCGATGCGCTGGCGAGCTGCGCCGCGCCGGTGATCGGGCGCACGGCAGACCGCGCGAAGCCAACGCGGACGCAGGTCCGCGAGGCCAGCAAGGGACTGCCGGTGCCCGCGCGCAGACGGTCGCCCCAGCCCGGGCCGACGACGGCCCGTCGAGCCGTCGATCACGCGCTGCGGCAGGCGCGGCGGCGATGCCCGCGAGGCACGCATGTGCCGATGCACGGGCGAGCAGCGCCGCGCCGTTTGTTTGCGGGCAGTGCGACGAAAAAAGGGGGCCGAAGCCCCCCGGATCATTTCAGGATGAATGCGACATAGCCGCCAAGGCTGGCCGAGATCGTCGTCACGATCAGCAGAAAGCCAAGCACCCAGCGCTGGCTTTTCAACTCGCCGACGAGTTCCTTGTTGGCTTCGGTGATCTTCATGGCGATGTGGCTCTCGAGGTCATCGACGACCTTTTCGGCGTCGCTCGCGGGCACCTTAACAGACCGCAGTGCCTGATACAATGTGACTTGGATTCCCATGTGAACCTCCTGTGCTTGATGGGAGTGCCAGAGGGACGGTGCCTGCCAGCGGGTCAGGGACGTTCCTTCAGGAACGCCGCGCGAGCGGGCGCCGGGGGAGCCGATTTGCGAAGCAAATTGGGGGAACCGGCGATCCTTGACGCGCGCCAGCGGGCACCGTCACACTGGGACGACACGAGACACTCCTCCCTTCCCCAGGTCCCCCTTTCCCCCTCTCCTCCTCGATCCTCAGATCGAGCGTCCCCGACGGGCGAAGGGGGTTCGATGCCCCCTGAGCCCGTGTCAGCGCGACAGAAGAAAAAGGGAGGCTCCGGCGATTGCCGGAGCCTCCCACGGTGCTCAGTGAGCCTTGTGCGCTGTGCTGGCGAGCTCGTCAGGGCGCTGATCTGCGAGCCGGAGAACGTGGAGCGGCACTCCGGCGTCCCGAAGCTTCTGAGCGAAGTTGGCCTGAATGCCCGAGCCCTGGCAGACGATCGCCTCAACCGGCTTCAGAGCGACGATCCGGTCGTTGCGAACGAACCCGGCGCTCCTGCCCTTGCTGGTGTCGAGCTTGAACTCGACAAGCTTGATCCCGCGCGAGGCCGCCCAGCAGCGTGCGATGGTATCGCAGCCCTTGTTCTGAGCGGTCGTGACGAGGATCATGTTGGGGATGCGCTTCGCGATGTTGTCCAAGCGGGTCCAGATGATCGCTTCATCGTGCCATTGTGCTCCGCCCGAGAAGGCAACGACCGGGCCTTCGGGTGCGTATTGCTCGCGGCGGCGCTGGGCGCGTCCGGCGAGATAGTCGCGGGCGTCGACCACCGAGGCGGTGAGCTTGCTAGAGACCCTGCTGCCCTTGACCGTCGAGAACGGCCGACCGGTTTCGACCCGATAGACTTCGGCGGCGTGATCGCGCATGCATTCGAGTGCTGCGCGGATGCCCTCGAGCGTCTGGCACAGCTGCTGCGTTTCCTCCAGCTCGGTCGCGTAGATTTCCGAAGGGTCGAAGTTGCGGGCGAGCTCGCCTAGCTTCTTGGCGGCATCGTCTTCACGCCCCTCAATGCGCTTCGCGACCATGTGGAAGCTGTTGCAGAAGCCCCAGGCGAGATCGGCGGCGCATTCCTGCATTCTCGTATCGCGCAGCACATCGAACATGGTCTTCATCATGAGCTCGACGGCGGCGGCCGACATTTCCGGATCGGGCATGTCGGCATGCTCGGGCTCGGCGACGATGCTCAGCTTCGCCATCTCGCTCGTTTCGATGAACGCGGCGCTGTATTCGCCATTGTTGGCGTGGCCGAACTCATTGGCGATGTCTGTTTCGATCTGGGAAGCGCGCATCTCGGCAGCGAGGATCGCGAGGTCGGACAAGTTCGAAATCTTGGTCATAAAAGCCTCCAATTGATTGAAATCGTTCCCACAACGGGAACCCCGAAAACCCATCAGTCGGGAGGCGTGCAGTCAGGGACGGCGCGCTTGTCGCGCCGCCGCCCTGCGGGCGCGGGGGAGCCGATTTTCTGCCGAGTGGCCGGCGCGCAGCGACACGGTCACCCGGCGGAAAATTGGGGGGACCGCGATCCTTGACGAGCGCCGAAGACTGATATGTTTCGGCAGGTGTTCCTGTGTGTGTGGAAGAGACGTTCCCGCCCCGAGGAAGAGAGACGAAGGCAGGGCCGGTCAGGCGCTTCAGCGCCACACCGGACCGCCCCTTCGGCCCGACGAAGGGTTAACAGCGGGAACACTTCCCATCTTGGAAGCCGTTCAGCGTGGCTGCTCGGCGGACGACGGACTGTCAGGGACGATCGCGCGGGCACCGGCGCGCATCGCCGCTCTGCGGGCGGCTCAGGCAAGCGCAGCGACAGCCTGAGCCGATCCTTGACCGGCCGGAGGATGCCGAATGCCGCGCTTTCGCGCGCATGCGCGAATTACGGCTGCAAAGCTCCCGACTGGCGATGCCGCGCGCGCGGCCCTTCAGGGCTGCGGCAGGCAGCGACGGGTAGGGACCGCCGAACCTGCCCGTAGGGCGGCGGCGGTAGGAATCCGCGTCAGCGAAACAGGAACGGCCCCCGCAGGAGCCGCAGCAGGCACGCGCGGGCATGTCGGGGATTGAGGCGGCGGCGCCAGTCGTCGGCCGGTCCCCGGCTGCTCGCGCGGCGCGCGGCGGGACCGAGGGCCGGCGGGGCCATCAAATACGCAAGGCCCGGACGAAGCCCGAGCCGCTGGAAAAGCCCCGCTCATCATCGCCGCAGCGCGTAAGCGCGGTGCGCGGCAAAATGCGTCAGCATCGTCACCCGAAGGGCCGAGACCCTTCAGGGGCTCGGTGGAGCGGACCGCAGACGCGAGCCCTAGCGCAGCCAGGGCCGCGGCGCGGGGCGCGCAGTAGAGCGCGGTCCCGGCCGAAGGTCGGGAGACGTTACCCCCTGCTGTCGGGCCACTGGAGTTGACGATCATGTTCTCATGATGTTCTACGCTGCTTATGGGAATGAAGCGTATCGACACAGTCGCCGATCTGGTTCGTCATGGGCTCAACGCGCAGATCGAATGCCTCAGATGCCGGCGTGTCGTGCTGGTCCCTGCGTCCAAGCTGCGCGATCAGTGCTTCGCCAAGTCGATTCCGATGAAGCTCAACATGGTCGCACAGCACCTTCGGTGCAGCTGCGGCCATCGCGGGGCGAAGATCGACGCGACGGGCGCAATACTCGGTCATGAACCGTGAATCCTGACTGTGAACCGGGGGGTTGCCGATCAGCTGAGGCTGTCGAGGATGTAATCCTCAAGGTCGCGCTCGATCTCGAGCAGCGTGTCGCGCGGGAGCGTAGCGAACCCCGGAGAGTTATCCCGTTCGCGGCCGTCCCTGTCGCAATCGAGCATGACGAGCGTTCGCCGCGCGCCCGAGAGTGGGTGGTCGTTTTCGGTGCTCATGGTGGCAAACAGCCATGTGCAGCTCGCCCCGATCATCGCCAGAATCCGGTCGTCGACTTCGTCAATGGTGTCCATGAGGCAATCTGCATCGCGCAGATGCAGGTAGTCGAAGGTGGGGCGTAGCAGATCGACCTGCAGCGCGGAAAAGCCACTGAATTGGCCGGCGTGGTCCGCGAAGTGGTCGCGCGCATGCGGATCCCAGTATGTCCATTCGGTGTGCGGCTTGCTCGCATCCTTGCACATGACCGGCGATAGGGCGGCGAGAGCGCGCTGCTGGCATTCTTCGGCAGAGAGGTGCTGCCAGCTGACCATGACGAGCCGCTCTTGGTAATTGGGCAATGGTTTTTTGCGCATGGCGATTTCCTCTGTCGTGTGCTTCTCAGCAGGGTAGTGACGACTGGGTGATGTATGGGATCGTTTAATGCTCCGTTGTTGCCCCTGGCTCAGGCTTCTCTTTGAGAATTGCCATTTCAAGGGCGTCAAGCAGACCGGCGTCGACGAGTGCTTTGACTTCTGCGGCTGTAAGGTCAGCGTCCGTTCCATTGATGAGGGCGATCGAAAGCTTCTTGAAGATTTCTGCGGGGACGTTCTTCGGGTCGAATGGCATTGTAGGATCCTTCTGTTGGTGTGCGTCGGGTGCGAAAGTTTCTTGATTTCGCGAGGATAACATCAGCGCCATTCGGTTGGCCACAGGACGTTGGTCGGCGCACTGGCGAACATCGGCTCGATTTGCTCGCGACGATAGCCGGCGAGGCCGCATCCAATTGGTGTGAGCTGAAATGTGAGGTCGGGACGGGATCGCGCGAAAGCGAGGAACGTGTCGATGTAGCGCGCGATGACAGCAAGCGGCAGTGTGCGGAGCTGCGCATCCTTGCTGGGAATGGCGTAGCTGTTGCCTTGCAGGCCGATGCCCTGTCCATAGATTGCGCCGCGGTGCTGACGTGCCCAGAGGGCTGCGCCCTTGCCGTGGCGACCGGCCAGATTGCTGCCGAAGACGAAAATGGGGTCGTTCATAGTTCGCTCCCTGGGATCAGAATTGCGTCGGCATGTGCCCAGGCAAGCACCTGGTCGGAGCCGCTGTCAGCGATGTCGTCGCCGGACAGGTCGCGCCACGGCGCGAGGGGGCGATAGTCGGGCATGTAGCGCGCGGTTACGATCTCGTACTGGCAGCAGCTGTATGACGAGGGGCGCAGGGCGAGGACAGGACGCGTGTCGGGCGGCAGCTGCTGGGCAGCGAAGGCGAAGCCTGCGTTGAGTATGGGCGCGAGCGATGACATGGTCGTTCTCCAATCGAAGCGAAGCGAGGGGCGGCACTGCGGTGCCGCCCCTGCGAGGTCAGATGAACATCACGTTCTCGGCGATGATCTCGGTGCCGTAGCGTTCGGTGCCGTCGGCGTCCTTCCAGCGCGAGTAGTGGATGCGCCCGGTTACGGCGAGCTGGTCGCCCTTCTTCTTGTGCTCGCGGAGCGGCAGCCCCATGCCGTTGAAGACGGTGACCTTGTGGAATTCGGCGTCCTTGAGAGCGTAGCCGCTCTCGGCATCCTTCTGGACCTTGCCGTCGCGGATGACGGGCCGCTCGGTGACCAGGATCAGCTCGGTGACGCGGGTTTCGCCGGTGTCGCGGGCGACGGGGTCCTTGGCGAGACGGCCGACGAGATTGACGTTGTTCATGATAAAGCCTCCTTGTGGCCGGCGGCTCGTCCGCCGGTGCCCTTATCGAGCCTCGTGGGGAGTGGTGGGACACCGCGCGTATGCGCGGGAAACCTCGAAAATCGAGGTGGTGCGGGCAGCTCGGCTTGCCGAGCAACACGGCTCGCATTTTCGCAGGTTGGCCCTAACCGCGACCAGAGAGGCAGGGGCACTGGCGGCGGACGAGCTGTCGGACACGAGGGGCCTTGATTCGATTGAACAGCGTCAGGCTCGTGGTGCACAGGCTTGCCGGGGGAAAATCCCGCCGCCCGCGATACCGGATGGAAACGATGCGCGGAGCCGAGCCCTGGTCTGCGGGTTGCCCGCTGCGGCGGTGGTCCGAGCGTGCCGAGAGTGGCTGCGCCGGACGTCTGAATTTCGCATGTCACAGGCTTCGGCACGGGGCTGCCTGCTTCCGCAGCACGCAAGGGCGGCCGGCTTGTCGGCATCGGGCACTCCAACGCGTTGGAATGGACGATGGTACCGAATGCAGTGGCGCCGGTCATTGCTTCGAGATCGTATCGGTCATCCCCCGCAAGGGGCGGGATTGCGGTGACGCTTTTCGTCCTCCGCATCCGGGAGTGGTTCTCACGGTCGTTCTTCAGCTCTTCGACGCCGGAGGCGGCGTATCATCAATGCCCCGCTTGCCGGATCGCGCGTAGGGTCGCTCTGGCGGACAGGAGGATGCCGCGTGGTGCCTCATCGAGGCCGTCCGCGTAGTGGCGGGCATCCTCGATGAGTTCCGCCATGGCTGGATCGCCAGAGGCGATGAAATAGTGGAAGCTGGTTTTGCGAACAATTTTCGGTGTTGGAAGGTCGCGCTCGAGATGATCGTCAAGGAAGCGCTTGGGAATGCGGATCAGGGTGTAGGGCATGACGGGCTCCATAGGCGGCGCGAAGCGCGCCACGGTGCCCGCTCAGGACGCCTGTAGCTCTTCGATCAGCTGTTCTGCGTGAACGGGAGGCGCGAACCAGCGCTTGGACTTGGGTTTTCAGGCACCGCGGCCACGTATGATTTCAGCAAGAAGGTCGCCCTGGGACGAACCGGGCGGCGTCCAGAACGAGATATCACCGTTGTCGTAGCGCTTGATCCACATCGGACTCTCGGAGGTCTCGATGGTCCCGCTATCGGCCACTCAAGCGAAAATTTTGACGATAGCCGCAGTGGCGGCGAGAATTGCTGCGAGTGCCGCGGCCCCTTGGAATACGAGGACGCCCGGATAGTATTTGACCTCCAGCTTGACCTTGGCGAGGTCCGCCTGGGTTTTCTGGATGTCTGCCTGCGTCTTGTCGATGCGAGCGATTTGCTCGCGCAGATCCAAGGTGTCCTGCAGGGAAGGTGCCGTTGCCATGATGGCCTCCATATAGGGCAAAAGGGTTGAGGAAGGAAGAAGTTCGCGTGGCGAGGTGCCGGGTCAGCGTCGGATGATATTTCGCAGGCGAGGGAGCCATCGTGTTGGCCGGCGCGGAGGGGTGTCGTCTGGTTCGGTGTCGATGAAATCCACGAAGTCCTTGATCGCGATGTGAATGCCATCTTCTCGCACGAGAATGTCTGCTCCGAGCTCCAGTTCGTTGAGAGCGCGGCGCCCGGCGTCTCGATCGCCCTTGCCTAGCACGAATTCGTATGTCGCATTGAGGGGGACAAGAGTGTCAGGATCGAGATAGAGCAGTTCGTCGAGCGTTTCCGGGTCCGCGTAGCGGGCATCGGGCGATGCGGGGGCAGCCAGTTCGGCAAAGTCGCGCATATCGACGGTGAAGCCCGGAGTGCGTTGGCAGAGCGCCATGAATTTTCGGCGGTCGCTGATGAGCGAGAAGGGTCGGATGCCGCCGATCAGGCGGTAATAGCGCTCGAGAAACTGAATGTCGGCATCGCCGAGGCCGAGATAGGCTACGACGTCGTCGATTGTGTCTTTGGTGGGGCCTAGATGCACAGGGCCCGACGGAATGTTCCATTCCTGCCGAAGATGCTCAGGTGGGCCGTCTTCGAGGAGAAATCCGGCTGCCCGTGACGACGCGAAGAGGTGGTTCGGGATCCGCGTGCCGTCAGACACGCGTACCTCACGCCAGTTTTTGGCGATGGCAAAGAGGAAAACGGCAATGCTCGCGGTTATGCTTCGTTCTGTGGTAGGTTTGTCATCTGGCATGGCGTTCTCCGGTGGTAGAGAGCTGATCGACAGTGCCGGGTGGATGTCAGTCAGGCACGCAAGACGATGTTGCAGTTGCGCCCTGTCATTCCGGCGGCGATTTCGTTCAGCAGCTGCTTCGATGCCCGTCGGGGTCGAATGAGGCCGCGATCCGCCTGTGGCTGAAGGTGCGGCCCGGGCCAGAGAAAGACGTTCGCCTCCTCGAACACGACATCGGCAGTGTCCTCGAGACGCAGCGCGACGCGTTCGGCGGGCGAGATTGCGACCCGCGCACCGGTTGCGCCCGAGACGATGGGCAGCACGGCCACCAGCTGAAGCGTCTCGATCGCGCGAACATTCCAGATCAGACATGGACGAATGTCCGGCTCGCCGTTGATCTTGCCGCCCACATCCTTGCGTTCGAGGTAGCGGAAGTCGACGATTCCCCCTGCCTCGGGATGGGTCGATGGGTTATGCTGCTGCATCGTCGTACCTTTCGGGCGAATGGGAATGCGCTCCGGGCCGGGGCGCGGTTAGATCCCCGACGATGTCTGCCAGAGCGTTCGACTGCATCGCGCGTCCGACAAGGGCGCGCAACGATGCGTATTCATGCGCTGGAACAAGGACAGCCGATATTGCGTCCTTCTCTTCGATTCCGATCGCGCGCGTAGCGGCGGCTTTGAGGGTTTCATCGAAGTTCTTTTGCAGGGCGGAGGCGGAAATCGTTTCGGTGAAGTGGCGTTCCATGAGGGGGTGGCTCCTTGGGGTCCGTGTATTGCCGGCGGCAGAATAGAATTAAGCGCCCTGCCCCTGCAATCGGCATCAGCCGATTTTCCGTTATGGAAGCGGCACTTGGCCGGGTCGCATCAGGCAAGTTCGATGGCGATGGTCTTGTCGAGGGTCGGTACGAACCCGAGTGCGCTGAGTTCGTCGAAGGTCAGGTCGCGGTGCGTGCCGTCGGCCTCCTCGAGCTCCCATGTGATCCAGGGGCGCACGCGTCGACCGTCAGCGAGTTTGATGCCGCCGATGGTACCAATGGGTGTGAGTTCGATCGTTGCGTTGCCCGGCACCCCGGTGTGTTCGCGGACGTCGACTATAGCAGTGATGATGGTCATGGAGCGTCCTTTCCAAGGGCACGGCTCCTGGCCGTGACTGCAAAAGAAAGGGCCCGTCTCTCGGGGGGAGAGAGACGGGCCCGAAGGTGCGCAAGACGGCCGGAGGACTGGGAGCAGCCTTGCGCTGGGGGAGTTGGTGTCAGCTGGCGAATTCGGCAGTGGATTCGCCAAGGCCGTCGGACGTGCTGGCTCCGCTGGTGCCGGTGCTGTCTTCGCCCATGTCGAAGGCGGGCATGTCGTCCTGCTTCGCCGCGAGCTGCGAGGTGACGTCGCGGCGGCGCGTCGGGCGCGACCAGACGATGTTGTAGCTGCCGTCATCCTGCTGGAAGGCCGAGATCTGCAGCGGCGCGGTCATCGACGGATCGTCGATCTTGCCGTTGAGGAAGGCCTCGCCGGTGTTGTTCGAGAACAGCTCGAACAGCGCGCCGACCTGGATCCACTTGCGCGCCGGGGTCAGCGCATGGATCTCGAAGCGCGGAGCCTTCGGATTGTTGCTGTTGACCGGCTTCAGCGCGATCGTCATCGCGACAGCCATGGTGTCAACGCGGCCGATGAAAACGCCGCTGTCGTTCTGCTTGATGGAACCGATGTTCATGATGCTTCTCCTGAGATTGCGTCTCGGACACCATCGTCCTCGACACCCTTCTCAATCCCCCTCCTCTCCTCGGCCCGCCTGCGGGACGAGCAGGCGCGCGTGCCGCGCGCCCTCCATTGGCCGCGCTTCTGGCGCGCCAATGGGTCTGCTTCAGGGAGCCGTGGAGGGCTTGGTTGTGCGGAGCGGAGGTCGGGAATTCGGGAAGGCAAGCTCAGAAGCCGTGCCTGTTTTCAATGAGCTCACCGAACAGTTGCCGGAGGGTCGATGAATTCGCGAAAGGCTGAAATGACGCGCCGGTCCATGCGCCGCAGACTTGTAGGAAAAAAATTCCCTGATTGACCCCGCTGGGGGTGCGTGGGATTTTTTTGTCCTGGTTCCAATTGCCGGTTGCTCGATATGGTCTCAGTCGCAATCTATCCCCCGCCTCGCGTCGTCGCGCTTCGTGCGCGCAGGCTTGAGCACCGCGAACGTCGTGTCGCGATTCAGGCTGCGATCGAGGAAGAGGGAGAAGCTCTGGCAACTCAGGAGGAAGCCGAGGAAAACGCCATCCATTGGGAAGAGCTTCGCCACGAGAGCGAAGCGCTGCGGTTGCAGCAGGCTCTTTTGGAGGTGCGTGCGCGCCGGGTGTGGAGACCGGGCTTTCTGATCCCTCCGCTCCTCGCCGGGTTGCTGGCGATTGGCGGTGTTGGCAGCTTTGTGTACTTTTCGAGCAATCCGGTCGGCGCGCATTACGGGTCAATGCTGGGGTTGGCGATACCGACGGCGCTGTTGATGGCGCTCTGTATCGCTGGACCCTGGGTCGTCCTGTCGCTAGGCCCCTGGTTGGGACGAAAGCGTGACGAGGAAGTTACGCTTCGGCAGATCGCACAGCTCGAAGATCGAAAGCAGGCGCTTGCGTCAGACAATTTTTGGTTCGACTGGTACGAACACCCTGATGGCGAGGAATATTGCAAGGTCAACTATGATGTGAGCGCTGGCTGATGCTCATGTCACAGCGCTCAGTATGCCTGTGGTTGTCATGGGTCGGTCCTCGCCATCGAGTGTCATCTGCGCCGGTTCAAGAGTGCTGATCGCATGGGGCGGCGACGATCGGTGGTGGATGACGACCACTACGTAGTGGAGCGCCTGGTACATGGGATCGAGGCGCTTTCAGAACTCGAAGATGCCACCGTCGAAATGGATGAGAGTTTTGCTGATCGCGACCGGCTCACCGCCGCGCTTCTGTCATTGCCTCCACGTCTGGAGCGTGCGATCCGCCTGCGATATGGATTGTGCGGCGCCGGCGGCGATGGTCCGATGACCTTTGCCGAGATCGGCGAGGTCTTCGGCGTGACTAACAGCCGCGCTATGCAGATGGTGGCGAAGGCGCAGCGCAAGATGCGCTGGTTCCTTCATGCGAGCGGCCGTGTAACGCCCGAGGAGCGGGACGATCTGAATAGACGGCGCGCGATCTATGAAGCGCAGGAAAGGGTTGCGCGCGAAAGGTATGCGGCGTGGCAGGATGCACGCGCGGCGCAGGAGCGGGAGGAGCGTGAACGCAGGGCCGCCGAAATCGAGCAGGCTATGGTGGCGCAGTGTCGGCGAAATACGGAAGAGCTGGCGCGCAGTCAGGAAAATGAATCCGGGCGCTTGTCTTTTATCGAGGGGCCTGCACGTCCTGACCTTCGCCTGGTTCGGTCAGACAACTCGGTCGATGGCGTTTCCGACGATCGCCTATGGCTTCGCGGGACCCTTATCGTGGTCAAAAAGATCAGTGAGATGATCGATCTTCGCTTTCCCCTTCTGATGTTCTGGGCGCCTGTTGTTGCAGGCTTGCTCCTGGTTTTGACACCTGAGGCTGCCGTCGTTTTCCTTGTCACATTCGTGCTGTTTATCTGGCTGCCTTGGGAGCTCACGGTCTTTCAGCGCTTCGGGAAAGCCCATCATCCCGTTTAGCGTGGCCGATGTTCAGAGCGTTAAAGGGGTCGGTCGAGCAGCTTGCGCCGGGCAGCGGAGAGGTTTTCGATGCCCGCCTGCAGGATGCGGGCGGCAGAGGAGTCTGCCCCGGCTTGTCCGAGCGTGTTCCAGAATTCGGTGGATCGCGCTTCGCAGGCTTCGACCAGCGCGAGAATTTCGTCGCTGGTCAGACGGTATTCGCGGGCGCAGGCCGACATTTCGGAACGGAGCGTCGCGAAGTCCGCGAGGGCCTCGGGCACCGGGAAACCCTGGCGGTAGGCTTCGTCGACTGCGGCGCGGATTTGCTCGGCACTATGTCGGCTTTCGGTCAGGATGGCGCTGCGCGAGGTTCCGAAGAAGGGTTTGAAAGGTCCGGTGCGCGCCGTGATCGCGCGGGGCGGATTGCTTGCAAGTCCGACGATGCAATCGGACGCTATGACCAGCACCGACCCGGTGACGACGTTGCCATTGTCGCAAGCGCGCAGGGCTGCGCTTGCCGTGTCGAAGTGATACACGATCTCCATGATGCGCCCCTTCAGATGAGTGGGTTTGAATCTAAAAACGATTGCAACGCAAGGATTTGTTGCGCTGCAGCCTGATGTGTCCCGTCCGGGGACGCGCGCCCCGTGTCTGACGGGGGCATCGGCCTCTTAGTTGTGCTTGGCGCTGTTCCTTTGGGCTTTGGTCAGCCATGCACGAATGGCAGCTTGCTGCCGGTTGAGCTTTGCTGTGAGCGCGCCGATGTCGTTGCGGTTGCGGTAGCGAAGGTCTGCGAGGACCGCCTGATAGGCGGCCTCGTCGCTTTTGCGCCAACCGCTGTCACCGCGGTGGGCGGCAGGCGAGTTGACGGCCGTGTCGGCGGCCTCACGTTGCTGCCGCTCGAGTTCGCGGAGTCGTGTTTCCGTGGCGTTGCGCGCGGCGATCATCCGCAGGTATTCAGGGGAATGGGTCATGATCGGCTTCTCCGGGCAGGATTGGCCAAGCGAGTTCGTGATTCCTGTGTAGCGATTAGCTCTTCGAAGCGTCGGCGCACGTCGTTGGCTTCTGGGAACCGGTTGTCGAGACCATGGCGATGAAGGATCGTTCCGCGGGCGGATGCGATAGACGCGGCCTCGTCGATTGTAGGCAGTCGCGGCGGCCAGCCTCGCTGAAAGCGCAAGCCTTGCGGCATCGTGCTTTCCAGCTGCCGCCGCTGGTCGGCGTCCTCCTTGGCGCGCGCGATATCGGCGGCGAGGCTAGGGGGAAGAAGCTGCGGCGCAGAATCGGCAAGCCAGCGGCCGGGTTGGAACGAGAATGTCGATCGGGCTTCGAGTGCGACCAGATGGATGAAGGCCTCGTGATTGGACGGGCATGAAGCCGCGGCTTGCTGGTCGGCGAGCGACTGCAGGACGCAGTAGCGGCACGAGAGGCGGCTCGAGCCATAGCGGGTGTAGGCTTCATGCAGCGGGATGCGGTGTGCCTCGTGGAAGTCGAAGACGTCGGCGGTCGACCAGTCGATGATTGGATGCCAGATCATCATCCGGGTACCGGCGCGATTGCCGTCGGCGGCGAAGCGGGTGTCGCGTTTCCACTCTGGTGCGGTGCTTCGCGCGGTGCTTTCGTCTCTGCGGATCCCGATGACCTGGATGATGGTTTCCCCAGCCAGTTGGCGGGCAAGGTAGGGTCCGATAACCTGGGCCTTCTGTTCGGACGTGCAGAAGCGGAGCGAGGCCGATGACCATGGCCCGATCAGGTTGTAGGTCGAGAGCTCCTCGTAGCGCGCCTTGCCGGCCTCGAAACGCTGGTTCCATCGGTTGAACAGGTCGCCGCTGTGGCGGCTGCGGACCGTGAGCGGAATTGCGGCCATGGCCGCGGTTCGCGCGACGGTCGCAGGTGTGCTGTCCCATTCTGCCTTGCCGAGGTCGGCATGGATGGCAATGCGTCGCTCAGGCCGGTGGCCGAGCGCATCGAGCACGGGCATCGTTGCGAAAAGCGCTGCCGACGAATCCTTCCCGCCTGACAGGTTGAAGACCACCCAGGCACCTTGGCGGAGCGCGGCCTCGATCGCGGGCGGCAGCGCGACCGTCGGCGTGCTTGGCAAAGCGCCTGCGCGCAGGACCGTAAGCGCGGTCATGGAACGCCTGCCGGGCAGGCGAGCCACTCGGGTTCGTCAAAGGCAATCGGGACGTCGAAATCGGCAGCTTCCTGCTCGGTAAACAGCGTCGCGGAAGCGAGATCGCCAAAGCCTGTGTCGGTGTTCCAGAACAATAGGCCGTGTTCGCGGTCGCGGATGGTGAGCATGAGGCGCGTGCATTTCGGCAGGGACTTCTCTGACAGTGCCTCGCGCACGATGGTGTGCGTGCTGTGGTATTCGACGCCGTCGGCCCTGATGATGACGGCACCGCCGCCGAACTCGTCGGCACGCAGTTTGTCGCACGTGTAGGCGTATTCGAAACCGATCGGCAGCGCCGATTTGGCGCAGGCGAAGAGCAGGTTCGCCACCTGTTCGATGCCGAACTGGTCGCCCGAGAACGTCACAACCTTGGTGGTGTGATCTTGGCCGTCTTCGATGGTAATCGTGGCATCAAGGCACGGGAAGTCTTTGTCCGGGAAGATCGGCATGAACCCGGAGAACGGGTCCTCGCTGTTCGGCGGAAAGGCATCGGCAAATGCCGGCCCAAGCCCCTCGTATGCCTCGCGCCGGTCGTCACCTTGAAGATCCTCCTCGATGGCTTCGATGGCGGTTTCCGCCGCGGCGATCAGCTCGGCTTCGGACGCTGTGATGGTCACCGCGAATGCGGCATGGATGTAATTGTTGGCCATTGGAGTTGTCCTTGGATTGGCTGATTAGGCCGCCATGAGCGATTGCAGCGCGGGCTCGATCACAAAGCCGAGCTGGCGGGCAAGAGTGACGGCTCGGGTCATCGAAGCTGGTTCGACGCCCAGTGAGGTCGCAAGCTGGTCGAAGGTGTCCCCGGCCTTTGGGGCGACCTGATGCAAATGGCCGGGCTCGGCGGTGACCGCGAAAGGCCAGGTCATGGCGACGCCGACGACGGCCTCGTCCATCACCAGCAGCAGATCGCCGGTCGCGATGCGATCATCGGTTTGAACGGCGTCATAGGCATTGCCGCTCGTTTCGAAGACATGGATCCGGTAGAGCACGAAGGCGAAACGCTCGCTGTCAGTCAGCATGATGCAACTCCTTGCCGTTCGGGCCAGCGACCGACGGATCAAGCCCCGGCGATCCCTTGGGATTGGCGCGGAGCATCCACGCTTCGGGACGGATGGCGCGGGCCCAGTCAGCGAATGACGGGATATGGCCGAGATCCTCCAGCACATGTTGTTCGCCGATGAGCCGAACCGGAACGACGCGCCCGTCGCTGTTGGTTATGGTCTGGCCGAACAGCGCTTCGAGCATGAATATGCCTTCGGCATGGTGCCGCAGTGCACGGTGACGAGGGTCAGCGATGATCGCCTTGGACTGGTCGAACCAGTCGTGAAGCGGCCGGTAGTCCTCGACGCACCCGCCCCAGCGCTTCACCGATGAGAGCGCGTGATAGTAGCAGTGGGACATGGCTCAGCACTCCCATTCATAGGCAGTGCTGTCGTAGGAGACATATCGCGTGTTGTGGTCGTGCGTGGCACGACCCGCCTCGACATCGATGATCACCTCTCCAAACGCACCCTCGCCGTTTTCCCACCCGGCGTGGTTCTGGGCGATCAGTTCATAGCCGAGATCATCGAGCGCGCTTTCGAAGGTCGATTCAATCGCCACAGCGTCGCCGCGGTATGGCACCGTCCATGTAGAACATGGCACATTTGGCATGGCGATTTTGGGTGCCTGTTGGCCCTCCTCACCTGCAGTGCCGGTCAGAGTCACTCCGTCGATGGCGCCTTCGTCGCCGCTTCCGTCGTAGCTGATGGTGATCGTGGCGATTCCGTGCAGCTTCGCGCAGGCGCAGATCGCAGCGAGCATCAGCTTGGGGGCTTCTTTGCGACCGATCGTTGCGCGGTTGGATTCCACCAGCGTCGTCATGCGAGTTCTCCCTGAAGAGCGGCAAAGCGGGCGGCCTCGGCTTCGTAGGCGGCCGAGAGGTTGGCGTGGATCGTTGCGAAAGCCGGAATGCGGAAGTGCCCGTCATCATCGGGACGCGTGCTCATCAGCACGCCGAACACGACGTCAGATGCGGTACGCTTGTGCCAGCGCGCGATCCCCTCGCGGTAGGTGATGGGAGGCGCCATCGCGGCCTCGGTCCAGTTGCCAAGACCGCTTTCGACGGCTGCTATGTAGGCGTGTGCGGCGCTGACAGAGGCCTCGTCCGAAACGATCAGCGTCAGCGAGCAATAGCTGCCGAAATCGTGGTGGCTGCTTTTGGGCTCCAGACGGCAGCCATTGGGCGGCGCGCCGTGAACGGCGATGATGGCCGCGCGGTAGGCAAGCACCTCGAGGCGGTTTGCTGCGCCAAAGTCGGGGGTGATGCCGAGCTGCGCACAGTCTTCGTTCGCCGGCGCAACGCCGATATCGATGATAATGGGCATGGGAGTTCTCCTTCGATCCTATGTTGGATCGAAAGCCCCCTCCCCCTCCCCTTTAACTGCCCGGCTTTGGCCGGGGTGGTTCGGCCTCGCCGATGATGAGGGCGCGCTTTGCGGCTTGCTGGTTCGGGCCATCAGCCTGCGCGAGGGTGGCAAGGCGATCGGTCTCCAGTTGCCTTGCAAGGTCTTCGGGCACATCGCAGTAGTCCTCGATCAGCGCGATCGCGCTGCGCGGGGTCGGCAGTTCGCCTGGATATGTGCCCTGCCAGATCACGCAGTCTTCTTCACCGTCCGCATCGATGGCGATGGCCTGCGCAAAGAAGGTTTCCAGGGGTCGGTCATAGCCGACGACCACACGTGCGACCCGCGTGCAGCCGTCTTTCAGGGGAACCTCTCTTCTGCTCATATTCGGTCTCGCGACTTGAGTGTTATGGGTTAAGGGTTATCGTGCGCAGCCGGTTGCACACCGGTCACGTGTAAGCGCGGTCGGCAAGATTCCGCAGATGGCCTTGCACCGCAGCAATGTTGCCGGTGCGGACGAGCTCCATCGCGGTCCTGTCGCCCAGCGACGTGATCGGCGTGTGCTTGAACCAGGACACTGCCCGTTCGAGCGTGCCAGCCATTTCGGTTGCATCGACCAGCAGGCGCACCAGCGGCAGAAGCGCTTCCCGGCTTTTCTTCCCCAGGGGCTCAGCGGCAAGGCTGCTTCGGCTAACGTCGACAAGTTCTGCAAGCTGCGAGAGAGGAATGCCGAGCTGTTTTGCTAGAGCATGTGCGTTGGGCGCACATGCGTGGGGAGCTATTCGTCCTCGATCGGCCACGGCGCTCGGATTCTCCATTCTTCAAGGCGCGCAGCGCGTGCGCGCTTTGGTCAGATGCGGCTAGCTGCTGTTCACAGCCGTGCCAGGCGATCCGAACAATCGCGCGGATCAGTATTCCGATGCAAGCATGATCGTGACCACGCGTGCGGTGATTGAGGCATCGGCCGGGTCTTCAGACCCGTATTCGAGGCTGAGGTCATAATAGATCCTATGCAGGCCGGATCGGCTATGCCGTTGTTCCGTCAAACCCCACGGAGAACGCTACATGGAGAACTCGTCGTCAGATTACTGCCCCAAGACTTCTGTCATTGTCAGCGTTGAGCTCAGCAAGCGCAACTGGCTTGTTGCCTCGCTCTCGCCAGGAGCGGCGAAGCCTTCGCTGCGGACAATTCCTGCCGGGAACAGCGCGGCACTGATCAGTCACCTTCGCAATCTTGAGTGCAAGGCCGCTGATCGTATCGGTGAACCTGCCGCCATTCGCCTGTGCTTCGAGATTGGATATGATGGCT
>Ga0209278_1000498_pt1 | contig 30053 bp, 21 predicted proteins | sample JI81BgreenDNA_FD_187504 | JGI IMG/M metagenome (GOLD analysis project Ga0209278, IMG submission 187504) | Wastewater effluent complex algal communities from Wisconsin, to seasonally profile nutrient transformation and Carbon sequestration -... | ecosystem: Engineered > WWTP > Effluent > Algae...
CGATCAACGTGGCTTCGACTGCGAGGGTTGGCGCGACCTCTGGTCTTGCGATCCGCAACAACGAAGGCAACAGCGTTTTGAACGTGGCAGACGGTGCTGTGATCAACGGCGCAATCCAGCTGGGCGAGGGCAGTGACGTAGTGAACCTGTCCGGTGCCAATGTGCTAGACAAGATCACGGTTCTTGATGGCGGCGACGATGCCGCCACTGCGGACGGGATGATTGATACGCTCAACCTCAATGCGGGGTGGAGCGGCAGCCTGAACGGGGCGAACACCACCAATTGGGAGGTGCTCAACATCAACGGCGGAACCGTGCGGTTCAGCGACGCAGCAATCACGGCGGGCGTGATCAACGTGAACGGCGGCGGCACGCTGGATGGCTCGAACAATCTGGCTGTAACCGGCAACGCTGCAGTCAGCACTGGCTCCCGTCTGATTGCGGGCAATGCTTCTGGCAGCAATGTGCTGCTTATTAGCGGCAATTTGACCAATGCTGGAACGGTTGACCTGCGTGATCCGACCGGCCTCTCGGTTGCGAGCGATCGCCTGACCGTTGGCGGCAACTACACAGGAACAGGCGGTACGATCCTCTTGGACGCGGTGCTGGGCGGTAGCAATGCCACCGACCAGTTGCTGGTGGGCGGCAACCTCACCGGCACGAGCAGCGTGACCGTCAACAATGTCGGCGGGAGCGGCTCGCTGACCACGGGTGATGGAATCCGCCTGGTGCAGGTCGATGGCACTTCGACAGCAGGTGCTCTTACCCTTGCTGGCGGGGCCATAGATGTGGGTGCGTTCCGCTATGGTTTGTTCAACGGCGGTGTGGCGAACCCCAATGACCAGGACTGGTATCTGCGTTCGCGTGCGAGGGATATTGTTGCACCGACCATCAGCATGGCTCGAGTGGCTCAGGATATGGCTCTGACCTCGCTGGGTACGCTGCATGAGCGCGTCGGCGAGCAGGAACAACTCGCACTACAGAGTGCCGACACCGGGTTCCTCAAGGGTATGTGGGGCCGCGCAATCGGCAAGAACTACAGCGAGACAACGCGTTCGGAAGACTTCGGTGACAGCCGTAGCAACAACCTGTTTGGTGGGCTGCAGATGGGTGTCGATGTCTATCGCAGGGTTGCCAACGGTTCGCGCACTCACCTTGGGCTGTTTGGCGGCCATTTGTGGTCAGGCAGTGACGAACTCATGGTCTCACCTTTCCAGGGTGGTCCTGTCGGGCAGACTCGTTCTGATGGCTGGATGATGGGTGGCTATATGACCCACTACACCGCATCTAACTTCTATGTTGATGCAGTGATCCAGCATGACTGGATCGACCATCGTGCTAGCGCAACAGACGGCACCACGGCTGAAACCCGCAGCCGCAGCCTGATGGCCTCTGTGGAAGTGGGCCGTGCGTTTGGGACCAAGTGGAAGTTCGAACCTCAAGCCCAGTTGATCTACAGCACCGTAAGCTTTGACCGGTTCAAAGACAGCGTTGGTATCGCCAACATGATCAAGGATGAAGATAGCGGTACGGGTCGTCTGGGGCTCCGCCTCAAGCGGACATACGACTTCGACGAGAACAGCAATGGCGGGCTGTTCACCATCTACGGGAAGGCCAACGTGTGGCACCGCATCGATGGGGGAACCGCCACTCTAACCGTTGGCGTATCCAGCCCGGGAATTGCCCGGTTCCGCGAAACTTGGGGCGATGTTGGGGTCGGCACCACCTTCTCGCTCGGCCAGAACGCCGAGCTGTTCGCCGATGCTGAAGTGGAATATGGCATTGATCAGGGAGGCACGGCCCTCAATGGCCGTGCCGGTATCCGCGTCCGGTTCTGATCGCAACCTCGTGCCGATGGGCGAGGGCGACCTCCGCCCATCGGCAAACCAACCACCAGAGAGGCAACGAGAGCCTCTTAATCCTTTCTGTGGCCAACGGGCTCTTACGGCAGATGCAAAACCGTTTTGAATAGAGGCGGTTGGGATGAAAGAAGGTTTCTAAAGCCAACCGGCAAACTGCATTTCGCTGACGGATGCCCGCTTTGTCTGATGAAGATAATGCTCTCCATCAGGCTCAGATATCTTCCAAGATCGAAAGGCACAATAAATGTCTGTGATCCCTTCCTTAAATGCATCACCAAATGAGCCTGGCGATCTAATCGGTTCGCCCGGAGTACAAAAACTGCTTCAAAGTCTCATTGCCGCTTGGCCTGATCCGATTGACACGAATGCCGACCGCCAAGCAAAGGATGGCGCTCTCTCGATTGACATGGCGCTTCAGTTACAGGACGCGGGTTGGATTTTGATTGAATCCGTTGATTTGCGCTTTGCAGATACGGTTTGGCTGAAGGATGTCGCACTTTCGGCGAAAGGTAAGGCGCTGATCGCCGATGCTGCTAAAGCATTTTCCATTCACTCCGGTTCAGATCCGCATGGACTAAAGTGATTGGCGCACTCATCTGACGGGAAGACGTCGGCAAGTTTGCCGAGCAGGTCCCGCAGCCCGCGTATGGTGCGCTCTCCAACCTCCTTCAGCATCGCCGTGAGCCTAGAGCGCACTGTCGGTCAGTTGGAGTCGGGACTGTAGGCCGGAAGGAAAAAGGTCAGCCATAGGCGGGGTACTGCGAGCGTGATGAAGCCTCTGGCGACAGGGAGCTCATATCGGATCGGATGGCGATCCGGCACCGCTGTTTGAGCTTGCCGAACATGGGCTCTAAAACGGCTTCCATTTAAATGTCGGCGATATTCGGAATGTGCAGGCACTTTACAGTTCAATCGGATAATGTATTCGATAGAACGCGTTGGGCCAGAAGGCTTTCGGGAAAGCGATGCCCATGGTTGCCTTTGTTCTTGAGTAACGGCGTTCCCGCACTTGGCCCCCAAGCCGCACGGTGGGCCTCATATTTAGAGAAGCCCTATCTCTGGCCCAGCCAGAAGGTAGCTGCCAAAGGTGGCAAACGCGTTCCGCTGATCTCAAAAATTTGACCAGTGTTAAGAAAATTTGTGACGCGCGGACCATGCTCTGCTCCCGTTCGCGGTGAAGCCTGGGCGGGCCGGTTAGCGCAATGACGCAAAGGCCTGTCTTGCAAGCCTTTACATAAAGCAATTTATTTTTCTAATTACAATGCCAAGGCGGGTCTCGCGGGTGGCGGCGGATGTCGTCAATGCAGCTTGATTACGGCGTGCGCGGCGCTCGATCTCAATCACGGAGAACGGCGATGCCGCGTGATGTCATTTACAATCAGTTCACCTTTTTTCCGGGCTTGGCCCAACCTTCAGGCGGGTAACGGTTTGGTATAAAGGCAAAACTTTTAAAAATAGGCCTCAATTCTCACGGTGGGAAAATGTGCTTCTGTTGGTCATGCTTGAAATATTGTTTCACCGCGGGATGGGCTGCAAGTCTTTACATTTGAAGGCTTCGTCTCTCCGAACGTAATGTTGGAGGGTGGAAAAATTGCAACTGTGTCTACCTGTCCAAAGCAAAAGAGTCTGAAAGAGCTAAGTATGTCTGCTGAGGAACTGCTGGATCCCTTTATTTCCTTGCCTGCAGAGCCGGAATTGTTGGTGTTGAACAATCGAGGCGTGGTTCAGGACGGGTGTATTCCGTGCTCCATCAGGTTTTCCGAAATTCTAGATCACTCTTCTGACAGGCGTCGCGAGCGAATTGTCTCCATATTTGGACCTGTTGAATTCCGCGAAATATCAACAGCAAGCGCGCATGGCCTAGTGCAGCACGATGGAGCATTCGATGTTTTCATTTGCAGCGTCGATGATGTTGCAAGACTGAGGCTTGCGGTTAGGCCGCCCGCCGACAAAATCATCAAATCGAAAATATCATTTGCGTACTCCCAGAAGACATCGCCTGGTCGCCGTGCGCAGTTACTCAAGCTTGGCTTTGACGATGTGTTTTATTCTTCTATGAGCGATGAGGAAATTAGGATCCGGTTCAAAAGCATTGTAAGCAGATCGATAAATTATTCGAATAACGACAAAAAGGAGGCCGTGAAGGAATTTGACGAATTTTGTTCATCATTTGTCAATGGGCAGCTTCGCGGCAAACAAAAAGAAATAATCGAAAAACTCCTTGAGGCCAAGGGTGGTGTTGTTAGCTACAGAGATCTGGCTAACTATGACTATGCTCTGAATGAATACAATACGGCATCATTGAAGTCTACTGTTTCATACTTGAGAAAGAAATTGCATATGTGTGAAATAGTTTCTGTTAATGGCGAGGGTTACAAAATTATTGTAAAAAATGAAATTCGGGAACGCGCATAAATAGAGCAATTTGGCAATTAGTTTTGCATTATGAAAAGTAATTTATACAATTTATTTGACCAAATAGAGCATGGATCCTGATTATGTCCTGGGGTTGAGTTTGGCGCGTGAGGTCCTAGGCTGGGCGATTGTGGGCCGCGCTGAATCGGGGGTGTGGAACCTTTGCGATGGGGGTGTGCGAGTATATACGGACGGCCGTGATCCAAAGACGGTCGTGCCGCTTGCTGACGAGCGTAGGGTTGCTCGTCGTGCGCGGCGACGTCGTGATCGGTATATTGGGCGCCGTAAAGCGCTTTTCCGTGAATTAGTTCGCATTGGCCTCATGCCACCGGATGTGGAGTCACGAAAATCGCTCCAGTCGATTGATCCTTATCGTGTCCGAATGTTGGCGCTCGACGAAATGGTGCCGCTGCATTCTCTGGGACGGGCGATTTTCCATCTCAACCAGCGGCGCGGCTTTAAGCAAAGTCGGAAGCGTGACCGTTACCGCGAAGATGCCGACCTCGGAGTTGTGCTCGCAGGTCTTGATCAGCTCGACAACTTAATGGGCGCAGCAGCCGCAAGAACTTATGGCGAATATCTTGCATGCCGTCACGCTCTTGCCCCTCAAGATTATCGTGCAGCCAAGCGATGGACCCGTGTTCGCGGCAGCCATGAACCCCGATACGCGTTCTTCCCGGGCCGCCATCATATCAAATACGAGTTTGACGCCATTTGGAGATTTCAACAAGTTTACTATCCAGAGGTCTTGACGGATGATGCCTATCACCGGCTCGTCCGTATTATCTTCTTCCAACGTGAATTGCGGAATCGGCCAATTGGCCGGTGTACGTTCAACGACGAACCCCGTATCCCGAAGGCTCATCCTCTGTTTCAGCGGATGAAGCTGTTCAAGACCATTAACGAGCTTGTTATCGAGCAAGTTGGCCAAAGGCCGCGGGCACTCACGCTTGAGGAGCGGAACAAGGTCTTGCGGGCGTTAAGAAGCCCATCCGAAACAAAGTGCAACATAACATTGAGCCAGGTGCGGAAAGCTGCAGGCCTGCCTCGCGACAGCCATTTTCGCGGCGAGAAAGGCAAAGGAGGGAGGCTGATCGGCGACGAGGTCGAGGCTGCAATGGTTTCCGCATACGGGCCTGAGTGGCGTGATTTGAGCACCGGCGAGCAGTGGCAGATTATCGATTGCCTGATCAACGCGCAGGATGAACAGGCGCTCTGCTCGTTGCTGGAATCTCAATTCGGAATTGGCGCTGATTGGGCCGAGGCTTTGATCCAGGCGAAATTGCCGACTGGTTTTGGTCGGATTGGGCAGACAGCAGCTCAGACCATCCTCGCAGAGCTGGAAGCAGAGGTAATCACCGAACGCGAGGCAGTGCGTCGGAGCGGCATGGGTTCCGGCGATCACCGTACCGCGGGGCCTTACGAAAAACTGCCATACTACGGCGAAATCCTGGCTCGAGACATCCCCTGCGGGACGCAGGATCCCCCAGATCATCCGCAATACCGCTTCGGCAAAGTTGCCAATGCGACCCTGCACATTGCCCTCGGCCAACTTAGGCGCGTGATCAACGCCATCCTAGCGAAGTACGGCCCTCCGCGCGAGATCGTGATCGAACTCCCGCACGAGCTAAGAACTTCAGGCGGCGAGCAGAACGAAACAGCTGCGAAGGTTAAGCGCAGCAGGGACGCTGCGATCCGACGGGCGAGTGAGTTGGAAAATCGGGGCATCCCCAATACGGGAGCCAACCGGGCAATGCTTCAGGCTTGGGAGGAACTGCATCCAGAGCCCGCCCAACGGGCCTGCATCTACACCGGTAAGCCAATCAGCTTCGTAGACCTGTTTTCAGGCGCGGTCGTACTCGACCATATTCTTCCGATAGGGTCGACGCTCGACGACACCCACGCCAACAAGATCGTTACATCCAGAGAAGCAAAGGTAGAGAAAGGTCAGCGTACACCGTTCGATGCTTTTGGCCATACCCCGAACTGGCCGGCGATCCTTGCCAGAGTGCAAAACCTTCCGGCAAGCAAGCGCTGGCGCTTCGCGCCTGATGCTATAGTGCGCTTTGAGCAAGACGGCGGTTTCATAGCTCGCCAGCTTAATGACACCCAATATCTCCCGCGGCTTGTGAAAGCCTACCTCGCGGCTCTATATCCCGAAGCCGCCGATAACAGTCCGCATGTTCGTGTCATACGTGGACGGTTTGTCGAAATGCTACGTCGCAGCTGGGATCTCAACGGCCTCCTTCCTGATCAAGCCTATGTGCAAACGGCGAAACGCAGATGCCGTACCGATTACCGCCACCATCTAATCGACGCATTCGTGGCCGCGACAATCAACTTGCCGCTGATGCAAAGCATCGCATCTGCTGCTGAGCGAAACTCCGAACTAGGCCATCCCAAGGTTCTCAACAATATCCCCGTGCCCTGGAACGGCTTTCGCGAAGAGCTCAAAGCGCTGCTCGACCGGACAATCGTCAGCCACAAGCCTGACCACGGAAGCCTAGCAAATGCGATGGACAGGGCAAATGGACGGGATCGCACAGCTGGCCGCCTGCATAATGACACAGCCTACGGCTTTACCGGTCAGAAGAACGCCAATGACATCGAACTCGTTGTCCGGCGTGTGCCCCTGCTGTCGTTGGACAGCAGTGAAAAAATCGCATCTGTCCGGGATGGCCACCTACGGCAAGAGCTACTTCGTGCGATTCAGGGCACAAGCGGCAAGGCCACCAAAGCAGCGCTGACGCGCTTCGCCGAGGAACATCCCGTCTATCGCGACATCAGGCGCGTCAGAGTGCTGGAAGCTGCCAGAACAATCAAGATCTTCGATCGGGAGGGGCGCGCCTACAAAGGGTACAAGGGCAACTCCATTCACCATATCGATATCTGGCGCCTCCCCGATGGCGAATGGATCAGCAAGTGGCAGGATGAGCATGGAAACACGATATCCAGCGCCATTCAGATGTTCGATGCGCATCAGGCTGGGAATGACCGGCCGGAGCGGCGGCCACATCCCGCTGCGAAAAAAATACTGCGGCTTCAGCAAAACGATATGGTCGCGCTTGATCACCCACTATACGGGGAATGCATCTGCCGCGTCGTAAAGCTCCGCGAAGCCGGGCAAGTGACGCTCGCGCCTCATATGGAGGCCGGCGATTTGAGCCGACGAAATAAACGCACCGAAGATCCTTTTAAATTTTATTCACCTACTGCAGCCGGGCTGAAAAAGGCCCGCGCACGGCGCATCCGCATCGACGAACTCGGCAGAGTGTGGGATCCCGGTCCGCGGGATTGATTGCTCGTGTGAGGCTGAATGCGTTCGCACGAACCTGGCGATAAACGAGCAATATAAGCAAATTACCGCACGGTGCGTATCAAAACCGGAACTGTTCGCATCAGAGGCCCAGGGGGTCTCTGATGCGAACACTGATGAGATCGCAGCCCAATCGCAGCATCAACCCGCGCATTGCGACTAGCTCAAGCCTTTTGGCATCTTCTGCCTCGCCAGCCAAGTCGGGAATAACGATCGGCACGGGCCGGAAATGGCGGTGCGCGGGCCCCTGAGGCCACCACCGAAGGCGTTCAAGGCCGAGATTTTGTACTCACCGTTCAATCTGAGGCAAGCATGTCGGCCAAGGGGGCAGGGCAGTAGCTCGTAACCGGTGCCGGTTTCTTGCATGGCGATCGAAAAAACGGAGTTGCCTCCAGATCGGTGTCAAGGTAGCCGGTATAGCTGATGAGATCGCGGCCTGATCGTTAACAAGCAGTCAGAGCTGCACCAAATAAGGGCTGTCCTGCGGGGCAGCCTTTTTTGTTCGCTGCGGCCTGCGCCGTCTCGGGCGAGGCCTTGCCTGCCAACGACTTCATGTCGAGCGCACCTTGGGCGAACGCGCTCTTATCCCAGGCCGTCAGATCTTAGCCAGCAAATGCCATCCAGCAACCGGTCGATGAGCGCAGGCCGCCATCTTGTGGCGGCGTTTGGGGGCGCGCCTTTGGAAAGGGCCCGATGCGATTGAAGGGTAATTCCTCCCCCTAACGAGTGCGAGATTCGCGCGGCAACAAGGCTGACTTGCGAGGCTGACTTTCAAATCTTGACCCCAATTAACGTTCTCTGACGGCTGCATATCAGTCGTCTGGATAAGATATGCCGACGGCTCAAGAAGAGACAATCCCAATACGATGACGACGATGTAAGAGAATAGCTGCTTTCCTGTTAACTTTCATCCCCTCCGGTCGAGTGACGCTCGTTCCCCTAATGGTGTGCTGCTGAACTGCGTAGGCCGTTCTCAGAGTACACAAGTCACGCTCGCCATCGCCGCATCAAGCGGCGGCCGAGCCGATCAAAGGGGAATAGAAAACCATGAACAAGCAGCACCTGACCAACAGCAAGGGGCAGAAGGCCGACCGGAGCGGCTTCGCCAGCCAGTTTGTTGTCGGCAAGCCCGAAATCGGGTGGAGCCTGCGTCGCCGTATCATGGCCGCGCTTCGTTCCAGTTGCATGGTGCTTGGCGTTAACCGCCGGAATCGCGGTCTTGGCGCTCTTGGTTTCGGTTCGCCCGGGGCGGTCGCTCCCGATGCGACCCCTGATTATTCGCAAGGAGGCGTTCTCACCTGGATGCGGCAGTCCGACGGATTGAACAAGTTTGCCACCGGGTCGGTGCTGGCGTCGATTTTGCTCTCGCAAGCGCAAGTGGGGATTGCGCAGAACGTTTACGTAAACAGCACGCCTGGCGGTAGCACCGTCCCAGCAACGACAACTGGCATCAGCAATGTAGTAGTTGGGCAGTCTGCGGGGCAGAACGTAACTGGGAACCTAAACACGGCCGTTGGTACTGCCGCAGGTACTTCGGTGACGGGTATTAGCAACTCCGCCCTCGGCCAAGAGGCGGGTCGGTCTGTTTCTGGTACTGCCAATACTGCCGTTGGAGCTGGTGCGGGCCGGACGATTGTTGGAAGCAACAACTTTGCGGGCGGGCACCTTGCAGGCTCAACTGTATCTGGAAACTCAAACACGGCCACAGGGGTCCTATCTGGCAATAACGTGCTCGGATCGGAAAATGTGGCAGTCGGCGCCGCCTCCGGTACTAGCGTTGTCGGCGACCGGAACATCGCCAGCGGTATATTCGCGGGCGCAACCGTCGTTGGTAGCAATAACGTAGCAATCGGCACTGGCGCCGGTCGCGGTATCACTGCCAGCGATACGGTTGCGATCGGTACCAGTGCTTCGGCAACTGCGAACAACGCTATTGCGATTGGTAACGGCGCGGTTGCTAGCGCAGTCGATTCCATCGCCATTGGTACCGGCAATGTTGTGAGCGGCACCGGCTCGGGCGCGATTGGCGACCCGAACATCGTGTCTGGCAGCGGTTCCTATGTGCTCGGCAACAACAACACGGTTCCCACCAACAACACCTTCGTTGTCGGTAACAACGTAACCACCACCCAAAACGAATCCGTCGTTCTTGGTAACGGCAGCGCGGATGCAGCCGCGGTCGGCGTAGCCGGTGCAACGATCGGCACTCAAGCCTACACCGGCTTTGCTGGCGCCGTCCCGGTTGGGGTTGTCAGCGTCGGCGCAGTTGGGTCGGAGCGCCAGCTGATCAACGTGGCTGCGGGCCAGGTCACTGCGACCTCGACCGATGCGGTGAATGGCAGCCAGCTTTACTCTGTGGCTAGCACTACCCAGAGCAGCGTTGCCTCGTTGAGCACCGGCCTGTCGGCGACCAACAGCAATGTCGCCTCGCTCTCGACCTCGACCTCGACGGGCATTGCCTCACTGAGCACGGGTCTGTCTGCGACGGATAGCAGCGTTGCCTCGCTCTCGACGTCCACCTCGACCGGCCTGAGCACGGCGCAATCGGGTATTGCCTCGCTAAGCACGGGCCTGAGCACCGGGCAGTCGGCTATCGCGTCGCTGTCGACCTCGACTTCGACCGGCCTGAGCACTGCGCAGTCGGGTATTGCGTCGCTGTCGACTTCGACCTCGACGGGCATCGCCTCGCTGAGCACGGGTCTGTCGTCGACTGACAGCAGCGTTGCCTCGCTGTCGGCCTCGACCTCGACCGGGATCGCTTCGGTGAGCACCGGCCTGTCGGCGACCAACAGCAACGTCGCCTCGCTCTCGACCTCGACCTCGACCGGGATCGCTTCGGTGAGCACCGGCCTGTCGGCGACCAACAGCAATGTCGCCTCGCTCTCGACCTCGACCTCGACGGGCATTGCCTCACTGAGCACGGGTCTGTCTGCGACGGATAGCAGCGTTGCCTCGCTCTCGACGTCCACCTCGACCGGCCTGAGCACGGCGCAATCGGGTATTGCCTCGCTAAGCACGGGCCTGAGCACCGGGCAGTCGGCTATCGCGTCGCTGTCGACCTCGACTTCGACCGGCCTGAGCACTGCGCAGTCGGGTATTGCGTCGCTGTCGACTTCGACCTCGACGGGCATCGCCTCGCTGAGCACGGGTCTGTCGTCGACTGACAGCAGCGTTGCCTCGCTCTCGACCTCGACCTCGACCGGGATCGCTTCGGTGAGCACCGGCCTGTCGGCGACCAACAGCAACGTCGCCTCGCTCTCGACTTCGACGTCGACCGGCCTGAGCACCGCCCAGTCGGGCATTGCTTCGCTGAGCACTGGCCTTTCGTCGACGGATAGCAGCGTTGCCTCGCTGTCGGCCTCGACCTCGACCGGGATCGCTTCGGTGAGCACCGGCCTGTCGGCGACCAACAGCAACGTCGCCTCGCTCTCGACTTCGACGTCGACCGGCCTGAGCACCGCCCAGTCGGGCATTGCTTCGCTGAGCACTGGCCTTTCGTCGACGGATAGCAGCGTTGCCTCGCTGTCGGCCTCGACCTCGACCGGGATCGCTTCGGTGAGCACCGGCCTGTCGGCGACCAACAGCAACGTCGCCTCGCTCTCGACTTCGACGTCGACCGGCCTGAGCACCGCCCAGTCGGGCATTGCTTCGCTGAGCACTGGCCTGTCGTCGACTGACAGCAGCGTTGCCTCGCTGTCGAGCTCGACCTCGACGGGCCTGAGCACGGCCCAGTCGGGCATTGCGTCGCTGTCGACCTCGACCTCGACGGGCATTGCCTCACTGAGCACGGGTCTGTCTGCGACTGACAGCAGCGTTGCATCGCTCTCGACGTCAACCTCGACCGGCCTGAGCACGGCCCAGTCGGGCATTGCGTCGCTGTCGACCTCGACCTCGACGGGCATTGCTTCGCTGAGCACGGGTCTGTCGTCGACGGATAGCAGCGTTGCTTCGCTGTCGACCTCGACTTCGACGGGCCTGAGCACGGCCCAGTCGGGCATTGCGTCGCTATCGACCTCGACCTCGACGGGCATTGCCTCGCTGAGCACGGGTCTGTCTGCGACCGACAGCAGCGTTGCTTCGCTGTCGACCTCGACCTCGACGGGCATTGCTTCGCTGAGCACGGGTCTGTCGTCGACGGATAGCAGCGTTGCTTCGCTCTCGACCTCGACTTCGACCGGGATCGCCTCGCTGTCGACCTCGACTTCGACGGGCCTGAGCACGGCACAGTCGGGTATTGCCTCGCTGTCGACTTCGACTTCGACGGGCATTGCTTCGCTGAGTACTGGTCTGTCTGCGACCGACAGCAGCGTTGCTTCGCTCTCGACATCGACCTCGACGGGCATTGCTTCGCTGAGCACGGGTCTGTCGTCGACGGATAGCAGCGTTGCTTCGCTGTCGACCTCGACTTCGACGGGCCTGAGCACGGCCCAGTCGGGCATTGCGTCGCTGTCGACTTCGACCTCGACCGGAATCGCGTCGCTCAGCACGGGTCTGTCAAACACGAACAGCACTGTAAGTTCGCTCTCGAGCTCGACCTCTACCGCTATTGCTATTGGGTCTCTCGAACGCGCATCATTGTCGACAGGTCTGTCCGCTACAAACAGCAACGTTGCTTCGCTTTCGACTTCGGCCTCGACCGGACTGAGCACGGCGCAATCAGGTATTGCCTCGCTAAGCACGGGCCTGAGCACCGGGCAGTCAGCTATCGCTTCGCTGTCGACTTCGACTTCGACGGGCATTGCCTCGCTGAGCACGGGTCTGTCGTCGACGGATAGCAGCGTTGCTTCGCTGTCGACCTCGACTTCGACGGGCCTGAGCACGGCCCAGTCGGGTATTGCCTCGCTGTCGACTTCGACTTCGACGGGCATTGCTTCGCTGAGCACGGGTCTGTCTGCGACCGACAGCAGCGTTGCTTCGCTCTCGACATCGACTTCGACCGGGATCGCCTCGCTGTCGACCTCGACTTCGACGGGCCTGAGCACGGCACAGTCGGGTATTGCCTCGCTGTCGACTTCGACTTCGACGGGCATTGCTTCGCTGAGCACGGGTCTGTCTGCGACCGACAGCAGCGTTGCTTCGCTGTCGACCTCGACTTCGACCGGGATCGCCTCGCTGTCGACCTCGACTTCTACGGGCCTGAGCACGGCACAGTCGGGTATTGCCTCGCTGTCGACTTCGACTTCGACGGGCATTGCCTCGCTGAGCACGGGTCTGTCTGCGACCGACAGCAGCGTTGCTTCGCTCTCGACATCGACTTCGACCGGGATCGCTTCGCTGTCGACCTCGACTTCTACGGGCCTGAGCACGGCACAGTCGGGTATTGCCTCGCTGTCGACTTCGACTTCGACGGGCATTGCTTCGCTGAGCACGGGTCTGTCTGCGACCGACAGCAGCGTTGCTTCGCTCTCGACATCGACTTCGACCGGGATCGCCTCGCTGTCGACCTCGACTTCGACGGGCCTGAGCACGGCCCAGTCGGGTATTGCCTCGCTGTCGACTTCGACTTCGACGGGCATTGCTTCGCTGAGCACGGGTCTGTCTGCGACCGACAGCAGCGTTGCTTCGCTCTCGACATCGACTTCGACCGGGATCGCCTCGCTGTCGACCTCGACTTCGACGGGCCTGAGCACGGCACAGTCGGGTATTGCCTCGCTGTCGACTTCGACTTCGACGGGCATTGCTTCGCTGAGCACGGGTCTGTCTGCGACCGACAGCAGCGTTGCGTCGCTGTCGACCTCGACTTCGACCGGCCTGAGCACCGCCCAATCGGGTATTGCTTCGCTGAGCACGGGTCTCGCACCCATCATTGCGATTGGTGAAACCGCTAATAGCACTGGCGGTATTCTCGCTGGCACAGTGGCTGGTACTGGTGGTGCATCGCCTGGACTGATCCGGACCAATGGCAACATTGGTGGGGTGGGAGCAGGTGACTATACGCCGGCACAGGCAGCTCCGAGGTCGTCCGGAATTGACTCAATGGCCACGGGTGTATTCTCCTCCGTTGACGCTAATGTCACGGGCGGAACGGCCTATGGTGCATGGAGCCGGGTGAGCGGGAACAACGGAACGGCAATCGGCTATCGGGCCATCGCCGGCGCTGACTCCGTAGCCCTTGGTTTCGAAAACCAGGCGACGGGCACGCAATCGATCGCCATCGGTTATCGGAATGTCGTTACCGGCAACGGATCCGGTGCAATCGGTGATCCGAACGTAGTTTCCGGGAATGGAAGCTACGCGGTTGGCAACAACAATACGATCGCTTCCAATAACGTGTTCGTTCTCGGGAATAACGTGAACGTTGCAGCTGGAAACGATGGTGCGGTTGTGCTCGGAAACGGAAGCACCGCCAGTGGTGCAAACACCGTTTCCGTCGGTTCCGCCACCACGACACGACGCATCACGAATGTCGCACCAGGCATTAATGGGACCGACGCAGTGAATGTGAGCCAGCTGAACACCGCCGTGAATGGGTTGCAAGGCCAAATTAACGGCGTTCAGGGTCAGGTGTTCGACCTGCGTAGGAATACTGGCTTCGGCATTGCAGGAGCCACTGCGATGGCAATGATCCCTGAAGTACAGGGTGATCAGCGCTTCGCTCTTGGACTTGGCTTCGGCGGGTTCGACGAGTTCCAGGCAGTAGCGCTCGGTTTCACCGGTCGCTTGGACGATAACCTCACTGTGAAGGGCGGCGTATCTCTGTCAGAGGGCCAATCCACTTACGGGATGGGTCTGTCGATCGGCTGGTAAAATAGATGGAAGGCGGGGTTCGGAAGGTAAAATTTTCGAGCCCCGCGTTCATCTGTTCGCCAACGCCAGCGGCCTCGGCGTAGGACGCCAAGGGGCTACTTCACACGATGTGATGCTCCTCATCTGGCTCACAACATAATAAATCTAAGGCTATTAAGATGCGGGTCGGCTTGTCAATTCTAACGCACAGCGGACACAACATCTGGAACAATGGAATTGGCCAAAATATATACTTTCTCGCAAGGTGCATTGAATCGATCCCTTTCGTAGAGAAGGTTCTGATTATCAATTGCGGCGACCAGAACGAGCCGCCAGCAGATTCCGGAGAACTGGGCGCAGCTTTTCCGTTGATTTCTCTTGGTGACGCACTCCACGCTGTCGATGTGGCAATTGAGATGGGTGGAGCGCTCGGCGATGAGTGGAAGTCCCAATTCCGCGCTCGCGGTGGTCGAATAGCGTTTCATAATTGCGGACAGCCCTACGCGGCGCTCATTGAGCCGCACATTTTCAACAAATCCGGCTGCTTTGTCGGGACAGAACAGTGTGATGAGCTGTGGCTGCTCCCTAAAGATTGGCAATTCTCTGCAATGCAGAGTGCCATTTATCGCTGCCAAGCTCATCAAGTCCCCTACCTCTGGGCGCCAGACTTCCTTCTCGGATCCGGCGTAGCTCCACGAGACCTACCGTTCGGGTATCAGCCTGGATCACTTCAGCAGGAAAAGCTCCGCCCCGCGATATTTGAGCCAAATATTTCGCCTATCAAAATGGGGATCATCCCTCTCTTTATCTGCGAAGAGATAGAGCGGCGTAGCCCTGATTCACTCTCCGACGTTTGTTTCATGAATGGCGCCCACATGTTGGAGACTGCTACATTCAAATGCATGACCGAGAACCTCGATCTTTCAAAATCCGGCAAGCTTAAAATCAAGGGACGAGAGTATTTTAGCGATATCATGCGGCTCGGCTCAAATCTCGTTATAAGCCACCAACTCGAGTGCAGCCAAAATTACCTATACCTCGACGCTTTGTACGGCGGATATCCACTAATTCATAACTCACCGGAATTCTCTGAGTGTGGATACTATTTTGATGGATCCGATATCGATGAGGCCGTCGAAATCATCGATTGGGCGCTACGGTATCATGATTCGGATATCGAAGCCTATAATGATCGTGCGCGACAGAAAATTGCCGCGGTTGATCCTCTGTCGAAAAGCAATCGAGATGTTTACGCTAGGAGACTTCTGTCTTTGACCCGTTTCAACCATAATAATTCGGCTGTTGGAGCATGACATTGAATCGGGGGGCTCAGTCCACAAAAAAGGGCGTAGTTGAGGGGCGGAAGCTTCGCATCGGCGTTACGCACTTCATTCGAGATGGGAGCCAATCAATATGGGAAAACGGCATTTTCCAAAATTGCTATTTTCTTCTTATGCTTCTCAAAAAATCGCCCATCGTCGAGCGATGCTTTGTCGTCAACGGTGGGCCAGGCAGTGCGAGTGATGCTGTTGACTTTTTGAAAGGCACTCCGGCGCCGGTTATAACAATGCAGGATGCCATGTCGGAGCTCGATGTGGTTATTGAACTCAGTGCACAACTTGATCCTAAGTGGGCCCAAGAATTTAAAGCTCGCGGCGGGACAATTATTGGAATGCACGTCGCGAGCGATTATGTAATCGATTGCGAAAGAATGGCCTTTGCGCTGCCTCCGACATTATTAATGGCGGGCGGCCCGTATGATGAAATCTGGACTTTGCATGCTTTCGAAAAAACCTGCAGGGCCTATTACGAAACCGGCTTTCGAGCACCGGTAAAAGTCATGCAACATCTATGGAATTCAGAAATAGTTGACAGATCCGCTTCCGATAGTGGGCGTGTCTTTGCTTATCAGCCGGGGCGAACACAATGGCGGCTGGGTGTCTTTGAGCCCAATTTATGTTCGGTCAAGACGTGTCATATTCCGATGCTCGTATCTGATTTGGCATACCGCAAGAAGAGTGATGCCATTGAGGTGATGCGAGTATTCAATGCTTTGCAACTGAAGGAGCATGGGGGCTTCGTTGCTTTTGCAAATAGCCTGGATCTCGTTCGTTGTGGAAAAGCCAGCTTTGAAGGTCGCTATCCGATCTTTGAAGTTCTTGGTGTCCACTGTGATGCAGTTATTTCTCACCATTGGGAAAACGCGCAAAACTACCTTTATTACGAAACCCTCCATGCGGGATTTCCAATAGTCCACAATTCTGATCTGTTAGGTGGCTGTGGTTACAGGTACGTAGATTACGACCCCGAGGACGGATCGTTTGCCCTTTTGCAGGCCTTTGCCGAGCATGATCGTAATCTCTCAAGTTACAAACGTGATGCGGCAGAGTTTCTAGCAACTCTCGACCCATGCGCGGACGAAAATGTGCAATCCTACACTAGAGCAATCGACGCGATCGTCGAGCGGGCTCACAGATCATGAGAAACATGACGTCATCATCAATTACGCCGCGTAAATTGAGTGCGGTTGCGTCTGCTGCGTTAATTTTTGGCATTGGCTTGGGACACTTGACTGCTTTCGCGCAGAGCCGTGTCGGTCCTCCCGTTCCACCCTCGGAGCCAATTGTAGCTGTCGCCGCAAAACAAATCGGAGTCAGGCGGTGTTTGCCAGCTATCTCTGCGATCGCCCAGCGCGCGACGATGGGGGCGACAATTCAGGACGTCATTATTGATTGGGATCGTCAAATCCCCGACGCAGCACCGTTCTTCTCCCTTACTGGTCTCGGGAACGGAACCCAGCGTGCAGCCCTTACGATCGCAGCAATTCCCACTGCGGGCGGCTGTGCGGTTCTTGTTGAGCGCATGTCCTCCTCAAATCAGAGTTGTAGCCAAATTGCCGCCAGTGAGTTGCAGGGTTTTCGCTCTGGTGAACTCATTGACGGGATCACGGTTTACCAGAACCCGCAATCAGCCAGCGAAACATATACAATGATTAAAAGCGACGGTGGGTGCTTGATCGTCCGTCGCCAAGCTTCAATGAAGTGGCCACCTGCACCATGACAAGGCGCGCTCTTTCGATCGGCATTACAATTGGGCTCAGAGCTCCTGGAGAGAGCCTATGGACCAACGGCATTAAACAGAATGCGCTGTTTCTCGCGAAGCTGTTTAAGAATTCGCGCTTGCGTCACGATGTCAGGCTTCTGAACACTACCGACGTAGAAATTAATGATCAGTTGCCATGGGATCTCGCTTTCTACCGTACCGAGCAGTTCGATCAAGGATGCGACGGCCTTGACGTTCTGATTGAGTTGGGGGGGCAGATTAGCCAAGAGCAAACGCAACGAATAAAATCTCAGGGGACGAAGCTCGTCAGCTATTGTTGCGGGCCTGAATATGTCCAGAATATTGAAGCGATGATTTTTAATCGTCCGCTTTGGGACAGCATATTCATAAATTCAGAGTACGATGAGATGTGGGTTATTCCGCAGGTCGTCGATACATCGCTTCAATTCCTTCAGACATTTCGCAAATGTCCAGCAAGGCCCGTGCCCTTTGTCTGGGACCCTATGGCTTTGGAAGCGGCAACAGCTGACCTGCCGAACCAAGGTGAATATAGGCCCGTTAATAAGGCTAAGCTTCTCACGGTGATCGAGCCCAATATTGATGTCCTCAAGTTCTGTCTTATTCCAATCCTTGCGGCCGAGGTGGCTTGGCGCAATGACCCGACGGGCATTGGTTTCCTGCATGTTGCGAACGCAGATCACATGGTCCACCAGAACCGGGAATTTGCAGAGCTGATGCGGCGTCTCGACCTTGTACAGGCGGGAAAGGCTAGCTTTATCGGTAGAGTGGTTACGCCCACTTTCCTGTCTAGCCTGACCGATATTGTTGTTTCGCACCAATGGGGCTTGCCGCTTAACTATTTCTATCTCGAGTGCTGTTGGCAGGGGTATCCTCTGATTCATAATGCGGAGATCATTCCTGACCTCGGTTATTATTATCACGGAAATGATATTGAAAAGGCTGCGTCGCTCATCGGCGATGCGGTAAAGTATCATGATGATATCTGGGAAGATTACAGGTATCTTCAACGCGAGAGGATCAAGCCATTTTTGTCGACTAATATGGCTCTGGCAGACGAGTACGACGATCTGCTTTTCGATCTCGTCGAAGGCGGGAATGAGCTTTATCGTCTGGAGCCCAGCCGGTGACATTTTGCATCCAATTGGAGACCAATCATGGCACATTCCTGATGAATCGCCATGATTTGCACCAACCACATGCGATTGTTCGTACGGGGCGACCTCATATTGATAATGAAATTGAGGCGCTTCTCTTGATTTCTGAATCATTGTCTGATGGTGCCGTTTTTATTGATGCTGGCGCAAATATTGGCCTAATCTCGATTCCAATGGCCCGGCGTCTTCGGCAGAGATCTGGCCGTGTGATCGCGTTTGAGCCCCAAAGACTCACGTATTACATGTTGACTGGCAACGCTGCCCTGGCGGGGCTTACAAATATTTACTGCCATCAAATCGCCCTCGCGGCTGAATCAGGGACCATTTTGGTGCCCGAGAGAGATCCAGAACAGCAGCAGGATTTCGGGGCCGTGTCACTGCTTGCTGACGAGGGGCAGGGCATTGGCGTTCCCGCTGTTCCCATCGATCTTTTGGGGCTCGACCGGCTTGATCTTTTGAAGCTTGACGTCGAGGGGATGGAGCTATTGGTCCTCGCGGGTGCGGAGTCCTCTATCGCGAAGTTTCGGCCCTTGATTTGGGTCGAAATCTGGCCGGTAAACTATGGCCCGGTAGGCGATTGGTTTCGAAGCCATGGCTACGAATTGCTCGTTTTCGATGCGCTCAATTTTTGCGGTGTACCAGCCGAACGAAAAGCGGATTTTGTATTGGATTTGCCGAAGTTCGATGGTGTTCAGAACCCACATTTCGTCAATGCTTTCGGTCGCGATACTGATGGGTTGTAAAGGCAATGATGTTTCTTCGATCGGGCCGTGATTGCCTCGATTCTGCTTCGAAATCAGGCGAGCTTGTGATCTGAAATGACGATAGATCCGCGAGTCTACCAGCGTGCACTGGCCGCGTTCCACGCCGGCGACCGCGAGCTATGCTTCGCGACCAGCAGGTTTATGCTGGATGAGAATTATGAGTTCGGCCCAGCCCACTTGCTCCGGGGCCTATCAGCGCGCGATACAGAAGTGCTCCTTTCGTCGGCTTATCTCGGCGCAGCGTGCCGATATTCATCGCTGGATGCCGAGGCGTGGTACAATCGCGGTGTTAGCGCCGAGGCTCTCGGCCTTCAGCAGCTTGCAATCGAGTGTTATCGACGTGCACACGCGTTAGATCCCATGCACGTCGGAACGATGCTGAACGGCGCGCAGCTTCTGCGCGTCAACGAGCATTTCGAGGAAGCGGTGATGATGGCGCGGAGGCTTCAACGCATCCTGCCTGAACATCCAGCGGGGTATGCTAATGAGGCTGTGGCTGCGATCTATCTCGGCGATTTGGATCGATCTGATTGGGCTTTTGCCAAAGCAATCCGTCTTTCTCAAGATCCGTCCTTGCTCCTTTGGGAGCAGCACTTTTCACTCCTTGCGCGCGAGCGTTTTGCTGAAGCATGGCAGAACTATGAGCACAGATTTGCGTGTGGCGCCGCAGTAGGCGTAGACGATATGGCTTTCCGCCTTCCGCGCTGGGATGGAAAGCATCGTCGCCATGTTATGGCGTATGGTGAGCAGGGGCTGGGTGACCAGGTCATGTTCGCCTCAATGGTCGAAGAACTAGCGGGCGATTGCGAACGGGTTAGCCTTGCCGTATCCCCGCCCCTTGTTGATCTGTTCGCCGCGAGCTTCCCCGGCGTTAGTGTTTTTCCCGTAGTTAACGGCTCGGATCCCGACGAATGCGCCCGCCTCGCCTCTCTGGCTGGGCAGCGCAGAGCCGTCGATGCATGCATCCCACTCGGCTCTCTTCTCACCAGATACCGTAACAAACGCACCGATTTCACGGGAAAAGCCTTTTTGCGTCCCTCTCGTGATGCGACTGAGTTTTGGCAAAACAAGCAGGCCGGTAGGAAGATCGAAAATGGTCATGCTCTGAAAGTCGGTCTGTGTTGGGCGAGTAACCCCGCGCCCGAACGGTTCTTTTCGGCACGTAGAGCGCGCCATAAGACGATGCCGCTTTCAGTCTGTCGTCCTCTAATTGAGCGGCTGCCAGAGGTTGATTTTGTGGCTGTCACCAATGTGCCGATCAACCACTTTGTAGGCTCGGAAGCAGTTGGTGGCAGGATCGAAGATGTTTCGGATGCACTGACGAACCTCGATCGTACCGCCGCCCTTTTGCAGGGCATCGACCTCCTGATCACTGTCGATACCGGTGTTGCACATCTTGCAGGAGCCTTGGGTGTGCCTGTCTGGATACTCCTCCACGACCATGGTGATGCTCGCTGGGGTTTGCCCGGTGTTGAAGAATCGTATTGGTACAACTCCGCGCGACTGTTCTGGCAGAAATTCCCTGGTGACTGGGACGAACTGATAACCAGAGTGACGCAGAGCCTGATCAATTTCGCTGATGTGCATTGAAAGCAGGTGTAAATTCAATGAACATTGACGATTACAACGAGATCATCACTGCCTTTAACGATGGCAGGAAGTACGACGTCATGCGTCTGCTCAATCGTCTCGGTTCAGAGCCGTTGTGCGATCCATTCTTGATCCAGATAATGGCGCTGTCGCGTGACAAGCGCATCGACGAGCGCTGCCTGCTTGAGATGGCTGCCTACGATTGCCCGGTTATTGATGCTCAGGCACTCTTCAATCTAGGGGTGTGTCAGCAAGAACAAGGCGAGATAGGCAAAGCCTTACTAAGCTACCGCCAGGCACTGCGATTGAACCCAGTCCATACTGGAGCTCTGAATAACATAAGCGACCTTCTCCGGCGCCAGGGGCGCAGCGAAGAAGCATGGCTCGCAATCACTGCCTACCTCAATGCTGGCGCTGAACCACACGGCCTCGAGGTGCGCATTGCAAAAATAGCTGACGATTGTGGCCTCACCGATGAAGCAGAGGTTTGGTTCGCAAAGGCCGCTGCAAAAGATCCCGATAACCACCAGATCGGATGGGAATGGGCTATGCAGTTGCTACGCGATGAAAAATTCGCTGCTGGATGGCAGGGTTACGAGGCAAGAAAAGAGATATTTTCGCACGATGCATTGGCAATCGTCCGATACGTGGCACCCCAATGGGACGGAACCTCGCTCAGCGGGAAAACTCTGCTGGTCCACAAGGAACAGGGCCTCGGAGACTCAATCATGTTTGCGTCATGCCTACAGGACATCCTGCCTCTTGCACAAAAACTGCACATTGCTGTCCAACCGCCTCTCGCGCGGCTCTTCAAGGAAAGTTTTCCAGATGCGGAGGTCTGGCCCAGCAATTCACATTCAGCGGCGGATGGCGAAGAGCATCAGTCGTGGCGCGCGCTAGCGGGGCATTATGACTTTCAAGTTCCGTTTGGCAGTTTGCCTTTGCATCTGCGAAGCGAGAAACCATTCCCGCAGCCCAAAGTATATATTCGCCCTAATAGCCGCGATGTCATTCTTTGGCGGGAACGCATCACCGCACTGAGCCCGGCCAACGCAGATACACTTCGTGCAGGTTTGGTCATTTCGGCAAGGCGAGACGGCTCCGCCGGCGCGGGGATCGCAGAAGGGCCTCCTAAATGCCTTCCAGCACGTATGGCAGCAGATCTTGTGAATCCCGAAGTGACGTGGTTCGGGCTCCATGATCTTACGACTGCTTGCGACCTTGCAGAGGTGCCTAAGCTCGATGTGATCGACACCAGCCCATGGTTGCACGATCTTGCCGACACCGCAGCCCTGATCGCAAACTTGGATGTCGTCGTCGCTGTCGATACTGCCGTTGCCCATCTTGCAGGCGCGATGGGCAAAAAAGTGCTGCTGATGCTGCGTCGCCATGCAGACTGGCGCTGGGGACGAGGCAGAAAGGACAGCTATTGGTACAGTGACATCGAAATCTTCCGGCAGAAAGACGAAGGGCTCTGGTATCCGGTGGTTACCGAAGTCGCTCACCGCCTTGCGGAAATCGTCGCAGAGCGAGGCGGCGCCTTTGCCTCATCACGGACTGGTGCTTAGCCATGATCGCTTCTGCAGAAGGAAAGTACGCGAAAACGCTGCCTGAAGCTTCGCCTCAGGCAGCGCGGCTAAGTGCGTGGATGATTGAAAAAAGCTTGCCATTCTGGAGCAGCCGCGAGGGGATAAGCGGTATGCCGGTTATTGAGGCTACCAAGCTTAATGGCTCGGTGTTCGACCAAGGGTTCCTACGACTCCGGGTAATGGCACGACAGGTCGCCGTCCTATCTTCCGCAAGCGAACTCGGAATCGAAGGCATCCGACCAGTCGCGGACCGGGCATGGGAAGCATTCCTCTCGCGCTTTTACTCGCCTGTCTCTGGCTGGGCTTCCCGGATTGGCGCCTTCGGTCAAGTCATCGATCTGGAGTTCAGCTTATACGATCAGGCTTTTGCTCTTTACGCATGCGCCCGTCGAGCCAGTCTGACTGGTGACAGGCAGCCCATTGCATTGGCTCATAGAACGTCTCGCCATATTCAAGAACTGCTCGGCTCAAATGACAGGCGGCTTGGTTGGCGAACTTGTAAAGGTTCGACGGCACGAGATCAGAATTCTCATATGCACTTTCTCGAGGCGCTTCTTGCCCTTAATGAAGTAATGCCATCCGTACAAACCACTGCGCGTATTGAAGAAATTCTGACAATACTATCGGTGCATATATTTGACGATGCGACCGGAACCATTCCTGAATATTTTGACGTCACATGGAAACCGGTTGAGCCCAAACGTGTTGAGCCCGGCCATCAATTTGAATGGTACTGGCTAATAGCAAAAGCACAGCAGGCCGGGTTTAATGCGAATATTCAGGCTGAGCGGCTGTTTGATTTCGCCAATAATATCGGCACATCAAACCTGCATGGATTGCTCGTCAACGCCTGCCAACCTGATGGCACTATCGCTGATGCCAGTTACCGTCTCTGGCCGCATTGTGAGGCTATCCGTGCGGCGACTGTCCACCCTGACAAGCAGTTGGGCCTGCGACTGATTGAGAAATCCTCCCAGAACTTGCTCGATTACTTCTTGAGCCCCGCAACTCCGGGGACTTGGCATGATCGTCTCGATGAGGATCTGAAACCGGTAAGCGATCATGTTCCTGCGAGCTCTCTTTATCACCTGTGGGAGGCGGTCGTAGCTTTGCACAATGCCAACCTTGTTCCGATCTCCGGAGGCGCGCCATGCTTGTAGACGGACGGGGTTGTTGGCTGTCTTGTTGGCAGGGGCGCGATATAGTCCCGGGGGCACCCGCATTGTTCCTTGACCGGGACAATGTTCTACTTGCCGATCCCGGATATCTGCATCGCCCGTCGCAAGCTGTACTCCTCGAAGGGGCGGCCGACGTCATAACATGGGCAAACACTCACTCCATTCCTGCAATCGTAGTGACCAACCAGTCTGGCATTGCACGCGGCTTGTATGGCTGGGACGATTTCCATGCGATCAATCACCGGATGCAGGAGCTCCTGGGCGCAGCCGGGGCGAGTGTGGACGCTTTGGTTGCCTGTGCATGGCATGAAGATGGTCTGGAACACCTACGATGCATTGATCACCCGTGGCGCAAGCCGCAACCGGGAATGATCTTGGCAGCAGCCAACGCTTACGGTTGCGATACGTCGAATTCATGGATGGTAGGCGACAGGCAAACCGATATGCAAGCCGCCGAGAACGCCGGTTTGCGAGGCGGCATCTGGATTGGGGGTGAAATCGAAGGCGAGCATTTGTGGCCAACAGGCGACCCCGATTCATTTGCAGTCGTAACGGCTCAATCAATGACCGATGTCGTCCCGATCCTTAGCGGAAGTTTCCAGATCGCAGATGATTTGAGGAGCAATGCTGATGCTCTCTGATCGTTTCGGCGGAAAAGCCATTGTAGTTACTGGCGCGCTTGGCTTGATCGGCTCGCATGTCGTGCGTGAATTGGCTCTTGCCGGCTGCAAGGTCATTCCGTGCGACTCTGTCGCGCACCACCGTACGCGTCGGTATCTCAATGGTCTGGTGATTGGAGACATGCTGGATCCTCATCACCTGTTTGCGTGGCTCGAAGAAAATTCAGCTCGCGTTGGTGCTATCGTTCATCTCGGCGCGATTTCCGATACAACCGAAACCGATCTGGAACTGCTTGATAGGAACAACGTCGTTTTCTCGATGGAATTGTGGCACCGCGCGGCTGCCCACGACTGGCCCTTTATCTACGCATCTTCAGCGGCGACATACGGAAGCGGTGAGCACGGTTTTCGAGATAGCGAGACACTTTCCTACCTTCGAATGCTAAAGCCACTCAATGCCTATGGTGCCTCCAAGCATCGTGTCGATATGCGGATAATTGAGGCGGTTCAGGCTGGGGCTAGGGCGCCGCATGTCTGGGCCGGGTTGAAATTCTTCAATGTCTATGGCCCGCACGAACAGCATAAAGGTGAAATGCGGTCGATCGTGGCCAAAATTGTTCCCTGCATTGTTGCGGGCGAGCCGGTCAGGCTCTTTCGCTCGGAACACCCCGACTATCCTGATGGCGGACAAAAAAGAGACTTCATCTACGTCAGGGATGCAGTGCGCCCAATTCTCCATGCACTTGGGAAGAACTCGTTAGCTGGGCTCTTCAACGTCGGCACTGGCCAGGCCTCCACTTTTCTCGATTTGGTCACTCACACATTCAGCGCCTTGAACCGCGAACCTGACATCGAGTTCATCGAACTGCCTGGCAAGCTCCAAGGTGCGTATCAGTACTTCACCGAGGCCGATGTAACAAAAGCGCAGACACATGGTCTTCATGACATTCGCTTCGATCTCAGGGAAGCAGTTCATGAGTACGTCGGCGTCCTCACCGGGCTGGCAATGGGTGAAGCCAATGCTCTTTGATCGGCTTGGAATGGACGAGGCCTTGGCAGGAGAACTGCTGAGAATGCTCGAAAGTCTGAAGACTTTGCGGGTTGCCTGTATCGGTGACCTCATGATCGACCTCGCAGTGGATTGTACTGGCGCACGTATTTCGCCTGAAGCCCCGGTTATCGTGGTGGCAGAGCAGCAACAACATGCCTGCCCCGGGGGCGCCGGCAATGTTGCGGTAAACCTTGCGGCCCTTGGCTGTATGACCAACGTCTGCGGATTGATCGGCCAAGATGACGATGGGGTGAAGCTGGCAAGCCTTCTCAACGAGGCTGAAGTCGAGCTTCCTTTGCGGTGGATGATGGTCAAATCCAGACCGACGACGCGCAAAACACGCTTCGTCAGCGGCGGTCAGCAACTGCTGCGTGTTGATCGAGAGACCAGCCGTCCGCTCGACATGGCTGAAGCATTGCGCTTGAAGCAAATGATATCGGCATTGCCATCACCACTGCATAGCTTGCTTGTGTCAGATTACGGCAAAGGGGTCGTCACCCCTGAAATCATGAACCTGCTCCGAGAGAGGGCGACAAAAGAAGCCTGCCTTATCTTGGTTGATCCTAAAGGGTGCGACTGGTTGCGATATGGGGCTGTCGACATCATCAAGCCCAATGCGTCGGAACTGGCGACATTTGCCGGGCTCCCATGCGCCGATGATGAAGAAGTCGAGTTGGCCCTGAAAAGGGCTATCGAGTGCTGCGCTGCCAGGATGATCCTCGTCACGAGAGCAGGAGATGGGGCATCGTTGATCAGCCGTGAGACCATGGAGGTCCGCCATTTCTCCGCATACCGGGTCAATGTTGCCGATGTCTGTGGTGCCGGTGACACAAATCTGGCGATGCTGGGGGTCAGTTTGGCGGCTGGCCTCGACATAGATCAAGCTGTCGCAGCTTCCCAATTTGCGTCTTCGCTTGCCGTCCAACGCCGGGGCAATGCTGTGATTGATGCTTCGACACTCGTTCGGCTGGCAAAAAAGGCCAAAGCCTCGAGGGGGGAGGGTAAGGTCGTGAACCTCGCGTCTCTCAAGGATTTGATCCGCGAATGGCGAGCGACCGGATTAAAGGTCGGGATGACAAATGGCTGCTTCGATCTGCTCCATTCGGGGCATGTCCGAATGCTGCAATATCTCAAAGAACATTGCGATCGTGTCGTGGTGGCGCTGAATTCGGACGAATCCGTGCGCAGACTAAAGGGCGCAACACGCCCGCTGGTAAACGAGAGTGAGCGCGCTGCCGTTCTTGCTGCAATGAGTGTTGTCGATGCAGTGACCATCTTCGACGAGGACACCCCGGAGCAACTCATTCGCCAGGTCAAGCCAGAGGTCCTCTGCAAAGGAGGGGACTACAAGCTCGAAGAAATCGTAGGATCGGATTTTGTGCAAAGCGCTGGAGGTAAGGTTATCATTAGCGATTTTGAGCAAGGAATTTCGACGACTTCGCTTGTCGAGCGTATTATACAAGTTCACAGTTATGATAAATTTGTGATTTAAGGAAATAAATACATGAAGAAAATTCGCCAGAGCGTGTCAATGTTCGCCGTTTTTATTGCTCTGAGCATCCCGCTGGCCTCTGTAGCATATGCGCAGTCGGGCCAGACGCCTTCCACGGCTATGGGGCCTATGGCTCAACCGAGCGAAGCTGTAGCCATGCCTTCACCTGAGGCATTGACGGTTCTCGTTCAGGCTGCCCTTGGGACATTGAACGATGCCAATCTCACCGGAGATTACTCTGTGCTTCTGAAAAAGAGCTCAGCTGGCTTCAAGGGCGCCAACACGGAGGGTGACCTACTGCTTGGGTTCGCCCAGTTTAAGGAGCAAGAGATCGACCTGTCTGCCTCCATCATCTACCCGATTGTTTGGTCGCAAGCACCCATGATCGAAGGCCAGAGCCTGAGATTAATCGGAGCAGTTGATAGTCGGCCACAGGCAATTCTGTTTGACCTTGGCTTCATACTCGAAGAGGGGAAGTGGAAATTGGCGGCTATCTCAGTCGGACTTTCCGCACCTGCTAAGTAAAGCGTTGGCTATATAGGCACTACCCAGCGCTTGGCTGCCATGCGACGTCTGATAGAAGTCGCATGGCAGCCGCTCAGTGCAAGAAGATATATGCATGCGTGCTTGTGAAGAGCGCGCAATTGCCCGCTTGTTTTGACGGGCTATAGAGCTGACGATGAAGTGAAGCGTCCCGGGTTTTCCGGAGGCGGTTTCATTTGAGTCATGCGACCATATCGAGGGTGTCTCTGGCTGCATAGTAGTTCGCTTCAGCCTCGGCGGGCGGGATATGCCCGATGGGCCCGAACAGGCGGTGATTGTTGAACCAGTCGACCCAGCGCAGGGTTGCCATTTCGACGGCTGATACGCTCGGCCAGGATCGCTGCCGCCAGATCACTTCAGCTTTGTAGAGACCGTTGATCGTCTCGGCCAAGGCATTGTCATAGCTGGACACCCGCAAAAACCCCTCGCCTTTGAGGCCATGATCTGATTCACTCGGCGCATTGGACGGAGAGGTTTGATGCACCCACGGAGCCTGTTTTCGCTGGCGGAGCACCTGGAGCGGCTGAGCAAGGACGGCGACCCGCTGGAGGTGTTGGCGGGCACGGTAGAGTTCGAGCGTTTCCGGCCGCTTTTGGTCCGCGGGCTCGGCTATAGCGACGGCGCCAAGGGCGGCCGCCCGGCGTTCGACCCCGTGGCGATGTTCAAGGTGCTGGTGGTTCAGGCGCAGCATAATCTCTCGGATGCACGCATGGAGTTCATGATCCGTGATCGCTTGAGCTGGATGCGCTTCTTCGGCTTCGACCTTGGCGGCGCGATGCCGGATGAGAACACCATCCGTCACTATCGCAACCGGCTCACAGAGAGCGGCACGCTCGAGGCTTTGATGCAGGCGTTCGAGCAGCAACTGCGTGAGGCAGGATATCTGGCGATGGGCGGCCAGATCGTCGATGCCACGCTGGTGCCTGCTCCCAAGCAGCGCAACACCGAGGACGAGAAGGCCGCGATCAAGGCGGGCAAGTCGGCCAGGCAGATCTGGCGCGGCAAGCCGAACAAGGCCCACCAAAAGGATGTCGATGCACGCTGGACGGTGAAGATCGGGGGCAAGATCCGTTATCGTCCCGACGGCACGCCGCTGCCGCAGATCGCCACACCTGTGTTCGGCTACAAGTCGCATATCAGCATCGATCAGCGCTTCGGTTTCATCCGCAAGGCTGCTGTGACCTCGGCAGCCGACAGCGACGGTCGCCAGATGCGGCGGGTGATCGACACCGCCAACACAGCCAGCGATGTCTGGGCGGACAGCGCCTATCGCAGCAGCAAGAACGAGGCATGGCTCAGGGCCAACATGCTCAAGAGCCGCATCCATCGCCGCAAGCCCAAGGGCAGGCCGATGCCCGAGCACATGGCGCGCGCCAATGCGGCAAAGTCAGCGATCCGAGCTCGCGTTGAACATGTCTTTGCGCATCAGAAGAACCGCTATGGCCTGTTCATCCGCACCATCGGCATTGCCAGCGCGCAGGCCAAACTCACGCTGGCCAACCTCGCCTACAACTTCGACCGTCTGATCTTCCACGAACGGTGCGCAGCCACGGGATAGGTGCGTCTGAAATCTACAGAAAGGGCTGAAAAGTATAGCAGGGGCATCCAAGCGATGCCTACCAACCCGGTCAAACGGCGCCGCTGACCTCGTCCAGCACCAGACGGATCATCGCGCCGCCAAAATCACGGTTGTTGCGGGTGTCCACCTTGGCAGCAATCGAACTCATCGCCGCCCACTCCGACGGGTAATCCCCTCGATGCTCCTCCACCATCCGCACCGCACGGTCGCGAAACTCAGGCGAAAACTTGTTCCTCGTAGCACTCATCGTGGCTCCTTCTCACAAATAGGAGCCTCCGGAAAACCCGGGACGCTTCAGTGCAATGTAAACAGGATTTTGATCCTTTAACGAATTTGGTTTCCGATTTGGGTGTGCGACTGGCGTAAGAACATTAGGCCGCAAGGATGTCCCAACCCGCACGAGCCCCATGTGCGGCATGCCCAGATCCTTGAGGCTTGCGAATGCCGATATGCCAGTCCAAGCGCCCCACCGCCGGCTCGCTATCGACGTTCGCAATTGGCAAGCTGCTGGTCGCGCCGGATTCTCTTCACCCCCAAGCGTTTGCGCAAAGAGGGCGGTATCCCTGCACTGACGCAGTGTAAACATGTTGCAAGCCGCGATAGCAGGCCTTCGCTTAGCATCAAGATCGGCTCGGTACTCGCCTTGCACCCTCGGCGAACCAGATCATCGGCGGCATAAGAAAGTTGTCGTGCTTCGCGCCCCTTATCAGGCGGACTCCAAAACCGAGTATGACTTGGCAATCCATGAGCCACCCCTGCCCAACTGCTTGTTATTCATATTGGCGGGAGTGCTTTGCAGAGTAACAACCGCGATGCTTGTCGAGGTCGAACATAAAAAATCGGGAAATTCCGATGTTGGCTATCTGTTGCGTCCCTTGGGCACTGGGCAAGTTGCGGTTTGTCGTACTTTACGAAGATCGGCCGGATAAAGTCCGACGCATCTACGCGCCGATTAACCTTTAGCCTCTCTTATTCATGACGGTGCGTTTGCAGGCTACCCGGCGTCTGCGCTGCCGCTGTGGTCGTGACGGGGGCGAGCGCCGTTGGCGGAGTCTTTCACCGCGCTGTGGTCGATGGGCTTTTCGGGTTG
>Ga0209278_1000499_pt1 | contig 30021 bp, 26 predicted proteins | sample JI81BgreenDNA_FD_187504 | JGI IMG/M metagenome (GOLD analysis project Ga0209278, IMG submission 187504) | Wastewater effluent complex algal communities from Wisconsin, to seasonally profile nutrient transformation and Carbon sequestration -... | ecosystem: Engineered > WWTP > Effluent > Algae...
GCCGATGGGCGTGCGCGTGGCGGCCACGATGTAGGCATCCTGCACTTGTTTGCTCATGTCAGACTCCTTTGCGGGGCGCAGCGGGGATCCACGCCCAGATGAATTCACACTCGACCGGGTTCACGCCGGCCTCGTCGGTCACGGTGACCGCCACACTCACTTCACCCTTGTCACTGGCCTGCATGGCCGCGCGCTGGGCATCGGTCAACTGAGCCACGGCGCGCAAGCCGCCGGTGGCGCGCTTGCGAAACACCATGCGCAGCTCCTTGGCCAGGGGCAGGCAGTCGTCGCGCACGTTCATGCCCACGACCATGCCGGTGGCCGTCTCGGCCAGCAGGTTCATGGCCGACGCATGCACGCCGCCGATGTGGTTCTGCACCGGCCGGCGGTTGGCCAGCGCCACCGTCACCTGGGCGGGCGTCAGGGCCTCGAACTGGATGCCCGCGGTCCCGGTGAACGGCACCGCGCGACCCAGCACGCGGTTGCGCAGCCAGGGCCGCAGGACAGCGGGCAGCCCATCGAGGCGCGCCAGCTGCCGCTGCAATCGGTTGGGCGGCGTCAGCATCAGTTGCGCACCGGCTTGCCGGTGTTGAGCATGCCCAGGATGCGTTCCTGCGTCTTCGGGTTCGTGATCAGCGCGCAGAACGCCTGGCGCTCCAGCGTCATGAGGTATTCCTCACTGACCAGCGTGCCCGGGTCCACGTCGCCGCCGGTCACCACGTGGGCAATCAGGCTGGCGATGTGGAAGTCGTGCTGGCTGATGAAACCGCCGTCGCGCATGTTGACCAGCTGGCCCAGGATCGTCGCCTTGCCGTCGCGGCCAGCCACCGGGAACAGGCGCTTGTGCGGCGCGCGGTAGCCGGCGCGGAACATGGCCTTGGCCTCGTGGATGGCCACGTACAGCAGCTCGTCCTTGTGGGGCACCACCAGATCGGACTCCAGCAGGTAGCCCAGCGCGCGCGATTCCAGCGCACTGGTGCCGACCTTCGCCATGGCCGCCGCGGTGAATCCTTCGGTGAGGAAGGGCAGCAAGTCCTTGCCGGTGGACGCGCGGGCGTTCTCGGCCGCGCGGCGGGCAATATAGGTCAGCCCGCCGGCACCGGGGATCAGACCCACGCCCACCTCGACCAGGCCAATGTAGCTCTCCATGTGGGCCACGCGCTTGCCGCTGTAGACCGCCAGCTCGCAGCCGCCGCCCAGGGCCATGCCGCGGATCGCGGACACCACCGGCACGCCGGCGTAGCGCAGGCGCAGCATGGTCTGCTGCATGAAGCCCTCGGCGTCCTCGATGGCCACCACGCCCACCGCCATGAAAGCCGGCAGCATGGCCTGCAGATCGGCGCCGACGCTGAACGGCTCGTCGCCCGACCAGACCACCAGGCCCTCGTAGCGCTCCTCGGCGAGTTCGACCGCGCGCATCAGGCCCTCACACACCTCGGGGCTGATGGCGTGCATCTTGGTCTTGATGCTGGCGATCAGCACGCTATCCAGCCCGTGGCTGTCCAGCGTCCACAGGCGCACGGCCGGCGTTTCTTCCACCGTCGTGCCGGCGGTCTCAAAGCGCGCGCCGGCTTCGCCCAGCAGCCACTCGGGAAAGGCCTGGCGCTCATACACCGGCAGCGCGCGGCGCGGCTCGAAGCGGCCGGTGGACGGATTCCACGAGCCTTGCGCGGTGTGCACGCCACCGGCCTCGGCCACCGGCCCCTCGAACACCCACGCCGGCAGCGGCGCGCGACTCAGCGCCTTGCCGGCGTCGATGTCCTCCTGGACCATCTTCGCCACCTCCAGCCAGCCCGCCTCCTGCCAGAGCTCGAACGGGCCTTGCTTCATGCCAAAGCCCCAGCGCATGGCCTGGTCCACGTCGCGGGCCGTCTCGGCGATCGAGGCCAGATGCACCGCGGCGTAGTGGAAGCCGTTGCGCAGGATCGCCCAGAGGAAGCGGCCCTGCGGGCCGGTGCTGTCGCGCAGCAGGCGCAGGCGCTCGGCAGCCGGCTTCTTGAGCATGCGGCCGTACACCTCGTCGGCCTTTTGCCCAGCGGGCACGTACTCGCCGCTTTCCAGTTCAAAGCGGAGCACATCGCGCCCCACCTTCTTGAAGAAGCCCGCCTTGGTCTTCTGGCCTAGGTGCCCCTTGTCGAGCAGCGCCTGGAGCACCGGCGGCGTGCCGAAGCTGCCGTAGAACGGATCCGTCTCGAGGTTCAGGTTGTCCTGCAGCGTCTTGATGACGTGGGCCAGTGTGTCCAGCCCCACCACGTCGGCGGTGCGGAAGGTGCCGCTGCTGGCGCGGCCCAGGCGCTTGCCGGTGAGGTCGTCCACCACGTCGTACGTGAGGCCGAAGTTCTCGACCTCCTTCATCGTCGACAGCATGCCAGCGATGCCGATGCGGTTGGCGATGAAGTTGGGCGTGTCCTTGGCCCGCACGACGCCCTTGCCCAGACCGGAAGTGACGAAGGTCTCCAGCTGGTCGAGGATCAAGGGCTGCGTGGCCGGCGTGGCGATCAACTCCACCAGCGTCATGTAGCGCGGCGGGTTGAAGAAGTGGATGCCGCAGAAGCGCGGCTTGAGGCTCTCGGGCAGGGCTTCGCTGAGCTTGGTGATCGACAGGCCCGAGGTGTTGGAGGCCACGATGGCGTGTTTCGCCACGTGCGGCGCGATCTTCTGGTACAGGTCGAGCTTCCAGTCCATGCGCTCGGCGATCGCCTCGATCACCAGATCGCACTCGCCGAGCAGCGCCATGTGCTCCTCGTAGTTCGCCGCGACGATCAGGTCGGCCTCGGCCGCCACTCCCAGCGGCGACGGCTTGAGCTTCTTGAGGTTGTCGATCGCGCGGGTGACGATGCCGTTCTTCGGACCTTCCTTGGCCGGCAGATCGAACAGCACGACGGGCACCTTGACGTTGACGAGGTGGGCCGCGATCTGCGCGCCCATCACGCCTGCGCCGAGCACGGCGACTTTGCGAACGTTGAATCGGTTCATGGTTGAGGACTCTTTTCGTTTAGACCACACTGCTTCGCGTGAGAAGGCTTTGCCGAGAAACACCGAGGAACCGGCTTCGCCGGGCCTCTGGTGTTGCCCCCTTGAGGGGGTCGCGCGCAGCGCGGCGGGGGAGGCTCGTTCACTCCACGCGCTGCCAGACCTGGGTGCGGAAGAACGGGCCGATGTAGCCCCGCATCTCCAGCTGCGCGCCGCCGTTGACCGGCTTCAGGCGCGCGCGGTAGCTCTTGCCGTTGTTCGGGTCGACGATGGTGCCGCCCTCGAACACGGTTTTGTCGCTCTCGCCGGGCTTGATGCCGCGCAGGATTTCCAGTCCCAGCACCGGCTTGTCCTTGCGGTCGTCGGTGCACTTGTCGCACACCGCCTTGGGGTCGGTGCTGGGGTCGAGCAGCTTCTCGATGCGGCCACTGAAGACCCCGTTGCTCTCGGTGATCCGCACCAGCGACTTTTCCTTCTTCGTTTCGTCGTCGATGGTCTTCCACAGGCCGACCGGCGTCGTCTGCGCGTGGGCAAGGCCTGCGCAGCCGATCAGCGCGGCGGCCAGCATCGTGGTGGTCTTCATGGCAACTCCAGGGCTGGGCGGATGGAAGGATCAGGCCAGGGCCAGGTCGGTGTCCATGAGGACCTTGCTGCCGGAGCGCGCCAGCTTCATCTGCGTGGCGGTTTCCGGATAAAGCTTGGCGAAGTAGAAGCGCGCGGTCTGCAGCTTAGCGGCGTAGAACGGATCGGTGCTGCCAGCGGCAATGGCGCGCAGCGCGGCCTGGGCCATGCGGGCGAAGAAGTAGGCAAACACCAGGTGGCCCGCGACCCGCAGGTACGGCACGGCGGCGGCGCCCACCTCGTCGGCGTTCTGCAGGCCCTTGAAGCCCAGCTCGGTGGTGAACTTGGTCATCTGGTCACCGAGCAGCGCCAGCGGGTTGATGAACTCGGCCATCTGCTCGTTCACGCCCTCCTCCTCCACCAGCGCGGCGACCAGCTTGCCGAACTTCTTGAGCGTGGCACCGTTGTTGCCCAGCACCTTGCGGCCCAGCAGGTCGAGGCTTTGCACGGTGTTGGTGCCCTCGTAGATCATGTTGATGCGGGCATCACGCACGTGTTGCTCCATGCCCCACTCCTTGATGTAGCCGTGGCCGCCGAACACCTGCAGGCAGTGGTTGGTGGCCTCGAAGCCGTTGTCGGTGAGGAAGGCTTTGGCGATCGGCGTGAGCAGCGCGGCGAGGTCGGCGCTGTCCTTGCGGACTTTCTCGTCCGGGTGGTGCAACTCCTTGTCCAGCAGCAGCGCGCAGAACATCAGCAGCGCGCGGCCGCCCTCGGCGTAGGCCTTGGCGGTCATCAGCATCTTGCGCACGTCGGGGTGCACGATGATCGGGTCGGCCGGCTTGCTCTTGTCCTTCACGCCGGAGAGGCTGCGCATCTGGATGCGGTCCTTGGCGTAGGCCAGGGCGTTCTGGTAGGCGACTTCGGTCAGGCCCACGCTCTGGTTGCCCACGCCGAGTCGGGCGGCGTTCATCATCACGAACATCGCGGCCAGGCCCTTGTTGGGCTCACCCACCAGCGTGCCCACGGCGCCGTCGAGCACCATCTGGCAGGTGGCATTGCCGTGGATGCCCATCTTGTGCTCCAAGCCGCCGCAGTAAATGCCGTTGCGCGCACCGACGCTGCCGTCGGCGTTGACCAGGTACTTCGGCACGATGAACAGGCTGATGCCCTTGCTGCCGACCGGCGCGTCGGGCAGGCGGGCGAGCACGAGGTGCACGATGTTGGCCGCGAGGTCGTGCTCGCCGGCGCTGATGAAGATCTTCTGGCCGGTGAGGCGGTAGGTGCCGTCGGCCTGCGGTTCGGCCTTGGTGCGCAACATGCCGAGGTCGGTGCCGCAGTGCGGCTCGGTCAGGCACATGGTGCCGGTCCACTCACCGCTGGTGAGCTTGGGCAGGTACAGCGCTTTCTGCTCGGGCGAACCGTGCGCATGCAGGCACTCGTAGGCGCCATGCGACAGGCCGGGATACATGGTCCACGCCTGGTTGGCGCTGTTGAGCATTTCGTAGAAGCCCTGGTTGACCACGAAGGGCAGGCCCTGACCGCCGTACTCGGGATCGCAGGAAAGCGCGGGCCAGCCGCCTTCGACGTAGCGGGCGTAGGCTTCCTTGAAACCGGCGGGTGCCTTGACCTCGTGGGTGGTCTTGTCGAGCTGGCAGCCTTCGGCGTCGCCGCTGATGTTGAGCGGGAAGGTCACTTCCGCGGCGAACTTGCCGCCCTCTTCCAGCACCGCATTGATGGTGTCGGCATCGACCTCGGCGTGCTTGGGAATCTGGCTGAACTCGGCGGTGACGTTGAGCACCTCGTGCAGCAGGAACTGCATGTCGCGCAGGGGCGGGGTGTAGGTGGGCATGGGAACTCCTGGGGACGGTGGGTGAAAAGGGAGACGGACGGATCAGCGCCGCCGCGCGCGCGGGGCGGCGGCGGGCGCGGGTTCGGGGGCCTGCGGCGTGCGGTGGCGCTCGACGATGCTTTCAAAGGCGCGCACCGCGCGCTGCAGCGAGTCGGGGCTGCGCAGGAAACGGGCCTCGTAGTGCAGCGCCAGGATTTGCGCGTGAACCTCGAAGGCGACCTGCGTGGCGTCGGTGTCGGCGCGGAAATGGCCTTCCGCCACCGTGAGTTCGATGGCGCGGCGCATCGCGGTGAGCCAGGTGTTGACCGAGCTGGCCAGCGCGTCGCGCACGGGGCCGGGCCGGTCGTCGAACTCGACGGCACCGCTGATGTAGAGGCAGCCCGAGTCGATCTCGACCGAGGTGCGTTGCATCCAGTTGGCGAACAGCGCCCGCAGGCGCGGCAGGCCGCGCGGGGCATTCATCGCGGGGTAGAAGACCTCGTCTTCAAAACGGGTGTGGTACTCACGCACCACGGAGATCTGCAGCTCTTCGCGCGACCCGAAGTGGGCGAACACGCCCGACTTGCTCATCTGCATCACCTCGGCCAGCGCGCCGATCGACAGGCCTTCCAGCCCGATCTGCGTGGCCAGGCCCAGCGCCGCGTCCACGATCGCGGCCTTGGTCTGCTGGCCTTTCTGCAGCGGACGGCTGGGCGCGGGCGCGGCGGGTCGGCGGGTGGGGGTGGAGGTGGGCATGGGCGGGCAGAAAATCGAACGCTCGTTCTATTTTGACCCCAAAACCGAAAACCCGGGGGGGTTCCGCGCCAATCCGGCGGGTTTTGTTTAGAGCACGTGCTCTAACGCACGGGCCCTGGCCGCGCCGCGGCTCAGGCGGGCAGGCGCCGCACCAGCCCGTCGGCCACGACCCACACGCGATCGGCGGGCCGGCGTTCGATCGGGTGCATGCCGGTGAAATGCCCAAAGGCCGGCAGCACGCCCACCGGCCGCGCCACCGGATCACCCAGCCAGAAACAAGGCAGCCGCAGCCGGTCTTTCGCCGGCCCCCCGAGGCGCACGCACGGGTGCCAGTGACCGGCCAGCGCGTACGCCCCGTCCACGGGCTGCGGTTCGTGGCACAGCGCCCAAGGGCCGCGGCGCCAGGGCTCGTTGTGCACCGCCAGGCCCCAGGCGGGCGGTGGATCGCCGGCGGCGCGGTCGTGGTTGCCGCGGATGAGGTGAACCGCCAGGCCCGGCGAGCGGGCGCGCCAGCCATCGAACGCGACGCCCACGGCCCGGTCGAGCGTGGGCCCGCGGCCGCGGGCGGCGTGCAGCAGATCGCCCAGGAACACGAGATCGGTCCGCCTGGCGTCGGGCGGCAGGCTGTCGAGCACCGCGCCCACCGCGGCCAGCGTGGCCTCGCTGGAGCCGCGGGGCACCGGCACGCCGAGGCGCCGGAAGCTGGCGGCCTTGCCGAGGTGGGCATCGGCGATCAGCAGCGCGCCCGGGTCCGGGAGATAGGCCGCGCCCAGCGGGTGCAGCCACAGCGTCAGGCCCGGGGCCAGCGCGGCGGGCTCCCAGGGCGGGGGCGGGGTCAGAGGCGGCCGCCCGGCAGCAGCAGGGCGAGACAGTGATCCAGGTTCTCGCCCGGCGAACGCTTGAAGCCGCTGCGCGCGAAGCGCTGCAGGCGACCCACGCAGAAGGCCGTGATGGCCGATGCGTCGGCGGCGGCGTCGACCGTGGGCGTGGCGGCGTTGGTGAGCACCGCCGCTTCGCGCAGGTTCTGCCGCAGCGCGGACTCGATCTTGTCGAAGAACAGGTTCATGCGCTGCTGCAGCCGCTCGTTCTCGAACACGAGCGCGTCACCCACCATCACGCGGGTCATGCCGGGATTCTTCTCGCCGAACTGCAGCAGCAGGGCCACCAGCTTGCGGGCCCGCAGGCGCGGGTCGGGCTCGCGGTCACCCAGCTGGTTCACCAGCCCGAACACCGACTGTTCGATGAACTCGATCAGGCCTTCGAACATCTGCGCCTTGCTGGCGAAATGGCGGTACAGCGCGGCTTCGCTGACTTCCAGCCGCGCGGCCAGCGCGGCGGTGGTGATGCGCTCGGCGCCGGGCTGCTCGAGCATCGTGGCCAGCGCCTGCAGGATCTGCACCCGGCGCTCGCCGGGCCGGGGACGCTTGCGGGTGGGCGCGCTGGCCCCGGTGTCGGTCTCCGGGGAGCCGGGGGGGGCGGCGTCAGCCGGTGAGTCGCTGGGGTTCGAGCTCATGGGGCGTTCCGTGCGGGCAGACCGACGGCGGTCTGCGCGGCATTCTCGCACAGCCGGTAACGATTGCTTACCCAGGCGCGGCGCGGGTTGCCGCGTCAGTGGGTGGCCGCATCGAGCACGACCCGCACGCGCAACCCGCGCCCGCCGGCGCCGCTGTCCAGGCGCAGCGCGGTGCCGTGCGCGCGGGCGATGCCGTCGGCGATGGCCAGCCCCAGCCCGTTGCCCTCGCCGACCGTGCCGGGCACGCGGTAGAAGCGCTGCAACACCCGCTCGCGCTCGTCGGGCGGGATACCGGGACCATCGTCCTCGACCTCCAGCCACACGCTGGCGGCGGGTGCGGCGCAACGGCCGCAACGCACGGTGATGTGCCCTCCCGCGGGGGTGTACTTGACCGCGTTGTCCACGAGGTTCATGAGCAGTTCGCGCAGCAGCCACGCGTGGCCCAGGGCGAGCGCCGGCGCCGTGTCAAGGCCCAGATCGAGGTGGCGGGTGCTGGCCGCGTCGAGCTGCGCGGCCAGCACGGTCTCGCACAGCTCCACGAGATCGATCGCTTGCAGCGGTTGGCCGTCGGTGTTCACCGAGTCCGCCCGCGACAGCGCGAGCAGCTGGTTGGCCAGCTGCGAGGTTCGACGGGTCGCGTCGCGCAGGCGCAGCACCTGTTCGGCCCGCAGGCTCAGCAGTTCGCCGGGGGTCATGCTGCGCGTGGCCTGCGCCCACGCCTCGACCTGCGCCTGCAACCCGGCCAGCGGCGTGCGCAGCTGGTGCGCCGCGTCGGCGACGAAGCGGCGCTGCGCCTCGGACTGCGCGTTCACGAGCGCAAACAGGCGGTTGAGCGCGTCCACCAGCGGCCGCACCTCGGCCGGCGTGGCGTCGGTGTCGATGGGGCTGAGGTCGCGCGGTGAACGGTTCTCCACCGCCTGCTTAAGGTCGATCAGCGGCTGCAGCGCGCGGGCCACACCCCACACCAGCACGACCGCGGCCACCGCGAAAAGCAGGAGGTTGGGCAGCAGCACGCGGGTCGCACCGCTGAGCAGCCAGTGCTGGCGCGGGTCGCTGCCGTCGGCCAGCATGACCACCAGCTCGCCCGCGTCGGTCATCACCCGCTGGGCCACGACGCGGTAGGTCACGCCGCCATCGACCACACTGAGAAACTCCGGGTCCGCCGTCGCCGGCAGCACGGTGGGTAGCCACCGCTCGCCAATCAACAGCGCGCCCTGCCCGTCGAGCACGCCGATCGCCGCGTTGCCCTCGCCGTCCTGCAGGAACTCCAGCAGCGCTGGCGCGAGCAGCAGCGAAGGGGTGGCCACCAGCGCCTCGGCGCGCGCGAGCGAATCGTCCAGGCCGGCCGGGCCGCGCTGCACGATCTGGCCCTTGACCACCGACGCCGCGAGCAGCGGGACCAGCCGCAGCAGGCGCTGGTCCTGCTGGGCGGCGGCGGTGCCAGCGCCCTGGTAGTGGAAAAAGACGCTGACCGCCGCGATCACGCCGATGGTCAGCAGCAGCGTGACGAGCAGGCGGCGCTGCAGGCCGCCAATCACGCCGCGCGAGAACACGGTCTCAAGCAGGGCCGGCCGGGTCGGTTTCACCACGAAGCTCCAGCCGGTAACCGAAGCCGCGGATGGCGCGCAGCGCCACACCCGCCGGCTCCAGCTTGGCGCGCAGACGCGACACGTACACCTCGATCGCGTTCGGCGTGATTTCCTTGTCCCAGCCGGTGAGGGCGGCCAGCAGCTTGTCCTTGGCCGCCGGTTTGGGCGCCTGCAGCAACAGGTACTCCAGCACCGTCCACTCGCGGGGTCCCAGCTCCAGCGACTGGCCGCCCAGCGTGGCGCGGCGCAGGGCGGTGTCCATCTCGAGCGGGCCAAAGCCCAACACCGCCGAGGTGGCGGTCTGCGAGCGGCGCAACAGGGCGCGCAGGCGGGCCAGCAGTTCGGGCAGCTCGAAAGGCTTGACCATGTAGTCGTCGGCACCGAGGTCCAGGCCCTGCACCCGGTCCTGCAAGGCGTCGCGCGCGGTCAGGATCAGGACCGGCATCGTCAGCCCCTGCCCACGCAGCCATCGCGTCAGGCTCAGACCGTCGGCGCGCGGCAGGCCGATGTCCACGATCGCGGCGTCAAACGACTCGGACTGCAGCGCCTGCTCGGCACGCTCTGCGCTGCCGACCCAGTCAACCGTGTAGCCCGCGTCGGTGAGGCCCAGCTTGATGCCGCTGGCCACCATCACGTCGTCCTCGACCAGCAGCAATCGCATGGCAGGCGGGTGTCGGGGGTCAGCCCTTGATCATGGTGCCGAAGGGCTCGTTGCCCAGCACCTCCAGCAGCAGCGCGTGCGGTACGCGGCCGTCGAGGATGTGGACCGCGTGCACACCGCTGCGGGCGGCATCAAGCGCGCCGGCGATCTTGGGGATCATGCCGCCGGAGATCGTGCCGTCGCTGCACAGCTCGTCGATACGGCGCGGGGTGAGCTCGGTCAGCAGCTCGCCGTTCTTGTCCAGCACGCCGCGGATGTTGGTCAGCATCAGCAGCTTCTCGGCCTGCAGCACGGTGGCCAGCTTGGCCGCCACCACGTCGGCGTTGATGTTGTAGCTCTCGTTGTGCTCGCCAAAGCCGATCGGGCTGACCACCGGGATGAACTGGTCGTCCTGCAAGGCCCGAACCACCGACGGGTCAATGGACACGATGTCACCCACCTGGCCGACGTCGTGCTCCCGGCTGGGGTCCTGCGTGTCCGTCATGCGCAGTTTGCGGGCGCGAATCATGGCGCCGTCGCGGCCGGTGAGGCCCACCGCCTTGCCACCGGCGGCGTTGATCAGGCCCACGATGTCCTGTTGCACCTCGCCGGCGAGCACCCACTCCACGACCTCCATGGTCTCGGCGTCGGTGACGCGCATGCCCTGGATGAATTCGCCCTTCTTTCCCAGTCGCTGCAGCAGCGTCTCGATCTGCGGGCCGCCGCCGTGCACCACGACCGGGTTGATGCCGACCAGCTTGAGCAGCACCACGTCTTCCGCGAAGGCGCGCTGCAGGGCCGGGTCCGTCATGGCATTGCCGCCGTACTTGATGACCATGGTCTTGCCGTGGAAACGGCGGATGTACGGCAAGGCCTGCGCCAGCACGCTGGCGCGGTCGCGCGGGGCGATGGAGGAGATATCGACGGGCGTGGTCATGGTCGGGTGGGGCGTCGCGTGCGAAGCACGAAGCCCCGCATTTTACGGACGCCCCACCGGCGCCCCGGGCGGCCGAAGCCGCTCAGAAATGGATGCCGCGCATCATCTGCTGCATCGCGATCGCCTCGGGGGAAAGCTGCGCACGGCCGCCCTTCTCGCCCTTGGCCGCATCGCTGTCGGGGAACATGCGGAAGCTCGTGTTCATGACGATCTGCGCCACGCGGGGCGCCACCGCGTGCAGCAGTTCGCCGGTGATGCCCAGACGCGTGGCGATGCGCACCGGCTTGTCGATGCAGGCCTGCGCGATCATCTCGGCGGCCTCTTCCGGGCTGAGCGTGGGCACGTTGTTGTAGATCTTGGTCGGCGCGATCATCGGCGTGCGCACCAGCGGCATGTTGATCGTGGTGAACGTGATGCCCTGGTCGGCGAACTCGCTGCTCGCGCACCGGGTCCAGGCGTCCAGCGCGGCCTTGCTGGCCACATAGGCGGAGAAACGCGGGGCGTTGGTGAGCACGCCAATGGAGCTGATGTTGACCACATGGCCCTTGCGCTTGGCCACCATGCCAGGCAGCAGCCCCATGGTCACGCGCAGGCAGCCGAAGTAGTTCAGGTCCATCGTGCGCTGGAAATCGTGGAAACGGTCGTAGCTCGACTCGATCGCACGGCGGATGGAGCGCCCGGCGTTGTTGATGAGGAAGTCGACCCCGCCGTGTTCGTCGGTGATCGCTTTGACAAAGGCCGCGCAGCCGGCCTCATCGGCGATGTCCACGCTGTAGCTGTGAACCTGGGCGTCTTTGCCCGCGACGGCCTTGATCTCCTTGACCGCTTCGGCCAGTTTGTCTTCGTCGCGCGCACAGATCAGGGTGATCGCGCCGGCCTGGGCAAAGCGGCAGGCGGCTGCCAGACCGATGCCCGAAGAGCCGCCGGTGACCAGCACCACCTTGCCGCCCACGGTGCCCTTGAGGCTGCGGTCCACAAAAAGCGCCGGATCGAGGTGACGCTCCCAGTAATCCCAGAGACGCCAGGCGTAGTCGTGCAGGTTGGGGCATTCGATGCCGCTGCCCTTGAGCGCTGCGGCGGTCTCGCGACAATCGAAGCGGGTGGGGTAATTGACGAAGGTGAGGATGTCTTCCGGCAGCCCCAGGTCCTTCATCACGGCGGCCCGGATACGGCGAACCGGCGCCAGCGCCATCAGGCCCTTCTTCACACTCTTCGGGATGAAGCCCAGCAGCGCGGCGTTCACGAAGACGTTCATCTTCGGCGCGTGCGCCGCCTTGCTGAAGATGTCGAGCACGTCGCCCACGCGGTAACCGACCGGATCGACCAGGTGGTAACACTTGCCGCTGGCGTGGAAATGGTGGCTGATGTGATCGAGTGCGGCGACCACGTAGTCCACCGGCACGATGTTCACGCGACCACCCTCCAGGCCCACGCTGGGCATCCACGGCGGCAGGATCTGCCGCATGCGCTGGATCAGCTTGAAGAAGTAGTAGGGCCCGTCAATCTTGTCCATCTCGCCGGTGCGCGAATCGCCCACCACCATCGCCGGGCGGTACACCGTCCACGGCACACGGCACTCCTTGCGCACGATCTTTTCGCTCTCGTGCTTGGTGGCGAAGTAGGGGTGATCGAGTCCTTCGGCCTCGTCGAACATGTCCTCGCGGAACACGCCCTCGTACAGGCCGGCAGCGGCGATCGACGACACGTGGTGAAAGTGCTTCGCATCGATCGCCCGGGCGAACTCGACGGCCGCGCGGGTGCCTTCGATGTTGACCTTGACCTGACTTTCCTCGTCCGCCGACAGGTCGTACACCGCAGCCAGGTGGTAGAGGTGGTCGATCTGGCCCTTGAGCGTTTTCAGGTCGTCGGCACCGACACCCAGCTTCTTGCTGGTCAGGTCACCCACCACCGGCACGGCCCGCGACTTGCCCACGCCCCAGTAAGACAGCAGCTCCGGCACCTTGTCCAGGGATCCCTCGCGCAGCAGGAAATACACCACGGCGCCGCGGCGGGCCAGCAGGGTCTTGACGAGGCGGCGGCCGATGAAGCCGGTGGCACCGGTGACGAAATAACGCATGAACAAGCTCCTGGAACGCGTCGAAAAGGGATAGCAAGGGAAAGAACAACGGTCGATTCTGGCGCGGGCCACGGGCCGTTCGAGTCCGAACAAACCCGCGAACGACGGGGCCACATTAGGCCGGCGCCCCTACACACGCCCGCGGCAGCGCGCCACCATGGCAGCCGTACCCGCCCCTGGCGGCCGCCCCAACCCCTGCTACGGAGAGCATCCCCATGGTCAAGAAAGTCCAGAAGAAAACCGGCGCCCGCGCCACCGCCAGCACCGCCGCCGCCGGCGCCTCCCCGCTGGCCAACGCCGTGAAGGATTCGGCCCAGCAGATCTGGCTGGCCGGCCTGGGGGCATTCGCCAAGGCCCAGTCCGAAGGCGGCAAAGCCTTCGAAACGCTGGTCAAGGAAGGCCTGTCGATCCAGCGCAAGACGCAGGCCGCCGCCGAGGAGCGCATCACCGAAGCGACCCAGAAAGTGAGCTCCATGGCCACCGAAATCTCGTCCAAGGCCACCGGCCAGTGGGACAAGCTGGAAAACCTGTTCGAAGACCGCGTGGCCAAGGCCCTGAACAAGCTCGGCGTGCCGTCCGCGCGTGACGTGGAGGCGCTGATCGCCCGCATCGACGAGCTCAACGCCCACGTGCAGCGCCTGAGCGGCAAGGCCACCAAGCCGGCGGCCAAGCCCGCCGCGACCAAGGCCCCCGCCCGCAAGGCCGCGGCCAAGCCCGTGACCAAGGCCGCCGCCAAGCCGGCGGCCAAGCGCCCCGCGCGCAAGGCGGCCGCGCCCGCTGCGCCGGCGGCCGAAGCCTGAAGCGGCGACGCGCCGCTGACCCGCAGACAGGGGGCGCGCGGCGCCCCCTGTCTGTTTCCGGCCCCTTGCTGCAACGCAGCAGCCCGCGCCGCACATACCCCCTACACTCGATCGCATGAGCCTCCGTCCCGACCGCCGCCGATCGCGCCGCCGCGCCGGCCCGCCGCGCATCGCGCTGGCCCTCGCCGGTGGCGGACCGCTGGGCGCCATCTACGAAATTGGCGCGCTGTGTGCCTTGGACGACTGCCTGACGGGTGTCGATTTCAACGCCGTGGACCACCACATCGGTGTGTCGGCTGGCGGCTTCATCGCCGCGGCGCTGGCCAACGGCATCACCCCGCGCGAACTCAGCCGCGCCTTCATCGAAGACGCGCCCGGCCCGGACGGCTTCGATCCCTCCTGGCTGTTGAGCCCCGCCTGGGCGGAGTTCGCCGACCGCGCCGCGCGCCTGCCCGGCCTGCTGACCTCGGCGCTGTGGGCGTGGGGCGTGCAAGGCAAACGCCTGACGCACGCGATGGAGCGTCTGGGTGCAGCGCTGCCCACCGGCGTGCTGGACAACGAAGCGGTGCACCGCCAGCTCGAACGCCTGTTCAGCCAGCCAGGGCGCACCAACGACTTCCGCCGCCTGCGCGGCCGCCTCACGCTGGTAGCCACCCAACTCGACACCGGCGAAGCCGCCCCGTTCGGCCAGCCCGGCTGGGACCACGTGCCGATCTCGCGCGCCATCCAGGCCAGCGCCGCCCTGCCCGGCCTGTTCCCGCCGGTGTGCATCGACGGTCAGCACTACGTGGACGGCGCGCTCAAGAAAACGCTCCACGCTACCGTCGCCCTCGACGAGGGCGTGGACCTGCTCCTGTGCGTCAACCCGCTCGTGCCTTTCCGCGCGGAAGACAGCGCCTGGTCCGCGCAACGCATCCCCGCGCTGGTCGAAGGCGGTCTGCCCGCGGTCATGAGCCAGACCTTCCGCTCCATGATCCATTCGCGGCTCGCGCTCGGCCTGAAGCACTACGAGCGCGCCTACCCCGACACCGACATCGTGCTGGTCGAACCCGATCAGCGCGACGCCGAACTGTTCTTCGCCAACACATTCAGCTACCGCCAGCGCCGCGAGATGGCCGAACACGCGTACCAGCAAACCCGGCGCCTGCTCGCGCGGCATGCGGCGACCTGGGCTCCGCGCCTCGCGCGCCACGGCATCGGGCTGGACCGCGCGGCCCTGCACGACCCCGCGCGGCATCTGGTCACCACCGCCGCGCCGGCGCCCAGCCCCGCGCAGCGCCTGCACGCCACGCTCGACCAGCTGCAAGCCGCGCTGCCCGTCCCTTCAGCCCGCTGAGGCCCATGGCCACCCGAAAAGCCCCCCGCCGCACCGCCGAGCGCATCCTGGAGACCACGCTCGACCTGTTCAACCGCTTCGGCGAGCCCAACGTGTCGACCACGCTCATCTCGGCGGAGCTGGGCATCAGTCCGGGCAACCTCTACTACCACTACCCCGCCAAGGACGAGCTGATCAACTCGCTGTGCGAGCGCCACGAACGCGCGCTGGCCGAACTGCTCGGTGCGGCCGACAACGTGCGCGACGTGGAAGACGCGTGGTTCTTCCTGCACTCGCTGTTTGAAATCATCTGGCAGTACCGTTTCCTCTACCGCGACCTCAACGACCTGCTGTCGAAGAACCGGCTGCTGGAGACCCGCTTCCAGGCGGTGATCCAGGCCAAGACCCGCGCGGTGCGGCAGCTCCTGGCCAGCATGAGCCGCCACGGCGCGGTGCTGATTGATGCCCGCGAGGTCGACGCCACCGCCAACAGCATGGTCGTGCTGCTGACGTACTGGCTGAGTTTCGAGTTCGTGCGCGACCCGCGCCACGCGCTGGAGCCGGACAACGCACAGCGCGCCCTGCTGCGCGGCGCCTACCACGTGCTGCACCTGATGGCTCCGTACCTGGAAGCCGGGCAGCGCCAGCACCTGCTGGCCCTCAGCGCGGCCTACCGCGACTGAGCCACGCCCTTCAGGGACGCGGCACCGACAGCCAGCGATCCACCAGGCGCACCCAGAAGGTTGCCCCCAGCGGGATCAGGTCGTCGTTGAAGTCGTAGCTGGGGTTGTGCAGGGTGCACGGCCCGCCGCCATGGCCGATCTCGCGGTGGGAGCCATCGCCGTTGGCGATAAATCCATAACAGCCGGGGCGGGCCTGCAGCATGTACGCAAAGTCCTCGGCACCCATGGTGGGCTCCTGGGCCAACACCCGTTGCGGGCCCACCACCTCGACCATCACCTCGCGCATCACCGCCGTCTCGGCCGCGTGGTTCACCGTGGGCGGGTAGTTGCGCCGGAAATGAAACTCCACCGTCGCGCCGAACGCGGCCGCGGTGTGCTCGGCGATCAGCCGCATGCGCTCTTCGATCAGGTCGAGCACTTCCAGCGTGAAGGTGCGCACCGTGCCCTGGATCTCGCAATGGTCGGGCACCACGTTGGTCGCTTCGCCCGCGTGGATCATGGTCACCGAGATCACGCCCGCGTCCACCGGCTTCTTGTTGCGGGTGATCACGGTCTGGAAGGCCTGCACCATCTGGCAGGCCACCGGCACGGGATCGATGCCGTTGTGGGGCAGTGCGGCGTGCGAGCCCTTGCCGCGGATGACGATCCGGAACTCGTTGCTCGACGCCATCACCGGCCCGGGGCTGGCCGCGAAGCTGCCGGTCGGCAGTCCCGGCCAGTTGTGCAGGCCGAACACCGCCTCGACCGGAAAGCGCTCGAACAGGCCGTCCTTGATCATCTCTCGCGCGCCACCGCCGCCCTCTTCCGCCGGCTGAAAGATCAGCACCACCGTGCCGTCGAAATCCCGGTGGCGGGCCAGATGCTGGGCGGCTCCCAGGAGCATGGCGGTGTGACCGTCGTGGCCGCAGGCGTGCATCTTGCCGGGGTGGCGGCTGGCGTGGGCGAAGGTGTTGCGCTCTTGCATGGGCAGCGCGTCCATGTCGGCGCGCAGGCCGATGGCGCGTCCACAGGCGCCGCCATCGCGGCCGCGAACGACACCGACCACGCCGGTCGTCCCCAGTCCGCGGTGCACCTCGATGCCCCAGTCGGTGAGTGCGCGGGCCACCAGCTCGGCGGTGCGCTGCTCCTCAAAACACAGCTCGGGGTGGGCGTGGATGTCGCGGCGCAGCGCAGCAATGCCGGCGGCCTGGGTGACGATGGAGTCGATGAGCTTCATGGCGGCGATCTCGAGGCAGGCGGTGTGTGCCCCATGGTAGCCCGACACCGGATGGATCGGTGTGTCGGCGGCCGAGAGCCCGTCGCCACCGGGCGGGTGATGCCAGGCTCAGCGGCGGATGCGCCCGTCTTCGGTCAGCAGCGTGAGTTCGACAAAGCGCGAACCGGTGTGGTCGTTCGGTCCGAAATCGACGGGGAATCCGCCCAGATCGACGTTGCGCATCGACTCAATCGCGTTGATGAAGGACTCGCGGGTCACGCCACGGCCGGCGCGCTGCAAGCCCTCGCAGAACACCCGGGCCGCCACGAAGCCCTCCATGCCCGAGTAGTTGGGCGCGCGGCCCTGTTTGGCCTTGACCGCCGCGAGGTAGTCGCCGGAAATGCCCGTGACCGGCGAATACGGGAACGGCATGACCTGGCTGATGACGACGCCCTTGGCGTCCGACCCCAGCTCATCGAGCAGCGCCTGGGTGCCCACAAAGGACACGTTGTAGAAGCTGCCCGCATAGCCGGCCTTGCGTGCGGCGCGAATGAAGGCCGCACACGACTTGTAGGCACTGACCTGCACGATGGCCTCGGGCTTCTGGGCCATGATGGCCTGCACCGCCGCGGCCACATCCACCGAGTTGCGCTCCACCGTGCCGGTGGCGGCCGGCTGGAGGTTTTGTGCCTGCAGCGCGCGCGTCACGCCCTCCAGACCGGTCTTGCCGTAGGCGTCGTTCTGGTAGAAGACCGCGATCTTGCGGATGCCGACCGAGGTGGTCTGCTTGACGATCGCGGCGGTCTCGTCGAAGTACGAGGCGCGCACGTGCAGCGCGTAACGGTTGAAGGGCTCGCGCAGGGCCTGGGCACCCGTAAAAGGCGCGAAGAACGGCACCTTGGCCTCGGTGGCCAGCGGCAGCGCGGCCAGGCTGGTGGGGGTGCCGATGTAGCCAAACAGCGCGAACACGCCCTCGTTGATGAGCTGCCGGGTGTTGGCGGCGCACTTGTCGGGCTCGTAGCCGTCATCGAGGCGCTTCAGTTCGATCTTGCGCCCCTGGATGCCGCCTTTCTGGTTGACCTGCTCAAAGTACAGCTGTGCCCCCAGGTAGAACTGCAGGCCGAGCTGCTCGGCCGCGCCACTGAACGGCGCCGACTGACCCAGCACGATGGCGTTGTCCGTCAGCCCGGCGGTCTGCGCGTGGCCCACGTGGGCCCACAGGCCGAGGCCGGAGGCGGTGGTGATTCGGGCCAGGCTGGCCAGGGCTTCGCGACGCTGCATGGAACACTCCGGATGTGCTGAAATCGGACGGGTACCGACGCCCCGCCCGGGCGTCGATCACCACATTACCGGGCAGGGTATTGCAGCCTTTTGTATCCACCATGACCGAATCGACCTCTGGTGCCTCCGCCCCGATGAACGCCACCGAGACCGTGGTCATCGGCGCGTGCCCGCACGACTGTCCCGACACCTGCTCGCTGCTCACCACGGTGCGCGATGGCGTGGCCGTTCGGGTGCAGGGCAACCCGGCCCACCGCCACACCGACGGCGTGCTGTGCACCAAGGTGTCGCGCTACGCCGAGCGCACCCACCACCCCGAGCGCGTGCTCACGCCGCTGCGCCGTGTCGGACCCAAGGGCAGCGGCCGGTTCGAACCCATGGGCTGGGACGAAGCGCTGGACACCATCGCCGCCCGCCTGGGCGAGATTGCCGCCCGCGATCCCCAGGCCATCCTCCCTTACAGCTACGCCGGCACGATGGGCCTGGTGCAGGGCGAGGGCATGGCTGCGCGCTTTTTCCACCGCCTCGGCGCCTCGCTGCTGGACCGCACGATCTGCGCCGCGGCGGGCGGCGAAGGCCTGGTCCAGACGCTGGGCGGCAAGGTGGGCATGAAGGTGGAGCATTTCGCCCGCGCCCGACTGATTCTGATCTGGGGCAGCAATTCGATCGGCAGCAATCTGCACTTCTGGAAGCTCGCGCAGCAGGCCAAGCGCGATGGCGCGCGGCTGGTGTGCATCGACCCGCGCCGCACCGAAACCGCCGAGAAATGCCACGACCACATCGCGCTGCGCCCGGGCACCGACGCAGCGCTGGCGCTGGCGCTGATGCACGAACTGATCGTCCACGACTGGCTCGACCACGACTACATCGAACGCCACACGCTGGGCTGGGCGGGCCTGCGCGAGCGGGCACTGCAATGGCCACCGGCGCGCGCGGCGGCGGTGTGCGGCGTGCCGGAGGCGCAGATCCGGGACCTCGCCCGCGCCTACGGCACCACCCGGCCCGCGGCCATCCGCCTGAACTACGGCATGCAGCGCGTGCGCGGTGGCGGTAACGCCGTGCGCGCCGTGGCCTGCCTGCCGGCGCTGGTGGGCGCGTGGCGCGATCCGGCCGGCGGCATGCTCCTGTCCGCGTCGGGCCATTTTCCGGTGCGGCGCGAGGCGCTGTTCCGACCGGACCTGCTCGGCACACGCCGGCCGCGCACCATCAACATGAGCACCATCGGCGACGACCTGCTGCGCGACAGCAGCCCGTCCTTCGGCCCGCGCATCGAGGCGGTGGTCGTCTACAACAGCAACCCGGTGGCGGTCGCGCCCGAATCGGGCAAGGTGGTGCGCGGCTTCGCGCGCGAGGATCTGTTCACCGTGGTGCTGGAGCACTTCCTCACCGACACCGCCGACCACGCCGACATCGTCCTGCCGGCCACCACCCAGCTTGAACACTGGGACATCCACACCAGCTACGGCCACACCGACGTCCTGCTCAACCGCCCCGCCCTCGCACCGCTGGGCCAGTCGCGACCCAACACCGCGGTGTTCCGCGCGCTGGCGCGCCGTCTGGGTTTCACCGAACCCTGCTTCGACGACGACGATCTGACCCTGTGCCGCACGGCGTTTGATGGCCTGATCGATTTCGACCGGCTGCTGGCCGACGGTTTCGCCAGCCTCGCCGTGCCGGACGCCCCGTTCGCCGACGGCGGCTTTCCCACGCCTTCGGGGCGCTGCGAGTTCCACAGCGCGCGCCTGGCCGCGCAAGGCCTTGATCCGCTGCCCGACCACATCCCCAACGCCGAAGCGCCCGGCGCCGACCCGCGCCACCCGCTGGCCATGATCTCGCCGCCGGCGCGCCACTTCCTCAACAGCAGCTTCGTGAACGTGAAGAGCCTGCGCGACATCGAAGGCGAGCCGCGGCTGGAAATCCACGCCGACGATGCCGCCGCGCGCGGGATTGAGAGCGGCCAGATGGTCCGCGTCTTCAACGACCGGGGGGAATACCGCTGCCGGGCGGAGGTGTCCCCGCGGGCGCGGCCGGGCGTGGTCAACGGGCTGGGGATCTGGTGGCGCAAGCTGGGGCCCGCCGGCACCAACGTCAACGAAGTGACCAGCCAGCGCCTCACCGACCTGGGCCGCGGCCCCACCTTCTACGACTGCCTGGTCGAGGTGGCCGCGCTGGAGACCGAGGCGGCATGACGCGGGGACGGCGGACGGCGGTGGCGGTGCTCACGGCGGGTGCGCTGTGGGCGCTGGGTGGATGCGCCCAGCACGCGCCGGGCCCGGGCTACTACTGGCAGTCGGTCACCGGGCACCTGGGCGTGATGCGCGCCGCCCGGCCGATCGACGACTGGCTGGCCGACAGCGCCACGCCCGACGCGCTGAAGGCCCGCTTGCGCCGCGCCCAGGCGATCCGCGACTACGCTTCCACCGCGCTGGCGCTGCCCGACAACGCCAGCTACCGCCGCTACGCCGACCTCGGCCGGCGCGCGGTGCTGCACAACGTGGTGGCCGCGCCCGCGCTGTCGCTGCAGCTGCAGACCTGGTGCTTCCCGGTGGCGGGCTGCGTGGCCTACCGCGGCTATTACGACGAGGCCGACGCGCGCGCCTTCGCCGCCTCGCTCGACCCCGCGCTGGAGGTCACGGTCTACCCGGTGTTCGCCTACTCCACGCTGGGCTGGACCAACTGGCTCGGCGGCGATCCGCTGCTCAACACCTTCCTGCCTTACCCGGTCGGCGAAGTCGCCCGCACCGTGTTCCACGAATTGGCGCACCAGGTGGTCTTCGTGGCCGGCGATACCGTGTTCAACGAGTCGTTCGCCACGGCGGTCGAGCGCCTGGGTGGCGACCGCTGGCTGGCCGAACAGGCGACCGACGCCGAACGCGCGGAGTACGCCCGTTTCGACGAACGCCGCCGCGCGTTTCGCGCCCTGACCGCGCGCACCCGCGAGCGCCTGCAGGCGATCTACGCCGATGCCGCGCTGGACGACGCCGCCAAGACCGTGCGCAAGACCGAAGCGATGGCCACCTTCCGGGCGGACTATGAGCGGCTCAAGGCCGGCTGGGGCGGCTTCGCGGGCTACGACGCCTGGGTGGCGCGGGCCAACAACGCGAGCTTTGCCACGCAAGCCCTGTACGACGGGCTGGTGCCCGGCTTCGTGGCGCTGTTTGAGCGCGAGGGCCGCGACTTCGCCCGCTTTTATGATGCGGTGCGCGGGCTCGCCGAGCGCCCGCTGGACGACCGCCACGCCGCGCTGCGCGCGCTGGCGCCCTGAAACCCCGAATCCGCACCGCCATGGCCGACCTCTTCATCGCCCGCGACCACCAGCTCGGCCTCGCCGCCGCCCGCCGCCTCGCGTGGCAGTGGGCCGAACAGGCGGAGAACGAGTTCGACATGGAATGCACCTACGAAGAGGGCGATGACGCTGACGAGGTGGCGTTCACCCGCTCGGGGGTAAACGGCTCGCTGCGCGTGACGGCCACGCGCTTCGAACTCTCGGCGCGGCTGGGCTTTCTGCTCGGTGCCTTCAAAGACCGCATCGAGGCCGAGATCGTGAAAAACCTCGACACCTTGCTGGCGGCCCAGGCAGCGGGCGGCAAGGCGGCAGCCAAGACGGCCGCCAACACCGGGGCCAAGACCGCCTCGAAGAAGCCCGCCAGCCCCAAAAAGAAAGCCACCTGATCGCTCAGGTGGCTCGGGGCTGGGGCCGGGTCGCGCGGCCCGGCGCCGGGTCTCAGCTCAGGCTCTTGATCAGGTCGATGTATTGCTGCTTGGCGTCGTCGGCGCTGGTGCCCTTGAGCGCGTTCCACGCGTCCCACTTGGCGCGGCCGACCATGTCGCCGAAGCCGGGCTTCTTCTCGGCGTTGTCGCCCGTCGTGGCCTGCTTGTACAGGCCGTAGATCTTCAGCAGCGTGCTGTTGTCGGGGCGCTCGGCGAGTTTCTTGGAGTTCGCCACCGCGGCGTCGAACTGGGCTTGGAGGTCGGCCATGGATGCTCCTGGTTGTCTCGGGTTGGGGGAGTCCCGGTATCTTACGGGGCGACCACTGGGCACAATAGGGAGCCCACCCAAGGAGTCTTCATGGAACACCGCGTCGCCGCCGTCACCCAGGCCCTGAGCAGCACCCTGGGGCTGGAAGGCGAGCGCATGAGCAAGGTCGACACGGCCTGGCTGCGCATGGACTCGGCGTCCAACCTGATGATGATCGTGGGCGTGTGGCTGCTCAAGCCGGGGATCGGCCGCGACGCGTTGCGCGAGCGCGTGCGGGAACGCCTGCTGCCGTATCGCCGCTTCGTGCAGGTGGCCCGGGAAGACGCCGCCGGCGCCCACTGGGCCGACGACCCGGCCTTCGACATCGACCGCCACCTCACGGTCCACAGCCTCAAGCGCCGGCGAGGTCAGTCCGCGCAGGCCGCGCTGCAGGCGCGCGTCGGCGAGCTGGCGGTGAAGCCCCTGGACCCGAACCACCCGCGCTGGCATTTCGAGCTGATCGAGCACCACGAGGGCGGCTCGGCGCTGATCGCGCGCATCCACCACTGCATCGCCGACGGCATCGCGCTGATCAGCGTGATGATGAGTCTGGTGGACGGCGGCGCGCTGCCCCCGCAACGCCGGCGCGCCAAGCGCGCCGCGCAAGCCCCGCTCGACGCGGCCGAGGGCTGGGTGGCCGACAGCCTGATCCGCCCGCTGGGTGAACTCACCGCGCGGGCGCTCGACGTGGCCGGCGGCTCGGCGGCGAAGTCGCTGTCGCTGATGGCCGCGCCGCAGCAGGGACTCAGCCAGGGTCTGGATCAGGCGCTCGACCTGGCGCGGCTCGGCGGCCAACTCGCGAGCGACGTGGCCGCGCTGGCGCTGATGCCCGACGACGCCACGACCCGCCTGAAGGGACAACCGGGCGGCCACAAGCGCGTGGCGTGGTGCGAGCCGATCCCGCTCGATCAGGTCAAAGCGATCGGGCGGGCGTTTCATTGCTCGGTCAACGACGTGCTGCTGGCCTGCGTCGCGGGGGCGATCGGGGCCTACCTGCGCGAGCAGGGCGACGACCCGGCGGGGCAGGAGATCCGGGCCATGGTGCCGGTGAACCTGCGTCCGCTGGAAGACGCGTGGAAGCTGGGCAACCGGTTTGGCCTGGTGCCACTCCTGCTGCCGATCGGGCTGGACAACCCGATCGAGCGCCTGTTCGCGGTCAAGGCGCGCATGACGGCACTCAAAGGCAGCCTGCAGCCGCTGCTGACCTTCGGCCTGCTGTCGGTGGCCGGGCTGCTGGTGAAGCCCGCACAGGATGCGATGCTGAGCCTGTTTGGGCGCAAGACCACGGCCGTGATGACCAACGTGCCCGGTCCGGCGGAGAAACTCAGGGTCTGCGGCAGCACGCTGGAGCAGACCATGTTCTGGGTGCCGCAGACCGGCACGGTGGGCCTGGGCGTCTCGATCCTGAGCTACGGCGGCGGGGTGCAGTTCGGCGTGATCGCCGACACCGCGCTGTGCCCGGAACCCCAGGCCATCATCGATCAGTTTGTGCCGGCCTTCGAGACGCTGCTCACCGTCACGCTGATGCTTCCGTGGGGCGAGGCGGCCAGCGCCGCCTGAGCGCGCGCGCGCTGCTCGGCGATCTCCAGCAGCCCGTCAAAGATCAGGCTGTCCACGAGTTCGACCTGGTTGGACATGCTCGGCGCCATCTTCCAGCCCGCGCCGCCCGTCATGTAGCACACCGGCTCCGCGCCACAGTGGCGCCGCAGGTTGTCCACCATGCGCTGCACCGCGCCGGCGATGGCAAAGGTGCCGCCGCTGGTGAGGGCATCGCTGGTGTTGGTGGGAAAGTCACGGACCTCGCCGGTCGGCACGTGGAGTCCCGCGGTGCCACTCTCGAGCGCGCGCAACATGATGCCGTGACCGGGCAGGATGATGCCGCCCAGAAAACGGCCCGCCGCGTCGATGCACTCCACGGTCACGGCCGTGCCCACCATCACCACCACGCAAGGCCGCGCCTGGCCGCCGGCGAGCAGGCGCTGGCGCGCGCCGATCATGGCGACCCAGCGGTCCGAGCCCAGCCGGGCCGGGTGGTCATAACCGTTGATGAGCCCGGCCTCGGCCGCGGAGGACACCACCCACCGCGGCGTCACGTCCCACATCTCCAGCTGCTCTTCCACGCGGCGCTTGACCGCATCGCCGGCCACCACGCAGCCCAGCACGCTGGTGGGCTGCGACAGGCGCGCCCAGTCGCCCTCCTGCAGGGTTTCAATGTTTTCGAGGAACTGGGCGCCCTGCGCGAGCAGCCGCGCCCCCACACACGGCCGGTCGTACAGCGCCCACTTCAGGCGCGTGTTGCCGACATCCAGGGCGAGAAAGCTCATGGGCGGGGATTATCGCCAAGCGCCAGCGCGGTTCGTGGCGCAGCGCAGCATCGGCCCGCCGCGTCAGATCAGGCCGATCCAGCAGGCCCGCTGCACCGCCGCCAGCTTGTTGTCGGTCTGCAGCTTCGCCATGGCGTTGGCCAGGTGGTAGTTCACCGTGCGCTCGGTACAGTCCATGCGCAGGGCGGTCTCGCGCGCGGTCAGTCCTTCAAAGGCGAGGTTCAGGCTCTCCAGCTCCCGCGGGCTGAGGTTGACCCGCTGCTGGGCGATGGCCCGGCGCAACATCGGCCAGACGCAGTAGGCCGACCAGGCGAGCACGGCGGCGTCCGCGCGGCCGGCGAGCGCGCGCGGCGAAAACAGGAAGCACTCAAACGCACGGCCCGCCGGCAGCGCGAAGGCCACGCGCACCAGCGTTTGCTGCCCGTGGGCGAGCCACAAGCGGCGCCACCGGCTGTGGTGTTCGTAGGCCGACTTGGCGATGTCCTGCCAGACCACCATCGGCGCGTCGCTGTCGCGCCAGCCGGCGCCAAAGTCCACGCTCTCGGCCAGCGCCTGCGCGGCCGGCAGAAACCGCGGCGGATGCACCGCCAGCACCTCGCGCGCGTCGCGCTCCCCCAAGGGGTTGGGACCGAGCACCACCAGGGCCTCGACCGCCTGATCGCGCAGCGCACACAGCCAATCGGCGAGGATGGTGTCCACGCCGACGCTGTCAAAGTTGACAGGCTGGGTCATCCGTACTGGCGGCGATAAGGGGTGACAATGGACGGCGCCGGGGTGGCGCCAGCACAGGAGGACATGTTGCCGATCAGCGCGTTGTGGTGGCACAGCGTGAAAACACGCGGGTGGCGGTGGTGGCTCGACGAAGTCGTGCACGCGCCGCTGGAACCCATTTTGCATCCTTCGCGGGCCCGCCTGCAGGCGCTGGGTGCGTTCACCCTCATCGGCCACCTTCTCTTCGCCTGGGTCTGGGGCCGCTGGCTGAAACAGCCGTACGAGGACACGGCCCTGCGGGTGTTCACCGCGCTGCTCGGCGTGCCGCTGCTGATCGGGCGGATCAACCGCGACCTCACGGCCCCCCTGACCCGGTGGCTGTTCAGCGCGGTGGCCTGGCTGCAGCTGCCGCTGCTGTTCTTCTGGATGTATTGGCTCAACGCCGGCAACGCGGTGTGGCTGGCCAGCGTGGCCTGCATGCTGGTGATCTATTACCACCTCACCGACTGGCGGCTGGCCACCGTCGGCGTGGTGATCGGCTTGGGCCTGTCGCTGCTGGCGGCGCAGGCCTTCCGGGGACCGGTCGATCCCGAGACCCTGTCCCCCGAACGGCTGATCGTGATCGGTTTCGCCTGGCAGGCGGCGCTGCTGCTCGGGGCATCCAGCGCCAACCTGCGCCGCACCCGCTTGCTCAACACGCTGAGCACCATGGGCGTGATGGCCCACGAGCTGCGCACGCCGCTGGCGACCGTGAACCTGATGGGCGATGTGCTGCGCAACCTCGCCACGCCGGATGTGCCGGACGCCAAGCGCAAGAAACTGGACGATCTGGCCAACCGGCTGCAGGGCCTCGTGCGCAGCATGAACCGGCAAATCGACACCCAGATCTCCAACGCGCAGCTGCTTCGCCTGCCCAAAGATCAGCAAAGTCCGATCCTGGCTGCGGAGCTGGTGCGGGAGGTGGTGGCCCAGTTTCCGTACCGCAGTTCGCGCGAGCGGGACTGCGTGCGCGTGCACATCCAGCAGGACTTTTGCTTCCTCGGGTCGCGCCCGCTGTTTGCGCAGGTGATCACGAACCTCATGAAAAATGCCCTGCACGCGCTGGCCGCGGCCCGCAACGCACCCGCCCCGGGCGACCTGCGCGTCGAGGTCGGACTGCACCACGGCAAAGGCCGGATCGCGGTCAGCGACGAGGGGATCGGCATCTCCCCCGAGCTGCAGGCCCGCATCTTCGAACCCTTTTATTCCACGCAGGCCGGTGCCGGCAACGGGCTGGGCCTGACCTTCTGCAAAAACGTGATCGACGGGGCGGGCGGCCGTCTGAGCGTGCACTCCCAACCCGGGCTGGGCGCGGTCTTCATGATCGACCTGCCGCTCACGCTCCCGCCTCCCGAGGCCGCCCACCCCCTGGCCTGACCCGATGGCGCTGACCCTACCCTTGTTCCACCGCCCCGGCGGCGTGCTGTTCCTCGACGACGACGCGGACTACCTCGACATGCTCGGCATGGTGATCCCGGCGCACTGGTCGGTCGAGCTGTACTCGCGGCCCACGGCTTTTCTCAAACGCATGCTGCGCCAGCCCGCCGAGTGGGAGGCCGACGCGCAACTGCAACTGCAGATGATCGAGCGCTGGCGCCAGGGCCAGGCGCTGATCCCGCAAGTGCTGACCTACTGGCGCGAACAGACGCGGCGCTTCGAATTGGCGAAGACCTGCGTGGTGGACTACGCGATGCCGGGCATGGACGGCCTGAGCGTGCTCAACACCTTGCTGGACTGGCCGGGGTCGCGCGTGCTGCTGACCGGACAGGCCGACGAGCAGATCGCGATCCAGGCCTTCAACAACGGACTGATCGACCAGTTCGTGCCCAAACAGTCGCCCGACATCACGCGCCTGTTGCTCAGCGTGATGCACCGCCTCGCCCACACGGCACACCCGCGCTTGAACATGCTGTGGCGCGGGGCGCTCAAGCCGGTGCAGGTGTCGCTGCTGCAGATCCCCTCGGTGGCGGAGGCGCTGCAGTCGTACACGCGGCAGAACTGGGTCGAATACGTGGTGATCGGCGAGCCGTTTGGCCTGCTGGGCCTCGATGCGCACGGGCACGCGCACTGGCTGCAGCTGGAGACGGCCAGCAGCCTGCCGGAACTGGCGGAGGTGGCGGCGGCGGCGGCGCTGGGCATGGATGTGGTGCAGCGCATCCAGCGCGGTGAAAGCCTGGTGGCGCTGGAGCTGCATCAACAGCTGCGGCTGCCGGGCACACCGCCGCCCGCGCGGGCCATCCCGCTGGGCGACGATGGTTTGCTGCGCGCCGCGGCCTTTGCCCTCGATGCCGCGGCTTTGGGCGGACCGCTGCCGAGCTACAACGACCACCTGGCGCGGCACGCGGACCGGCTGGTTCAGGACAACTGATCGGCCGCGGCGCGCGCGCGCCGCGCGATGGGCCAGTCCCAGGGCTGCACGCGCGGGGCGATGTCCCGCGCCACCGCCACCACATGGTCGAGCTCCGCCTCGGTGAGCGCGGCGTGCAGCGTCAAGCGCACCATCGTGCGGTTGCGGCTGGTGGCAGGCGCGCAGAACACCGCCCCGAACACGTCGCGCTCTTCCAGCAGATCGCGCAACACCATCGTGGCCGGCTCGGTGCCGGCTTCCAGGGCGATGATCTGTTCGGTGCCCTGATGCACCGGGTACCCCAGGTCGCTGAGCCGCTCGCGCAGCCAGCGGGTGTGGCGATGCAGGCGCTGACGCTCGGCATCAGCGCGGCGGATGACATCCAGGGTGGCGTCCAGCGCCGCCACCTCATGCGGCAGGAGGCAGGAGCTGAACATGTTGGGGTAACTGGTGCTGAGTACGTAGTTGCGCATGGCCGCCGGCACCGACAGGAAACCGGCGCGGCCGGCGAAGGCCTTGGCCAGACTGGCGGTGATGAAGTGCACGCGGTGGGCCACGCCCAGGGCGACGCACAGGCCCGCGCCCTGCGGTCCGTGGGTGCCCAGCGAGTGGGACTCGTCCACCAGGATCATGCTGCCGTGTCGCTCGGTGACCTCGACCATCTCGACCAGCGGGCACAGCGCGCCGGTGGTGCTGTAGACCGAATCGACGACGACCACGCCGGGGCCGTGGCGTTGCATGAGCCGGTCGAGGTGGGCCGGGTCGTTGTGGCGGAAGGGGTGGGTGGTGGCGCCGGCGCGGCGCGCGCCCTCCCACAGCGAGGTGTGGGCGAGACTGTCCATGTAGATGGTGGTCTGCGCGTCGGCGATCGACTGCAGCAGCCCGAGGTTGGCGGCGTAGCCCGACTGGCAGATCAGGCCGTCCTCTTGTTGCAGCAGGGCCGCCAGCCGACGTTCCAGCCGGCGGGCCGGGTGCTCGTCGAGCAGGAACACGCCTGACTGGATCACGAACTCCGCGTCCGCCTTGATGGCCTGGGTCTGGGCCGCCACGATCGCCGGGTGGCCGGTGAGCGCGAGGTAATCGTTGCCGTTCAGGCGCACCGCACCGGCCCCGGCGTGGCGCCCGTGGAGCAGGGAACGGCCGCTCCACAGCGTGTTCCACCGGGTGGTGAACTCCCGCTCAATGCGAGCGGCCAGGTGGGCAGAAATCGGGGGACGGGCGTCGGTGGCGGGGACGTCCGGGCAAACCGGGTGGTTCATGGAATTCTCCTGTCGAGATGGAAAATCCCATTGCAAAAATGAAACGTGAACTTCGTCACGCGCCCCCTGTCAGGCCTGACAGGGGGAGTGATGCTTTCGTGTGCCGTTGGGCGACTGGCGGCGACCAGCGGGTCAGTTCTGGCGCCAGGGCAGGCCGTGGTGGCGCCAGCCGCCGGTCTGGCCCCGGTGGGCGTGGGCGTCGGGATCGCCTTCGAAGCCTTCGAGGATGTTGTAGGCCTCCAAACCCAGCGCGGTGGCGCGCTGGGCGGCGGCGATCGAGCGCACGCCGCTGCGGCACAGCAGCACGAGCTTGCGGCCTCCGGCCGCCGCGGCGCGGATCTGGTCGTCAAACGCGGGGTTGAGCGCCATGCCCGGCCACTGCTTCCACGCCACCGCCACCGCACCGGGCACAAAGCCCACCCATTCGCGCTCCGCGTCGGTGCGCACGTCCACCAACACCGCCTCGCCCGCCTGCACCCACTGCCATGCCAGCGGCGGCGACACATCGCCCGCGTAGCTGCCGGCGTGCGGCCCGGCGGGCGGGCGCGGCTGCAGCAACAGGGCGCCTTCCACGTCGTGGCGCAGTCCGGACGTGAGATTGGCCGGCACCGCCTCGTCGATCCGTTTCGGGCGGGGCAGCTGCAGCTTGTCCATCAAGTCCACAAACTCGGCCTCGGTCTTGCCGGCGATGCGCGGGTTGTGCCGCTTCTCATGGCCAATGCTCGAATGCGTGCGGCCCTGGTAGTCGTGGCCCGGCCAGACGGTGGTGTCGTCGGGCAGCGCAAACAGCACCTCGGTGAGGCTGTGGTACAGCGCCCGCGCGCTGCCGGACTGGAAATCGGTGCGGCCGCAGCCGCCGATCAGCAGCGCGTCGCCGGTGAACACATGATCGCGCCACACATAACTCATGCTGCCCGCGGTGTGGCCCGGGGTGTGCAGGGCGCGCAGCGATTCGCCGCCGAAATGCAGCACGTCGCCGTGCTGGAGTTGCTGCGCGGCGGTGCCGATGCCGCAACCTGCGGGCGCGGCGGTGCGTGCGCCGGTGTGTTCGGCGAGCTGCCCGGCGCTGGTGATGTGGTCGGCGTGGGCGTGCGTCTCGATCGACCAGACCAGGCGCAGGCCGTACTCGCGCAGGGTCTGCAAGTCCCGGCCGAGCTGCTCGTCCACCGGATCGA
>Ga0209278_1000500_pt1 | contig 29983 bp, 24 predicted proteins | sample JI81BgreenDNA_FD_187504 | JGI IMG/M metagenome (GOLD analysis project Ga0209278, IMG submission 187504) | Wastewater effluent complex algal communities from Wisconsin, to seasonally profile nutrient transformation and Carbon sequestration -... | ecosystem: Engineered > WWTP > Effluent > Algae...
CCTCCACCACGCGCCGCTTCGGCGGCACCGGGCTGGGGCTGGCCATCAGCCAGCGGCTGGTGGCGCTCATGGGCAGCGAACTCACCCTGCAAAGCGAACTGGGCAAAGGCACCTGCTTCCGCTTCACCCTCGACCTGCCCACGCCCCAGGCCGGCACCGTCGATCTCGCGCCCGCCCGTCTGCTGCCGGGTGCGCGTGTGATGGTGGTGGACGACAACGATCTGGCGCGCAGCGCCATGGTCTCCATGGCCCGGGCCAACGGCTGGCGCACCGAGGAGGCGCGCAGCGGCGCGCAGGCGCTGGCCCTGCTCGCGCAGGCGCTGCACGACGGCCATGTCTACGAAGCCGTCTTCCTCGATTGGCGCATGCCGGTGCTCGACGGTCTGCAGGTCGCCACGCGCATCCGCCAGTCCGCGCTGCGCGCCGCCGCCGCGGCGGTGGTCATGGTGACCGCTCACGCCCGCGACTGGCACAACCACGCCGAAAGCGGCACCGGCGATCTGCTCGACGGCTACCTCGTCAAGCCCGTCACCGCCTCGCTTCTGGCCGATGCGCTGCGCAGCGCGCGGGCGCGCCACCAGCCACCGGCCCTGCCCGCGCCCGTGCCGGCCTCCGCGCGCGCCAGCGCCCCGGCCGGCGCCCTGCCGCTGGCCGGCGTGACGCTGCTGCTGGTGGAAGACAACGAGATGAACCGCCTGGTTGCCACCGAGTTGCTGCGCGAGCAGGGCGCGCGGGTGGAGGAGGCGGTCAACGGTCAGGAAGCGGTCGATCGGCTGCGCGCCGAGCCGCGGCGGTTTGATGCCGTGCTGATGGACCTGCAGATGCCGGTGATGGACGGCCTGAGCGCCACGCGCGCCATCCGCGACGCGCTGGGCCTGACCGCGCTGCCGATCGTGGCCATGACCGCCAACGCCATGGCCAGCGACCGCGACGCCTGTCTGGCCGGCGGCATGAACGACCACGTCGGCAAGCCCTTCGACCTGGACCAGCTGGTGGCGGTGTTGCAGCGCTGGACCGGCCGCGACACCGCACCCGGGACGCCGGTGGCGGCCGCGCCGGTGGCCGATGCGCGGGCCATCGACGTCACCGCCGCCCTGCGCCGCCTCGGCGGCAACCGGGGCACCTACCGGCGGCTGCTCACCCGCTTCATCGATGAGCACGACCGCCTGCTCGTGGCCTTGAGCGCGGCCGTCGCGCACGGCGACGTCGCCACCGCCCTGCGCGAGGCCCACACCCTCAAGGGACTCGCTGGCATGCTGGGGGCCGCGGCCCTGGCCGAGCGGGCCGCCGCCGCCGAGCACGGCCTGCAGACCGATCCCCACAGCGACGCCACGCGCGACGCCCTGACCGCGCTGAAGGCCAGCACGGTCGAGCCGATGAAGGCCCTGCTCGCCCAGTTCGATACCCAGGGGGCCGACGAGCCGACGCCCACCCGCACCCCGGCCGCGGCGCCGGCGGGCGGCCCGCTCGCGGGCATGCCCATCGTCGTCGTCGACGACAGCGACATCGCCCGCGAAATGGCCGAGCACGTCCTCACCCGGCTCGGGGCGGTGTGCACCGCCTTCGACCGCGCGGCCCCCGCGCTGGAGCACCTGCGCCGGCGCCTGCGTCCCGCGGCGGTGCTCATGGACATCCAGATGCCCGAGATCGACGGTCTGGAGGCCACCCGGCGCCTGCGCGACGACCCCCGGCTGGGCAACCTGCCGGTGGTGGGTCTGAGCGCGACCACCGACGCCGGACAACAGGCCCGCGCGCGCGACGCCGGGATGTCCGCCCTGCTGCCCAAGCCGTTGGAGGCCGATGCGCTGCTGGCGGTGCTGCGCCGCTGGCTGCCGATCGACCTGCCGGCCGCGCCCGCGCCGGGCGCCCCGGCCGTGCCCGCGCTGTCGCAGACCGCCGTGTTCGACGCCGAGCGCGCCCTGGCGCGCGTGGGCCACGACGAGGCTTTCCTGCGCCGGGCGCTGCAGCGCCTGCTCGACGAATTCGGCGGCATGGCCCACGAGCCGCCGCCGTCGGTCACCGGCGACGCGCGGCAGGCCGCGGCGCGGCTGCACAAGCTCAAAGGCATCGCCCTGTCGCTGGAGGCCGGCGAGGTGGCGCAACACGCGGCCGGCCTCGAACTGGCCTTGTCCGATGGCGCCCCCGCCGAGGGCCTGGTCGTGGCCGAATGGCGCGCGCTGGGCGCCGCGCTCCAGCGGCTGCGCGACCACGTCGGCCGCCTGCCCGACGCCCCCACGCCCGCGGCCAGCGGCCCGGCCGACGAACCGTTGGCCCCGGCCGACCTCACCACGCTGTGCCGCCTGCTGCGCGCGCAGGACCTCGATGCGCTGGCGCTGCACGCGCGCCTGCAGGCGGGCCTGAACCACCGGCTTGGCACGGACGAAGCCGCCGCCATCGCCCAGCTGATCGACGGTCTGCGCTTCGAAGACGCCGCCCAGCGGCTTGAAGCGTCGGCCGCGGTCCTGCTCGGCTGACGCGCGGTGGGGGCCCGGTGCGGTGGGACGCTGCCCCCAAATACCCCCAGCCGTATCGCGGCCATGGGGGACAAGCCACGCCGGCGGCTTGTAACTTCCTGTTCACTTCCCCCCTCCATGAACGCCGCCGTGTCCGCCCTTGATGCTCCCGCCGCGCCGACCGACCCGCGGGCGGCGGCGGTGGCCGGCAGCGGGGTGATGGACAGCCCGCGCACCCCCGCGTTCGACGCCCTGTGCGCCACCGTGGCGGCCGCGCTCGGCGCCGAGGTGGCCCTGGTGTCGCTGCTTGACGATCGCCGCCAGTGGTTCAAGGCCGCCCACGGCACCGACCTCGTCGAAACCCCGGTGGGCTGGTCTTTTTGCCGCCACGCCCTGGCCACGCCGCAGCAGCTGCTCGCTGTGGAGGACGCCCTCGCCGACCCCCGGGTGTGCGACAGCCCGCTGGTCACCGGCCCGCCGGGCATCCGCGCCTACCTCGGCGCGCCCCTGACCAGCCGGCAGGGCGTGGTCTTCGGCACGCTGTGCGTCATCGACACCCACCCACGGCCCTTCACCCCCGCACAGCGCGACCTCATGCGCGCCTTCGGCCGGCTGGCGGCGGCCCTCCTGGACGAAGCCATCGACGCCGCCGACCGCGAACGCGCCGAACGCGAGCGCTCGCTCACGCAAGAGCGCGCGATGGCGCTGATGCTGACCCACGGCCTGGACCCGAAGGCCTACATCGGCCCCGACCGCTGCTACGGCTACGCCAACCTGGCCTTCCTGGACTACCTGGGCCTGCCGCTGGAGGGGCTGGTCGGGCGCGCGGCCGACGCGGCCCTGCCCGGCCACGACCTGCCCCGGCTCGTCGGCGAGCGGCTCGGCGACGCCCTCGGGGGTCAGCCGGTGCACCTGCGTCAGCGCCTGCGCGGCGCCGACGGCGAGTCGCGCTGGACCGAGGTGTCCCTGCTGCCGGCGGCGCCGGCGGGCGGCGTGGTGTTGCGCCTGCGCGACGTCCACGAGCTGGTCCACGCCCATGACGCCCTCGTCGAGCGCAACCTGCAGCAGCAGCAATTCATCCAGGTCCTGGCCCACGACGTGCGCGAACCCCTGCGCACCATCAACGCCTTCCTCGACCTCGCCCTGCAAAACCCGGATCTGCCGCCGGCCGAGGCCGAACTCGTGCAATTCCTGCAGCGCGCCCAGCGCGGCGGCCGCCGCCTGACCCACCTGGTCGGCGGGCTGCTGGACTACCTCAAGGCCGATGGCCGGTCGGTCGACCTGGCGCCCTTGTGCCTGGCCGGGTTGCTGGAAGAGGTGCGCGAGGACCTGGAGGCCCTGGTCCGCGGCACCGGCGGCGCCATCGATGGCGAACTGCCCGTGGCGGTGCTGGGCCACGGCGTGTGGCTGCGCGTGTGTCTGCAGAACCTCATCGTCAACGCCCTGAAGTACAGCCGCCCCGGCGTGCCGCCCCGGGTGCGCGTGAGCGCGCGCACCGACGGCGCCGCGGTGGTGGTCGACATTGAGGACAACGGCTGCGGCGTGCCCGCCGCGCAGGCCGAGGCCATCTTCCAGCCCTTCGTGCGGCTGCCGGGCCACCAGCCCATCGACGGCGCCGGACTCGGCCTGAGCCTGTGCCGGCGCATCGCCCGGCTGCACGGCGGCACCCTGGAGCTGGCCCACAGCGGCCCCCAGGGCAGCCTGTTCCGCCTGCGGCTCACCCGCGCCGAGGGCGGTCTGCCGCCGCATTCAAGTTCGGCGCACCACGGCCGATAAACCGAGCAAGGCGCACAGCGCCGACACCGGCGGCGAGCGGGCCACGCGCGCCGCCTTCGCGCATGGCCGCCTTTCGCGCCGGAGTCCCGATGCATGCCTCCCTCCGCTTCGCCGTGGCCGCCTGCCTGTTGGAGGCGGGTGCGACCGCGACCGCCGCCGAGGCGCCCGCGTTTGGCCCGGGGTGCAGCCGCGCGCAGGCGGGCCAGCTCGTGCTCTGGCTCACGCCCGATTGCATCGCCGCGCTCTCCACGCCGGCCGGGCGCCGCGCCCTGGGCGACAAGGTCCAGCGCCGCACCGCGGAATACGCCGCCCAGCGCGAGCGCCTGAGTGCGCCGCCGCCCCCGCGCAGCACCGCGTGGGCCGCACCCGGCTCCAGCGCCCGCGCGCTGCGCGACCTGTCGCAACGGGCCAGCCGGGACGGACGGATGGTGGCCGCCGGTGGGGCCGGGGGCTCGGCCGCCAGCGCGCCGCCGCCCACGCGCCAGCGGCCCATCGATCCCCACGCGCCGACCCAGCCGGTCACCCGCGCCACCGCCGTGCCTGCTGCCGGGCCGACCGCGCCCGGCGCCGCGCCCGACATCGGCTGGACCAGCCGTGGCGCCCTGCCGGCGCCATGACCGCGTCGCCACGCCGGGTTTCACCCCCCATCCACAATCGTCTTCGAACTCCCCGCCCGATCGGTGGCGGGGCGGCCGCCCGCCTGGTATGAACGTCCCTCTGCCCGCCAACGAGTCCGAGCGCCTGCGCGCGCTGCGTGCCCTGAACATCCTGGACACGCTGCCGCACCGCGTGTTCGACCACGTCACCGAGCTGGCCGCCGCCATCTGCGGCACGCCCATCGCGCTGCTCTCGCTGGTGGACACCGACCGGCAGTGGTTCAAGGCCCGCCTCGGTCTGGCGGTCAGCGAAACCGCGCGCGACGCCGCCTTCTGCGCCCACACCATCCTCGACCAGCGCCGCGTGCTCGTGGTGCCCGATGCGCGCACCGACGACCGCTTTGCCGACCTCCCGCTGGTGCGCGACGAGGGCTTCACCTTCTACGCTGGCGCGCCCATCGTCACGCCCGACGGCCACGCGCTGGGCGCCGTCTGCGTGCTCGACCGGCGCAGCCGCCAGCTCAGCGAGGGTCAGGTGGAGCAGCTGCGCCACCTCGCGGCGCTGGCGATGGACCTCATCGCCAACGAGTCCGTGCGCCGCACCGAAGCCCGGCTGATCCTCGATCAGGTGCAGCGCAACGAGCAGGTCATCCGGGACGTGCTGGACCAGGGCCACGACATGGCGGCCTACCTCGACCGCGAACACCGCTTTCTCTTCGTCAACCCGGCGTTCGAGGCGCACTGGGGCCTGCCGCGCGACGCCATCGTGGGCATGCACCTGCACGAACTGGTCGGGCGTCGCCTCTACGACGACACCCTCGCACCGGCGCTCAACCGCGCGCTGGCCGGCGAGTCCTCATCGGTGGCCTACGACCACGACTTCCCCGGCGCCGGTCCGCGCAGCATGGAGGTCCGCTACGTGCCGGCGCGCGGCGACGACGGCGCGGTGCGCGGCGTCGTCGAGCGCCACCGCGACGTGACCGACCTGCGTCACCAGGCCGATGAGTTGCGCGGCGCGCTGGCCGACCTGCAGCGCAGCGAAGCCATCCGCCGCAAATTCCTGCAGGCGCTCTCCCACGACCTGCGCGAGCCGGTCAACGCGATCAACAACGCGGTCCCGGTCCTGCAGGACCGCGGCGTGACCGACCCGCTGGAGGCGCGCTGCCTCGACTACGTCGCCCGCGGCGGACGCCGCCTGGCGCGCCTGCTGGACGACCTGCGCCTGCTCGGCGAGCAGGACCTGCGGGGCTGGTCGCTGCGGCCGGTGCCGCTGGCCCCGCTGTGGCACGACGCGGTGCAGGGCCTGGCCGACGAACTGGGCGGTCGCGACGTGGTTGTGGACGTCCCGCCCGCCCTCGTCGTGCGGGCCGATCCCGCCATGCTCACGCTGGCCCTGCGCGCCATCCTGCTGCACGCCCACCGCGCATCGCGCTTCCGGCGAACACCGCTGGCGGTGCTGGCGCAACCGGGCGGCCCCGACGTGTTGTGCCGGGTGCTGGACCAGGAGCGCGCCGAGCCGCTGCCCGACCCCGCGGCACTGCGCGCGCGGGCCGCGGCCTGCGCCGGTGACCGCGCGTTCGAGGGCCTCACGCTGGCCACCGCCGCGCACGTGGTGCGTGGCCACGGCGGCCTGCTGGCCTACGAACACGACCATGGCCGTGTGCAGCGGTTTTTGCTGGCCCTGCCCGGCGGGGACGACCATGCCGCTTGAGCGCTTTGTCCTCATCGACGACAACGAGGCGGACAACTTCTTCCACCGCCTGGCCATCGAGCGCGCCGGCTTCACCGGCGAAATCCTGGTGTTTGAGCGCCCGCAGGACGGCCTGGCCTTCCTGGTGGACGACGGCATCTCGCGGTCCACCTGCGTGCTGCTGGACATCAGCATGCCCCAGATGTCGGGCTTCGATGTCGCGCGGGCCCTCACCGCCGCGCTGCACCCGCGGGCGCCGCTGGCGGTGCACCTGCTCAGCTCGTCCGACTGGCGCGAGGACCGCGCCCGCGCTGCCGAGATCCCGCTGATCTCGCAGTACCGCGTCAAGCCGCTGCGGACCCCCGACGTGCAGACGCTGCTGGCCGCCTGGCCAGCCTGAGGTCGGACCCGTCGCGGAATAACCGGAGCGGTCACCGGGCCGTTGCGCGGTCGGCTCCGGCCCGCGCGTCGCTGCGGAACAATCCGCCGCCATGCGCCAGCGCCCCCTTGTCCACGTCTTTCTCGCCACCAGCCTCGACGGTTACATCGCCGGACCCGATGACGACCTCGAATGGCTGCTCCCCTTCAGCAGCGACCCGCCCGATCGCACCGGCTACAGCGCCCTGATGGCCCGCGTCGATGCGCTGGTCATGGGTCGCCGCACCTTCGATGCGGTGCTCGACTTCGATCCGTGGCCCTACCCCGACCACCGCGTCGTGGTGATGAGCCACCGGCCGATCGAGGACGGGCGCGTGCAGCGCGCGCCCGAGACCGCGCTGGCCGACCTGCTGCAGCGCCTGCACGGCGAGGGCGTTCGCGAGGTGTACCTGGACGGCGGCCAGATCGTGCGCCAGGGGCTGGCCGCCGGTCTGGTGGATACGCTCACCCTGTCGGTCGCGCCGGTGTTGCTGGGCGAGGGCGTGCCGCTGTTTGGCCCGGGTCTCGGCGGCGGCTGGGCCGCCGACAGCGCCGAGGTGCTGCCCAGCGGTCTGGTGCAGACCCGCTACCGCCGGCGCTGCGGCGGTTGACGCCGCTGGACGCCGTGGCCGTCGACAAAGCCCGCGGCCGGCACCGGTCGCTGCGACGTGGCCACAATGCCGCGTGAGCACCCCAGCCGCCCCAATCACCGTCAGCACCGTCAGCACTGGCACCGCTGCCATCGCGGATACCGCCCCTGCCGCGGAACTCCCCCTGCTGCTTGCGGGCCCGGTCGTGCGCCGGCTGGAATCGCAGCGCCTGGTCCTCTGGGTGGCCACCGCGCGCCCGGTGCGCTGCCGCCTGCGCCTGGAAGCGCCTGACGGCACCATCGACCTGGCGCCCGGCGCGGACCAGGGCGCCATCCTGCAGGCCGGCGAGCGCCTGTTCCATCACCTCATCGACCTTGCGCTGCCGCGCGCCTTGCCCGAGGGCCAGTGGGTGGGCTACCGCTTGCTGGCCGAGGAGGCGGGCGAGACCATCGATCTCACCGGCCCCGACAGCGGCCTGTGCTACCCCGGCCGTGACAGCCCCGGTGTGGTGTTCCAGCCCCGGGTGCGCGCGCTGCTGCACGGCTCCTGCCGCAAGCCCCACCACACCGGCGGCGGCGACGGGCTGGCCGAGGCCGATGCGCGCCTCGCCGGCCTGCTGGCCCGCGACGAACCCTGGCCGGCCCTGCTCGTGCTCTCCGGCGACCAGATCTACGCCGACGACGTGGCCGGCCCGATGCTGCGCGCCATCCACGCCCTGATCCCGCGGCTCGGCCTGCCCGCCGAGCCGCTGCCCGCGGCTGAACTGACCGGGCTGGCCGACAGCGCGGCCCTGTACCGCCACCCGCGTGGCTACTACCGCCGCGAGACCCTGCTGCCGCGCCACGCGGCCAACGCCGGCCTGATCGACCTGTTGTTCGGCGGCGTGGCCAAGCCGGTGTTCACCACCGACAGCGCCCACAACCACCTCATCACCCTGGCCGAGGTGCTGGCCATGTACCTGCTGGTGTGGTCGCCCGTGCCGTGGGCCGGGCTGGACCTGTCGCCGCCGCCCGGCCTGCGCCCGGCCGAGGCCCGGCGCTACGCCCGTGAACGCGCCGCGATCGAGTCCTTCGTCGGCGGGCTGGGCGCGGCGCGCCGCCTGCTGGCCCACCTGCCGGTGGCCATGATCTTCGACGACCACGACATCACCGACGACTGGAACCTCAGCGCCGAGTGGGAGCAGGTCGCGCAGGCGCATCCGTTCTCCCGCCGCGTGATCGGCAACGCCCTGCTCGGTTACCTGATCCACCAGGGCTGGGGCAACCGGCCCGAGGCCTTCCCGCCCGACCTGCTGGCGGCCGCCCAGCGCGCGCTCGCGGCGCCGGGCAGCCCCGCCCACGACGACTGCCTGGAACGGCTGCGTCGTTTCGACCAGTGGCATTATGTCTGGCCCACCGCGCCGGCGCTGGTGGTGCTCGACAGCCGCACCCACCGCTGGCATTCCGAGGTCTCGCCCCGCCAGCCTTCGGGCCTGATGGACTGGGAGGGCCTGACCGATCTGCAGCAGGCGCTGGTCGGTCGGGAGTCGGTCTTGCTGGTGTCGTCGGCGCCGATCTTTGGTGTCAAGCTGATCGAGACGCTGCAGCACGTGTTCAGCTGGCTGGGGCGGCCGCTGATGGTGGACGCGGAGAACTGGATGGGCCACGCCGGCGCGGCCACCGCCATCCTCAACATCTTCCGCCATCCGCGCACGCCGAAGCACTTTGTGGTGTTGTCGGGCGACGTGCACTACTCCTTCGTGTACGACGTGCGCCTGCGGCCGCGCCGCGTCCACCGCGGCCCGGGGCCGGCGATCTGGCAGGTCTGCTCCAGTGGCCTGCGCAACGCCTTCCCGGACCGCCTGCTCGCCGCCCTCGACCACCTCAACCGCTGGCTCTACGCGCCGCGCTCGCCGCTGAACTGGTTCACCCGGCGCCGCGCCATGCGCGTGGTGCCGCGCAAGCCGGTGGGCACACCGCACGGCCGTCGTCTGCTCAATGGCGCGGGCGTTGGCTGGGTGGCGCTGGACGACGAGGGCCGGCCGGTGCGCATCGAGCAGTGGCTCGCCGGCGGCGACGCGATCGCCTTTGTGCCGCGAGAGGCCGAGGCGCGCTGGGACTGAGGGCCGGCGGGGACAGCGGGTCTCAGCGGCCCGAACCGTTCTTGGGCGGCGTGCGGTAGCGCCGTCGCCGCGCCAGGCGGTCGATCGCGGCCAGCAGCTCGTCGCCGGTGTTGGGCTTGTCGATGAGTTCGGTGATGCCGGCGGCGGCCGCGTCGCGCCGCAGCTCGGCGCTGATGTAGCCTGAGGTGATGGCCACCTCGCGGCCGGGGCGCGCGTCGCGCAGCGCCCGCGCCAGCGCCAGCCCGTCCATGCCGGGCATGGAGAAATCGGTGATCGCCAGGTCGTAGCCGACCTGCCCGCTCTGCACCGCCTCCAGCGCGGCGCGTGGCTCGCTGAACACGAACGCCTGGTAGCCCGCGCGCTGCAGCAGCCGGCGCATCAGGTCCACGATGAGCGGGTCATCGTCGACGTAAAGCACGGTGATGGCGTGGGGGCCGCTGGGCTGCCACGGCTGGCTGTCGGGCCCGAGGGTGCTTCCCGTGTCGGCGTGCTGCGAGTCGGCCGCGCGGAAGTACAGCGAGAACGTGGTGCCCTCGCCGGGCACGCTGTGCACCCGCACCGCGGCCTGGTGGTCGCGCAGGATGCCGTGGACCACCGCCAGCCCGAGGCCGGTGCCTTCGCCCGGGGCCTTGGTCGTGAAGAAGGGCTCAAACAGCCGCGCCAGCGTGTCGGCGTCCATGCCACAGCCGTCGTCGCCCACCGTCAGGCAGAGGTTGACGGCGGGCCACGCATCGTCCGGCACCCCGGCGTCCAGCCGCAGGTCGGCGTCGCGCGGTGGCGGCCCCGCGTGGGGCGCCAGGCGGATCGTCAGCCGGCCCTTGGAGCGGTCGGGCATGGCCTGCCAGGCGTTGGTGCACAGGTTCATCAGCACCTGGTGGAGCTGGGTGGGATCGCCCAGCAGCAGCGGCGTGTCGGGCGCGCAGGTCACGTCCAGCACCACACCGCGCGGGATCGTCGCGCGCAGCAGGTTGACCGATTCCTCCACCACGTCGGCCAGCGCCACCACACGGCGCTGCAGCGTCTGGCTGCGGCTGAACGACAGGATGCGTTGCACCATGTCGCGCGCCCGCTGGCCCGCCTTGGTGATTTCGCCCAGGCTTTGCAGCACCAGCGGGCTGTCCTGGGCGTCTTCCTGCGCCAGCCGGGCGTTGCCCAGGATGGCCGCCAGCACGTTGTTGAAGTCGTGTGCGATGCCGCCGGCCAGCGTGCCCAGGGCTTCGAGTTTCTGCGACTGCCGCAGCTGGGCTTGCAAGGTCAGGCGCTGCGCCTCGGCGCGGTGGCGCTCGGTGAGGTCAAAGTCCACGCAGTAGATCTCGATCCCGCGGTCCGGGTGCTCGGTGATGATCTCGTTGCATTGCACCTGCACCGCCGAGCCGTCCTTGCGGTTGAGCCACTGCACGCCGGTGTTGAGCGTGGTGCGGCCATCGTGCGTGTGCTGGAAGTTGCGGTCGAAGGCCGCGCGCAGCGCCGGCGGGATGATCAGCTCCAGGATGCTGCGCCCGATGGCTTCGGCCGCGGTGTAGCCGTACAGGCGCTCCGAGCCTTCGTTCCAGTAGCGAACGATCAGGTCAGGGCCGTACATCTGCACCGCGATGCTGGGCACGCTGTCGAAAATGCGGCGGAAGCGGTCGTCGCTGGCCTGTTCCAGTTCCCGGGCGCGCACGCTGTCGGTGACGTCGTGGACGAACACCGTCCAGATCACGCTGCCATCGTCCTGCACGCGGGGCTTGCCGGTGCCGCGCAGCCATTTGTCGCGGCCCCGCGCGTCCCGGATGCGCCACTCATGGGCCCAGGGACGGCGGTAGGTCGTCGCTTCCCGAAACACGGCCCGCACGCCCTGTCGCTGGTCGCGCGAGGCCATGGCCCAGATCAGCGACTCGTTCGCCAGCACCTGCGAGGCCGGCAGCCCCCACACGTCCTGCGCGGCCTCGCTCACATACACCAGCCGCGAGCGGCCGCTGCCCAGCGTGTGGTAGCGCAAGAGCACGCCCGGCACGAGCTGCGACAGCTCATCGAGCTGGGACAGCTCCGCCAGGGCGCTGGCGTTGAGTCGGCGGGTCTCCACGCGGGGGTCCGTTGTCGATCGGGCGGGATGAAGTGTCGCTAAATGTAGGGTCATCACACCACCTCGCGCCAGCCCCCCCGCACGCCACTGGGTTGTTCTCAGGCCCCGCCCGACACGCGGAACACAGACACCGCCTTCACCAGCTCGTCGGCCTGGGTTTTCAGGCCGGTGGTGGCGGCCGCCATTTCCTCCACGAGCGCGGCGTTCTGCTGGGTGGTTTCATCGATCTGGGTGATCGCGTCCCCCACCTGACGCACGCCCGACGCCTGCTCCTGGCTGGAGCCGCTGATGTCGGCCACCAGCTGGCTCACCCGTTGGATCGACGCCACGACGCCGGTCATCGCCTCGCCCGCGCGGTCCACCAGCGCCGTGCCCTGCTCGCCCGCGCGCGCGGCTTCCACCGCAGCGTTGAGCGCCAGGATGTTGGTCTGGAAGGCAATCCCGTCGATCACGCCGATGATGTCGCCGATGCGGCGCGCGGACTCGTGGATGCCCTTCATCGTCTGCACCACCTCGCCAAACAGCTCGCCGCCCTGCACGGCCTCGCTGCTGGCCTGGCGCGCCAGCTCGCTGGCCTGCTGCGCGGCCTGGGCGTTCTGGTTCACCGTGCCGCCGAGTTCCTGCATGCTGGCCGCGGTCTGCTGCAGCGCGCTGGCCTGGCTCTCGGTGCGCGCGGACAGGTCGTGGTTGCCCTGGGCGATCTCCGCGCTGGCCGACGCCACGCCTTCGGCGCTCGTCCGCACCTGCGAAACCACGCCCGCGAGCTGCGCCTGCATGCGACCCAGCGCGACCAGCAGGTCCGCCAGTTCGTCACGCCCGCGCGCTTCCACCCGGCGCGTGAGATCGCCGCCGGCGATGGCTTGCGCGAGCGACACCGCCTCGCCCACCGGGCGCGTGACCGTGCCCGGCAGCCAGGCCATCAGCGCCACGCCCACCGCCAGGATCACCACCAGCGCGGCCACCATCGCCACCTCCGCGCTCACCACCTTGCCCAGCGACTTGCGCGCGGCGTCGGCGGTGCCGTCGAGGTTGAACTTCAGGATGGTGTTCATCTGGTCGTAGGCAGCGCGGAACGCCTTCGGGCCTTCGGTGGAAAACGTGGTGGCCGCGTTGGCGCTCTGCAGCGCCGCGTCGGCCAGCCGCAGGTAGGCGTCGCGGCTGGACTGGTAGTCGGCGTAGAGCTTTTTCTCGGCGATGCCCTGCGCCGAGCCGGGCTCGTAGGTGTCGAGGGTGGCGGCGTAGATGGTGGTGGCCTTGGCGAGCTCCGCCTCGATCACCCCGAGCCGCTGGCGCACGGCATCGGTGCTGTCGCCCAGCCGCCCGGCGAGGTGGTCGCCGACCAGCAGGTAGTGCTCCGCCAGGTGGCCCTTCATGTGGCCCAGGTTCTCGATGGCGGGAATCCAGGAATTGGCCACCTCGCCGGTTTCGTACTTGATGACCTTGTTTTGCCAGAGCGCCTGGCCGGCGCTGATGACGGCCAGCAGGAGGATGAGGCCGAGGCCGGCGGCGATGCGGGTGCGGATGCTGAAGCGGGCGAGGAACGACATGACAACTCTTCGGGCACGAGCGCCTCGTGGGCGCGGGTCGTTGTGATGTCGGCAGCCGCGGCGCGGGCTTGAGGGGCGCGTTCCGGTTGCACCATCCCGGTGCGGTCCGGGCCATCGGGCCGGCGAGGTCAGGCCCCCGGCGGCCGAAGTTCGATCGTGGCGTGGGCGAGTTCGGGCAGGTCGCGCAGGGCGGCGCGGACCTCGTCGGCCGTGGTCTGCGGAGTCGCGGGCACCACGGTGAGCGCCCCCGCGTAGGCCTGCCGGCCCACGCGCCAGACATGCAGGTCAGTCACGCGGTGGCCCTGCGCCTCGACCGCGTGGCGCGCCGCGTCCACCACCGGGTGGTCCATCTCCCGGTCGAGCAACACGGTGGCCGTCTGGCCGATCAGCCCGCGCGCCCACAGCGCCACCAGCACGGCGCCCGCGATGCCCATCGCCGGGTCGAGCCAGGCCCAACCCAGCAGCCAGCCGCCCAGCAGGGCCACGATCGCCAGCACCGAGGTCGCCGCGTCCGTCACCACGTGGAGGTAGGCCGCCTTGAGGTTCAGGTCTTCGTGGTGGTGGTGGTGATGGTGGTCATGGCCATGATGGTCGTGGCCGTGATGACCGTGGCCGTGATGACCGTGGCCGCCCGCGCGGTGCAGGATGAGCGCACACACCAGGTTCACCAGCAGGCCCAGCACCGCGACCGCGATGGCCTCGCGGTACCGGATGGGCTGCGGCTCGATCAGCCGCTCGACCGAGCCGGCCACCATGAGCCCGGCCACGCCCAGCAGCGCCACCGCGCTCGCAAACCCCGCGAGCACCTCGATCTTCCACGGACCAAAAGCGAAGCGCCGGTCGCGCGCCAGCCGCCGCGCTGCCGCGTAGGCCACGCTGGCCAGCCCGATGGCCAGCGCGTGCGACCCCATGTGCCAGCCATCGGCCAGCAGCGCCATGGAGTTGAACCACCAGCCCGCGCCGATCTCCAGCACCATCGTCGCCAGCGTGATCCACAGCACCGCGCGCGTGCCGCGCTCGGCCAGCGGGTTGCCTTCGTCGAAGCGCGCCACGTCGCAGACCCGACCGCCTGAAAGACTAGGCGCTGCCGGCCGATGCCCGTGCCCGTGCCCGTGCCCGTGCCCTTGATCGTGCCCGTGATCGTGATCGTGATCGTGATCGTGGTGGCCGTTCACGCCGGTCCCCCCGCGGTCAGGGCCTGCAGCGCCTCGGTTTCCGTGCGGTGCAGGCGCAGGTCATCGCCCGGCTCCAGGTGGCCGGCGCTGCGCCACACGCGCTCGACCGGCAGCTTCAGCCCGACCAGGTGGAGCGTGACGCCGCGCGCGCGCAGCTGCTGCCGCACGCGACCGAAGGCGTCGGCGCCGGTGGCGTCGGTCCAGTTCATCGGGTGCGCGATCAGCATCACGGCGCGGGTGTCGGGGTGGGCGGCGAGGTGGTCGGCGATGGCCCGCTCAAAGGCGGCGGCCGAGCCGAAGTCCAGCGCCGCGTCCATGCGCAGCGCGTACAGCGCCTCGGCCAGCGGCGGCAGTTGCCAGAGGTGGCGGTCGCGCAGGCTGCCGTCGGGGTGCAGGCCGACTTCGATGATGCGCGGGTGCAGGCGCAGGTAGAGGAAGTGCGCCAGCGACATCACCACGCCGGCCAGTACTCCCCAGTACAGGCGCGGCGCCGACAGGACCGTGACCGCCGCGGTGACCGCCGCGATGCTGGCCTCCACCCGCGACAGCCGCCACAGCCGCAGAAACGCCCGCGGCTGCAGCAGGCCCGAGACCGGCAGCACCACGATGGCCGCGAGCACGGCGCGCGGCACGGCGTGCAGCGCCGGCGTGAACAGCAGCAGCGCCACCAGCACCACCACCACGCTGGCCACGCCCGCCCAGCCGGTGCGGGCGCCGGCGTACAGGTTGAGCGCCGAGCGGGAGAACGACGAACTGGTGGGGAAGGCGCCGCTGAAGCCGGACGCGAGTTTGGCCAGGCCCTGGCCGATCAGGTCCTGGTCCTGGTCCCAGCGTGCGCCGCGCTGGGCGCTGTCGACCTGCGCGCTGCTGGCCGTTTCCAGGAAGCTCACCAGCGTGATCACCAGCGTGGGCAGCAGGAGCTGGGCCAGCACGTCCCAGCCCGGCCAGCCCGGCCACACCAGCGCCGGCAGGCCCTGCGGCAGGTTGCCGATCACCGCGCCGCCCGCCGCTTCAAAGCCGGTGACGTGGCTGATCGCCGCGCCCGCCACCACCACCGCGAGCACCGCCGGAACCTTCGGTCCCAGCCGCCGCGCCAGCAGCAAGACCGCGATCGTCCCCAGCCCAAAAGCCGCGGCCGGCAGATGCCACGCCGCCGGGTCCAGCGCGCGGTCCCACGACGCCAGGCCCAGCAACGCGGGCAACTGCGAGGCGATGATCAGCACCGCCGCCGCCTGGGTGAAGGCCATCAGCACCGGCGCGTTCACCAGGTTGAGCAACCAGCCAAAGCGCACCAGTCCCAGCACCACCTGCAGCAGGCCGCTGAGCAGCGCCAGCCACATCGCCAGCTGCACCCACTGGGCGCTGCCGGGGGCGGCCAGCCCGGTGAGCGACGCGCTCACCAGCAGGCAGGTCAGCGCCGTGGGGCCGACCGACAGGCGGGGCGAGGCGCTGAACAACACCGCGATCAGCGCCGGCAGCAGCGAGGCATAGATGCCGGTGATCAGCGGCATGCCGGCCAGCGCGGCGTAGGCCACGCCTTGCGGAATGATCATCAGCCCGACCGTCAGCCCGGCCAGCGCCTCCTGGCGCAGCAGTCCGGCGGAGGGGCGCGGCCAGTCGAGAAAAGGCAGGCGTCGGCGCAAGGCGGGGTGCATGACCGAATGCTACGCCCTTCGAAAAAACCGGAACCACGCTCCGGGCGCGGCTGATGGCGCGGTTTGACCGGCTTCAGGACACTCGCCGCTTCATTCCACTTTTCAGTGACTCCCACCATGGAAGCCCTCCTGAATTTCCTGTACATCCCCTTCCTGGGCCACGCCACCTGGCTGTGGCTCGCTTTCCTCGGCATCGTCGTCACCCTGCTGGCGCTGGACCTCGGCGTGCTGCACCGCAAAGAGCGTGAGATCGGCGTGCGCGAGAGCCTGCTGCTGTCGGCCGGCTACATCACCATCGCGCTGATCTTCGGCGCCTGGGTGTGGTGGTACATGGGCGCGCAGCGCGGCATGGAGTACTACACCGGTTTCCTCATCGAGAAGTCGCTGTCCATGGACAACGTCTTCGTGATCGCGCTGATCTTCAGCTACTTCGCCGTGCCGCGGCAGTACCAGCACCGCGTGCTGTTCTGGGGCATCCTGGGCGTGATCGTGCTGCGCGCCATCATGATCGCGCTGGGCGCCACGCTGGTGAGCCAGTTCAGCTGGATCCTCTACCTCTTTGGCGCCTTCCTGGTCATCACCGGCGTGAAGATGTGGATGGTCGCGGACAACATGCCCGACATCGCCAACAACCCGCTGCTGGGCTTCCTGCGCAAGCGCATGCGCGTGACCAACGAACTGCACGGCAACGCCTTCTTCGTGCACCGGCCCGACCCGGCCACCGGCCGCACCGTGCGCTGGGCCACGCCGCTGTTCCTGGCGCTGATCCTGGTCGAGTTCGCCGACCTGATCTTTGCGGTGGACTCCGTGCCGGCGATCTTCGCCATCACCACCGACCCGTTCATCGTCTACACCAGCAACATCTTCGCCATCCTCGGCCTGCGCGCGCTGTACTTCGCGCTGGCCGCCATGATCCACCGCTTCCAGTACCTCAAGTACGCGCTGGCCCTGGTGCTGGTGTTCATCGGCTCCAAGATTTTCCTGGTCGGCATCATCGGCAAGATCCCGCCGGTGATCTCCCTGTCGGTGACCGGCGCGCTGATTGCCGGTGGCGTGCTGTACTCGCTGTACAAGACCCGCGATCAGGCCAGCCCCGCGCCGAGCAAGGCCTGACCTGCCCCCCGGGGCGCCGGTGCGGCGCCTCTGGGACAATCCGGCGCCCATGACTGCGCCGCCCCCGCTGCCCCCCGCTGCCCCTGCCGACCCCCGCGCCGACGACACCGGTGAGGGCGCCGGCGGGGAAGGCCGCGGGGCGCTGGCGCGTGAGGCCCTGGCGCTCGGCGCCTTCGATCACGCCGTCGCCCGCACACCGGGCTTTCGCGCCCGCGCGGGCCAGCGCGAGATGGCGGCCTTCATCGCCGAAACGCTGGCCGGTGTGCAGCCGGGGGATGAGACGGTGTCGGGCGAGTCGGCCTGGCCGGCGCGCGGGATCGCGGTCGTGCAGGCCGGGACCGGCGTGGGCAAGTCGGCCGCTTACGCGGCCACGGTGATTCCGCTGGCGCTGGCGCAGAACAAGCGCGTCATCCTGTCCACCGCCACCGTGGCTTTGCAGGAGCAGCTCGTCGGCAAGGACCTGCCCGCGCTCAGCCGCGCGCTGCCGGTGCCCTTCGCCTTCGCGCTGGCCAAAGGCCGCGGCCGCTACGTCTGCCGCCTCAAGCTCGATCAGCTCGCCGGGGACGATGCCGCGCAAACCGCCCACGCCGACCTGTTCGGCGTCGACGAGGGCGCGCCCACCGCCAGCGCCGACACCTGGCAGCAACGCGCCCGCCAGTACACCACCTGGGCGCAAGCGCTCGACCAGGGCGACTGGGACGGCGACCGCGACCGCCTGGACGAGCCGCCCGACGCGGCGCTCTGGGCCCCCGTGGCGGCCGAGCGCCACACCTGCACCGCGCGCCACTGCCCGGCCTACCACGGCTGCAGCTACTACCAGGCCCGCGCCCGGCTCGCCCAGGCGCAGGTCATCGTCGTCAACCACGACCTGCTGCTGTCCACCCTCGGCCTGCACGCGCTGCCCGCGCCGCAGGACTGCTTCCTCGTGTTCGACGAAGCCCACCACCTCGGCGCGGTGGCGCAGGGCCAGTTCACGGCCCAGATGGACCTGATGCGCAGCGGCTGGCTTGACCGCCTGCCGCGCGCGGTGGACGAGGTGGCCAGCGCCATCGCCCACCACCCGGCCGCCGACGTGGCCACGCTGGCCCGCGACCTCAAGACCGCCATCGGCGACCTCGCGCGGCTGGCCATGGCCGACATCGGCGGCCTGCCCGGCTGGGGCGAGCGCCGGCCCGACGCGCCGCCCACCGTGCGCCGCCTGGCCGGTGGCGTGCTGCCCGCCGGCTGGGAGGAGCCGGTCGGCCGCGTGGCGGCGCTGGCCGCTGCCCTGCTCAAGGTGGCGGAGGCGCTGGCCGCGCAGCTCAAGGCCATCGCCCGCGAGGAGCCCGGCGAGGCCACGCGCTGCGCCCAGCTGTACAGCCGCATCGGCGGCTTTGCGCCGCGCCTGCAACACGCCGAGGAAACCGCCCGCCTGTGGCTCTCCGCGCCCGCCGGGGGCGAGCCGCCGCTGGCCAAGTGGCTGGAGGCCGGCGTGCAGCACGGTCTGGTCACCCTCACCGCCCACGCCAGCCCGCTGCAGCCGGGCAGCCTGCTGGCCCACCACCTGTGGAAGCAGGTGCGCGGCGCGGTCGTCACCTCCGCCTCGCTCGTCACGTGCGGCGGCTTTCAGCATTTCCTGCACGAAGCCGGTCTGGCCTGGGATCCGGCCGTGCGCACGCGCGAGGTGGCCAGCCCCTTTGACCACGCGCGCCAGGGCCGGCTGGTGGTGGTGCAGACCGCCGCCGACCCGCGCGACGTGGAGGCCTACACGCGCGAGGTGCTGGCGGCGCTGATGGCCGACCTGCGGGGGGTGCGGCGTGGGGCGCTGGTGTTGTTCACCTCGCGGGCGCAGATGGCGCAGGCCCAGGCCCTGCTGGAGCGCGGGGAACACGCCGACCTGCGACAGCGCGTGCTGGTGCAAGGCGAGGCCGCGCGCGGCCTGCTGTTGCGCCGCCACGCAGACCGCGTGGCCGCGGGCGAGTCCTCCATCCTGTTCGGGCTGCAGTCCTTTGGCGAGGGGCTGGACCTGCCCGGCGAGCTGTGCGAGTGGGTGTTCATCACCAAGCTGCCCTTTGCCTCGCCCAGCGACCCGGTGGGCCAGGCCCGCGCCGACTGGCTCAAGAGCCAGGGCCGTGATCCGTTCAGCGACCTCGTGGTGCCTGCCACGGGCGCCCGCCTGCTGCAGTGGACCGGCCGCGCCCTGCGCAGCGAGACCGACGAGGCCGTGGTGGTCTGCTACGACCCCCGGCTGCTGCGCCAGGCCTACGGCCGGCGCATGCTGCAGGGCCTGCCACCCTACCGCTTGCAGCGCCGCGTCAATGGCGTGCTGGCCGATGTCTGACCCGCCCAGGGCGCGCCGCCTGAACGCTGCCGTGCCCCCGTCTTGAACCTTTTGTCACACCTCACCTCTGAACGACCATGCTGTACGCCATCCTCAAACTCATCCACGTCATCGCCATCGTCTTCTGGGTCGGCGGCATGGCCTTCGCCCACTGGTGCCTGCGCCCCGCCGCCGCCGAGCTCGAGCCCGCGCTGCGCCTGCGGCTCATGCACGGCGCGCTCAAGCGCTTCTTCGGCGGCGTCACCGTGGCGGCCGGTCTGGTGCTGGTCACCGGCCTGTGGATGATCGGTCGCGTGGCCAAGGAGACGGTGCAGGCCGGTCTGTCCTTCAACATGCCGCTGGGCTGGACGGTGATGGCGGTCACCGGGGTGCTGATGGTGGCCATCTTTGGCCACATCCGCTTCGCGCTGTTCCGCCGGCTGAGCCGCGCGGTGGAAGCCGCCGACGCGACGGCCGGCGCCGCCGCCCTCGCCTCGATCCGCACCTGGGTGAGCATCAACCTCGGCCTGGGCGTGGCCACCGTGGCCGCCGCGCTGCTGCTGGTCTGAGGCGACCGGCCTCCCGCGGGGTGGGGCGCCGGGACCGGGCTGGGCGCCCGGCCGGATAGGCAGTCTGGTCGCTGATCCCGACCATGTCGGCACGGCGCGCGGTCGACGCGTCGTGGAGCCGACTCATGTCCAAAACCCACGATCATCATTCCCATCCCGAGGTGGCCCTCGTCTTCCAGGGCGGGGGTGCGCTCGGCGCCTTTCAGGCCGGCGTGCTGGAAGGCCTTCACCGCGCCGGCATCGAACCCGATTGGGTGGTGGGGACCTCGATTGGCGCCATCCACGCCGCACTGGTGGCGGGTGGGCCGCCGCAGGAGCGCATGGACCGCATCGATGCCTTCTGGGACCGCATGGCGTTGCCCGGGCTTGGCGGCTCGCCGCTGGCGGCCTGGTTGCGTCCGCTGGCCATCATGACGGGTGGCCTGCCCGGCTTCTTCACGCCGCGGCCGCTGGCGTGGATGGCCGGCGCAGCCATGTACGACACGACACCGATGCGCCGCACCCTGGCCGAGCTGGTGGACACCGAGCGACTGGCCAGTGGACCGATGCGGGTGAGCCTCGGTGCGGTGAATGTGCGCAGTGGCCAGATGCGGTACTTCGACAACCGCCGTGACGAGCTGAACCTGGAGCACGTCATGGCGTCTGGCGCGCTGGCACCAGCCTTTGAGGCCGTCCGCATCGACGGCCAGCCTTACTGGGACGGTGGCCTCTACTCCAACACGCCCATCGAGTGCGTGCTGGACGATCTGCCGCGGCGCAACCTGCTGGTCTTCGCCGTGCACCTGTGGCCCGCCGCCGGCGAGGACCCCGGCTCGCTGCCGGCCGCCGCGCTGCGCCTGAAGGACATCCAGTTCGCCAGCCGGGTGGCCAGCCACATCGAGCGGCACCGCCAGCTGCATGGGTTGCGCCGGCGAATCCGGCTGCTGGCCGAAGTTGTCGGGGCCGACCAGCGGCACCGTGGCGACATCGCCGCCCATCTCAAAGAGGGAGCCGACACCGACATCCACGTGGTGACGCTGGGCCTGGGGCATTTGCCCGGCGACGATGCCTACAAGGACATCGACTTCAGCACCCACGGGATCCGGGCACGGCGCCAGGCCGGACTCGCGGTCGTCGAGCACGCCCTGCGCGAGCGGCCCTGGCTGCAAGACCACGATCCCGCCCACGGCATGCACCTCCACGCCTTCCGCGCCTGAGCCCGCCGAGGGCGCCACCCGCGACGCCTTCGTCCCGGCCCCGGGTTTTCCCTGTAAACAGCGCCGTATCACCCGCCCCCTGGGGGTGGGTGAAATACTGCCTGCACGCCCGCCGCCACGAGCGGGCGGTGAATACAGGAGACAACATGCGCGTCATTCCCATCCAAGGGGCAGTGCCCCCCAGCGCCGGCGGCTGCGACGACGACCACGGCGAGGTCCCGAGGCTGGCGTTGCCCCTGGCGCGCCGCGATTTCCTCAAGGGCTCCGGCATCCTGATGGGCACGCTGGCCACCGGCACCGTGCTCGCCACCCTCGCCCCTTCGCCGGTGTGGGCGCTGGAGCTCAAGGCCCTGAGCAAGGCCGAGGGGGAAACGCTCATGGCCATGGGCCGCGTGCTGTACCCGCACGAAAAACTGCCCGATGCGGTCTATGCCCTGCTGGCCAAGGACCTCGACGGGAAGGCCGCGGGCGACGCCGGCGCCGCCCAGATGATCAAGGACGGCGTGGCCGCGCTCGACCGGGCCGCCGGCGGCGACTTCCGCAAGGCCGATGCCCAGAAAAAGCTCGCCGCGGTGAAGTCGCTGGAAGGCCAGTCTTTCTTCGGCACGGTGCGTGGCCAGTGCATCACCTCGCTCTACGACAACGACATGGCCTACGCCACGTTCGGCTATCCCGGCTCGGCCTGGGAAAAAGGCGGCTACATCACGCGCGGCTTCCAGGACCTCAAGTGGCTCCCGGCGCCCAGCAAGGCAGCCAGCCCGCCGGTGGACCTCTGATCCGCCGCGCCCCAGAACCCCCAGGAGACAGACAACATGGCGAAATTCGATCTCAACGACGACAGCGTGGTCGTCATCATCGGCTCGGGCGCCGGCGGCGGCACCCTGGCCAACGAACTGGCCCAGAAGGGCATCAAGGTGGTCTGCCTGGAGGCGGGCGCCCAGCAGTCCAACGCGAGCTTCATCAACGACGAGTGGAAATCCTTCAGTCAGCTGGCCTGGCTGGACGCCCGCACCACGTCGGGCAGCTGGCGTGTGGCCAAAGACTTTGCGGGCCTGCCGGCCTGGATCTGCAAGACCGTGGGCGGCACGACCACCCACTGGGCCGGTGCCTCGCTGCGGTTTCAGGAGCACGAGTTCCGCACCCGCACTGTGTATGGCGAGATCAAGGGCGCCAACCTGCTCGACTGGCCCATCACGCTCAAGGAGCTGGAGCCGTACTACAGCAAGGCCGAGGACAAGATGGGTGTCACCCGCACCCACGGCATTCCGGGGCTGCCCGGCAACAACAACTTCAAGGTGATGCACGCCGGCGCCATGAAGCTGGGCTACAAGGACGTGCACACCGGCAACATGGCCATCAACAGCCAGCCGCGTGACGGGCGCGGCCGCTGCATGCAACTGGGTTTCTGTTTCCAGGGCTGCAAGAGTGGCGCCAAGTGGAGCACGCTCTACACCGAGATTCCCCGCGCCGAGGCCACCGGCAACTTCGAACTGCGCAGCGAGAGCCACGTGGCGCGCATCGAACACAACGCGCAGGGCCGCGTCAACGCGGTGGTGTACTTCGACAAGAACAAGAAGGAGCAACGCCAGAAAGCGCGCATCGTTTGCGTGGCCGGCAACTCCATCGAGACGCCGCGTCTGCTGCTGCTGTCGGCCAGCAACCTGTTCAAGGACGGTCTGGCCAACAGCTCCGGTCAGGTCGGCCGCAACTACATGCGCCACATGACCGGCTCGGTGTACGCCGCGTTCAAGAACCCGGTGCACATGTACCGTGGCACCACGATGGCCGGGATCGTGCGTGACGAGGCCGGCCACAACACCAAGCGCGGCTTCGCCGGGGGCTACGAAATGGAGACGCTGGCCCTGGGCCTGCCCTTCATGGCCGCCTTCCTGAACCCCGGCGCGTGGGGCGCGGACTTCGCCTGGTGGATGGAGCGCTACACCCAGCTCGCCGGCATGTGGCTGGTGGGCGAGGACATGCCGCGCGAAACCAACCGCATCACCCTCAACGACAAGGTCAAGGACCAGTGGGGCCTGGCCGCGCCGAACGTGCACTTTGACGACCACGAGAACGACATCGCCATGCGCGAGCACGCGTTCCGCCAGGGCGAGCGCATCTACCAGGCCGCCGGCGCCATCCGCACCTTCCGCACGCCGCCCTACCCAAGCACCCACAACCTGGGCACCTGCCGGATGAGCGCGCGGCCGCAGGACGGGGTGTGCAACAAGTGGGGCCAGACCCACGACATCCCCAACCTGTTCATCAGCGACGGCAGCCAGTTCACGACCGGCGGTGCCGAGAACCCGACCCTCACGATCGTGACACTCGCGATCCGTCAGGCGGATTACATTGCCCAGCAGATGACGGCGCGGGCCCTCTGACGCCATCCACCGGAGACCACCATGTGCGAATTCTTCGTCAAGGCCGATCCCATCCAGTACGAGCAGCGTTCGCGCACCGTGCGCATGCACGGCGTGCTCACCAGCATCCGGCTGGAGAACATGGTGTGGGACACCCTGGCCGAGATGGCCGAGGACGAGGGCTGCACGACCAACGCCCTGATCGCGCAGTTCCACGACGAAATCCTCGCGCACCGGGGCGAGGTGCCGAACTTTGCGTCCTTCCTGCGGGTCACTTGCATGCGCTACCTGCGTCGCCGCCTGCTCGATGCCGAGCGGGCGCAGACCGGCGGCGCGTTGGCGGTGACCGCGGTCGCGCCGGCCGCCACCGGCACACACGGTCGCCCCGCGCCGGCGCGGGTCTCGCCGCTGCGTCCCCGACCCTGACCTTGCTCACCTTCAGCACGATGGCTTTTCACACCGAATCCCAGCCGGGCGTTTGCGACGCCCCCGATGCCGCCACGCGCGGCTTTGTGTTCAACCACAGCATGCTGCGCGTGAAGGACCCGGCGGTCTCGCTGGACTTCTACACCCGCGTGATGGGCATGCGCCTGCTGCGCAAGCTCGACTTCCCCGAGATGAAGTTCTCGCTCTTCTTTCTCGCCCGGCCCGAGGACGGCGCCGCACCCGAGGACGTCGGCGATCGCACGGCCTGGACCTTCAGCCAGCGCGGCGTGCTCGAACTCACCCACAACTGGGGCACGGAGGCGCAGCCCGATTTCAAGTACCACGACGGCAACGCCCAGCCGCAGGGCTTTGGCCACATTTGTTTCTCCGTGCCCGACCTCGACGCGGCCGTCGCCTGGTTCGATCAGAACAGCGTGACCTACGTGAAGCGGCCCGATCAGGGCAAGATGAAGGACGTGGCTTTCATCAAGGACCCCGACGGCTACTGGATCGAGATCGTCGAGCCCGGCCGGCTCAAGGCACTCGGGCGCTGAGCGGCACGCCCGGCGGCAGGAGGCGCTCACCGCCGGTGCGGCGCCAGAGCCAGTCCAGCGCGGCGCCCAGGTCGTCGCTGCGGCCGCCGGCGCCTTGCGCGGGCACCGGTGCGCGGCCGTCGCCGAGGTCGAAGCGGAACACGTAGTTCGGCTCCTGTCCCATGCGCAGGTCGGTGATGAAGTAACGCCCGTCCTCGCGGTCGAGCGCGTAGAAGCCGTGGCTGAAGGCGGCGATGCGCCGCGCCCGGTCGTTGTCCTGCAGCGCCGGCCAGAGCGCCGTGCCGCGGTCGTGGCGGGTCCAGTCGATGCGCGGCTCGGCGTCGAGCAGGCTGCGGTGGCCCTCGTAATAGTGCGTCGGCGTGGTTGCCACCACGCGCCAGAGCACCGTGTTGAAGGGCGCCGGCGTGACCAGCAGCCGCTCGGCGGCGATGCCTTGCGCCGCCAGTGAGGCGCGCGCCACGCGCTCGACCTGCTGTTGCGCCACCACGCTCCAGCCCAGGTAGGCGGTGCTCAGCGCCAGGCCAGCGAGGTTCCAGCGCAGGCCGGTGGGTGCGCGCAGCGCCGCCACCACGCCCACGATCAGCGGGACGGTGTACGCCGGGTCGATGATGAACACGCTGCCCACGCCGTACGGGTGGTCGCTGAAGGGCTGCAGCAGCTGCGTTCCGTAGACCGTCATGGTGTCGAGCAGCGGGTGGGTGATGAGCGCCAGCCACAGGGCAAGCCACCAGCGGCCCAGCCGGTCGCGTTCGCCGTGGCAGCGCGCGGCGATCCAGGCGAGCACCGGCGCGGCCAGCGTGAGGAAGAACAAGGCGTGGCTCTCGGCGCGGTGCAGCACCATGTTGAGCACCGCGTCGCCGTGGTCGATGAGGGCGTCGAGGTCGGGGAGCGTGCCGGCGATGCCGCCCCACAGGGCAGCCTTCCACGCGGCCGTGCGCCGGCCCATCACGGCCACGGTCACGGCCGAGCCGAGCGCGATCTGCGTCAGGGAATCCATGCGGGCGGGAGACTCAGGCCGCCACGATCAGGCGCGCTTCACCGCGCCAGCCGTCGGAGCCGGGTTGCAGGGAGAGGGTCAGCGCGGCGCGGCCGGCTTCGTCCAGGCGGCGGAACAGGAAGTCGCGCTCGTTGGACGGCTCACCGGCGACGTAGAGCTGCGTGGTGAGCAGCGCGCGCGTCCCGCGCCAGACCTTCACGTGCAGGTGGGGCGTGCGTCCGGGGTAGGGCGCGGGGCGCAGGGTGCGGAAGGCAAAGCCGCCGTCGCGGGCGGTGCGGGCGCGGCCGAAGCCCTGGAAGTCCGGGTCGGCCCGGCCGCCGTCGCGCGGGTGGTGGTAATGGCCCGCCGCGTCGCATTGCCACAGATCGACCAGCGCGCCGTCGACGGGCCGGCCGTCGGGGTCGAGCAGCGTGCCGCGCAGCGCCAGCACCTCCCCGCCGCGCGTGCGCCGCGCGCCGACGGCGAGCAGGTCGCTGTCGTGGTCGGCCGGCAGCGCGTCGGGGTAGAAGGGCCCCTCGGCCTGCGACGGGGTCAGCGCCAGCCGCCCGGCGGCACGGGCGGGCGTGAGCCAGCCGGGCAGGGCGAGCGCGGCGGCGGCGCCGATCAGCAGCCGGCGGCCGGGCTGGGGCAGGTAGGGGTGGGGTGCGGACGGCATGGGCGCTTGGAAAGGCTCGCGGGGGCGGAGTTCCGGGCGCTGCACGGTCAGGCGTGGCGTGTCACGCGTTCGGCCGGTTCGACGACATCCAGGCGATCAGGGACGAGCGCATCGCCTCCTCCACCGACATGTCGATCGGCGTGACCCACTCGCGCGGCACGAACACGGTGTAGCCGCCGATCATGTAGCCCATCGGCAGGTAGACCGCGATCTGGTCGAGCTGGCCCAGCGCGCCGGGCAGGCCATCGAAGGACTGCCGCGTGACCAGACCGACGATGGACATCGGCTGGTCGGGCGACTTCAGTAGCACCACCTGTTGCGCGTCCTTTTCGTGGGGCGCGAAGTAGTCGGCGAAGTTCTTCAGCGACGAGTAGATGCTTTTGACGACCGGCAGGTTGGTGAACGGCAGCTCCACCCACGACAGCAGCCGCGCCACCACCGGTTGCGACACCAGCACGCCCAGCCCAAAGATCGCCAGCGTTCCCAGCACGATGCCCAGCCCGGGGAGGTAGAAGTCGCCGATGATCGGCCGGATGGCCCGCATCGCCAGCGTCTCGGTCCACACCACGAACAGGTAGAGCACGTAAATCGTCAACGCCACCGGCAGGAAGGTGATGAGGCCGCGCAGGAAGTATTGGGTGAGGTGTTTCATGGGTTGACCCGGGGCGGGACGCAGGGAGGCCGGGGAGCATAGCAGCGCCACCGGCAGGGCTTGTGACCGCGCACAATGGCCCCACTTGAGCCCCCATGAGGCCCACCGGGCCGGAACTTGCGGGCCCGCCCGGGCTCTGTTGACCATGACCGTGTTTTCCGATGCGCTGGGCCGCCTGCTGCGCGGTGTGTTGCGGCTGGGCCTGGCCCTGGCGGCGGCGGTGTTCGTCCTCAGCCTGATCGCGGCTTCGCTGATCGCGGTGCTGGGGGTGTCGCTGTGGTCGCTGGTGACCGGGCGCAAGCCGGCGCCGGTGGTGGTGTTTCAGCGCATGCGCGAGGCGCAGCGCCGCTATGCCGCGGGGGCTTTTCGCCCGTCCTCCGGCGCTTCGCGCGCGCCGGGCGCCTCGGCCGACATCGTGGACGTGCAGGCGACCGAGGTGGTCGACAGCGGCCCGCGGCTCGGCCGCTGAGTCCTCAGGTCGCGTCGCCGTCGTCCCCGGCCGCGTCGCCACGCAGGCGCAGCGCCTCGTCATAGAGTGCGTTGCGCGGCTGTCCGGTCACGTCCGCCACCGCCTTCACCGCCGCTTTCACCGGCAGGTCCTGCAGCAGCCGGGCCAGCAGCCGGCGCGTGCTGTCGTCCAGCCCGGTCGTCGCGACGGCCACCGCGGCCGGGTGCACCAGCAGCGCGAACTCGCCGCGCGTGCGGTGCGGGTGGGCGGTCAGCCACGCTGGCAGCCCGTTGGCCGCCAGCGTCGCCACCTCTTCAAATTGCTTGGTCAGCTCGCGGCCGACCGTCACGCCGCGCCCTCCCAGCGCGGCCAGGTCGGCCGCCAGCGCTTCGATGCGGTGCGGTGCCTCCAGCAGCGCGTGGGCGCGCGGGTCGCCAGCCAGCGCCTGCACGGCGCGGGCGCGCTCGGCGGCCTTGGCCGGCAGAAAGCCGTGGAAAACGAAGCGCCCGTCCCAGCCCGCCGCGCCGGCCACGCTGATCAGCGCCGTCAGCGCGCTCGGCCCGGGCACCGGCACGCAGCGCAGCCCTGCCGTCTGCGCCGCCGCGACCAGCCGCGCGCCCGGGTCGCTCAGCCCCGGCGTGCCGGCGTCGCTCACGTACGCCACGCGCTCGCCCCGCTGCAGCCGCGCCACCACCGCCACCGCCGCCTCGGCCTCGTTGTGCTCGTGTACCGCGATCAGCGGGCGGTGCAGGCCCAGGTGCTGCAACAGCGCGGCGGTGTGGCGCGTGTCCTCGCAGGCCACGGCGTCCACGAGCGACAGCACATGCAGCGCCCGCAGGCCGATGTCGGCGAGGTTGCCGATCGGCGTGGCCACGGTATAGAGCGCACCGGCCGGATAGTCTTGGTGGGCGGCCGCCTGGGCCGCGGCGCTGGACAACGAGGGGAGTGACACGTGGCGGGTTCTCGGCAGCACTCAGGCAGCGGCATGACCACCACCGCGCGCGGCAACGCCGGCGAAGACCGGGCGCTGGCGCACCTGCAGGCGCAGGGCCTGCGGCTGGTGGCCCGCAATTTTCGCACCCCTGGCCGCGGTGGCGGCGAGGTGGACCTCATCCTGCGCGAGCGCGACGGCACGCTGGTGTTCGTGGAAGTGCGACAGCGCGCGAGCGCCGCCGCCGGTGGGGCCGGCGCCAGCATCACGGCCCTCAAGCAGCGCCGCATCGTGTTCGCCGCGCAACACTTCCTGCTGCGGCTGGGGTCCACACCGCCATGCCGGTTTGATGCCGTGCTGATCGAAGGCGACGCGCTGCGCTGGCTGCGCGGGGCCTTTGACGCCGGCTGAGTCCGCCCCGAGCGACCGCGGGTCGTGTTGTTTGTCCGGGGGCGACACATCACGGCGGTCAGGCCGGCGTCGACACGATGCCCGGCGTCTGCCGGGGCGTAGACTGTCTGCGATGGTCAATCCCCGAACCGCGCCCCCCTCGACGCCTGCGCCGCATCCCGGCCTCTGGGTGGTGGGGATTGGGGCTTCTGCGGGTGGCCTGGCTGCGTTGCAGGCCTTTCTCCGGGCCGTGCCGGTTGCCAGCGGTTGGGCGTGTGTCGTGGTCCAGCACCTGGACCCCACGCACAAGGCGTTGCTGGCGGTGCTGCTGCAGCGGGTGACCGCCATGACGGTGGAGGAGGCGGTGGACGGTGCGGTCATGCAGGCGGACCGTGTCTATGTGATTCCGCCCGACCGGGAGCTGGTCGTCAAAGGCCGCACTCTCGCGCTGCTGCCTCCGTCCGAACCGCGCGGCCTGCGGCGTCCGATTGATCGCCTGTTTGAGTCGCTGGCGGCCGAATACGGCCATCAAGCCATCGGCGTCGTTCTTTCGGGCATGGGCGCCGATGGCACGCGGGGTGTCGAGGCCATTCGTGCCGCCGGCGGTCTGACCCTGGCGCAGGCGCCCGCATCTGCCCAGTACCCCGCCATGCCGGCCAGCGCGCTGGACAGCGGATGCATCGACATCCAGGCGTCCGCTGATGAGCTGCCCACCCGCCTGATGCAAGCCATCACCGCCGCCGCCCCGCCGGCCCCCGTCGCTGCCGGCGGACCGCAGCCAGCCGAAGGCGTCGCGCCGCAGGACGACGACGCCAGCCTTCTGGCGCTGCTGCACTTGCTCAGCGAACGCACCGGGCACGACCTGTCGGACTACAAGCCCAGCACCGTGCGCCGCCGCATCGAGCGCCGCCTCGCCGCGCACGGCCTGGACAATCTTCAGACCTATGGGCGCTTTGCCCGCGACAACCCCGCCGAACTCGACATTCTTTTCAAGGAATTGCTCATCGGCGTGACCCGGTTCTTCCGCGACCCAGAGGCGTGGGAGGAGTTGCGCGGGCAGGTTCTGCCCGTGCTGGTGGACCGAGCGCGCCCGGGCCTGCCGCTGCGCGCGTGGGTGGTGGGTTGCTCGACGGGCGAGGAGGCCTACACGCTGGCCATGGTCTATGCGGAGTTTTTGTCCGCCCGCGGACTCGATGCTGGCGCAGCGCCGCGGCTCCAGATCTTTGCCAGCGACCTCAGCCCCGAGGCGATTGCGATCGCCCGCCGCGGACGTTACGGTCCGCAGGTGGCAGCGGAGGTTGGTCCCGAGCGGCTGCAGCGCTTCTTCC
>Ga0209278_1000501_pt1 | contig 29946 bp, 47 predicted proteins | sample JI81BgreenDNA_FD_187504 | JGI IMG/M metagenome (GOLD analysis project Ga0209278, IMG submission 187504) | Wastewater effluent complex algal communities from Wisconsin, to seasonally profile nutrient transformation and Carbon sequestration -... | ecosystem: Engineered > WWTP > Effluent > Algae...
GGTTTTCCTACCCGATTGCCATCTGCCAGCCCTGTCCGTGCCATGCCGCCGCACATCGCCCGCCCCAAGACCCGCCCCATGACGCGTGAGGAATTCGACGCCGCGGTCCAGCGCCTTCGCGCGGGGCTGTTAGATGACACAAGGTTCTGGAGTGGCATCGAGCGGGATTTTGCGGGATTGCTCGGGGCTGCGCGGACCGAAAGTGACGGTTTTCTGCGGGATTGCGGTGTAGGGCCAAAAAAATTGGCGATTGCGGGTAGTGTCTAGAGTCATGGCCCATTTAGACGATGAATTGCCAAGATCGGCTGGAGTGGTCCGATCTGGTGGGTTGGCCTTCTGAGGCGCGGAAATCTGCGGTTTATGGCCTTATGAGAGGCCTCTGATGCTGCTCTGAGGCGGGGCTGAGAGGGCTGCGAACCGGGACAGAACTTGGACATGGTTGTGATGCGCCTGCGAGGCTGCCTGAAACGGCGGATTTCCGACACTTTCCGGCCGATGCGGCGTGCGATAGCGGTGGCCTGAACCGGGCGCGAATTTTTGGCCCTATGATACAGGTGGTGGGTGGTGTAAGCGGGACAAGAAGTAGCCCAAGGATATCCCACTATGCGCCCATCACGTAACCAGCAGATCAACCGCGCACTTGCACTCCTCGATCGGGTCATAGCCCTCATCGAGGCGGAAGATGATGAGCCAGTCAGCCCAATTTCCCATGAGCCGATTATCCCTGCCGAGTTGGCTAGCCGCATCCGCTGTCGTTCTCCCTACTGGAAAGACGCGCAGGTGCGTTCGGCGATCGTCAGTCTTTATGGGCGATGCTCGATCAATGATGCTTCGGCCATACTGATTTCGGAGTTCGGCTCGGAACGAGCGCCCGGCAGGTCCGCCTTAGGCCGTATCTATGCTGTGATCGCCGAAGCAAGCCTGAAGGACAAGGCGGCTGCCTAGAATTTGGTCGGCAGCCGATCGAACCCAGAAAACGGATGGACTTCGCAAGTGCCGCGCCATTCTATCGTTAGGGGTGGGATGTTGCGATCTGGATATATCGTCTCAGAGTCGCCGACAAACTCACCTGTCTCCCGATTGATGTAAACATACATGAAGCCACGTCCTAGAGAGTCGTCGAACAAATCGTCATTGATAACGATGCTGCCGGGGTTCACCTTCACGATATCAAATATGCCCCTGCAGGCACCCTCGCAGTACTTGCTCTGCGCTAGGTCGAATGAGTAGCGCCTCTTCCACGACTGCACGTCAGTTCCGGTCCGCGAAACTGACTTAGTTGCCCCCTCGCAGATCAGGTCAAACTGTTCGTTGGCAGAGGCCGCTGGCGAGGCGATCAACACCAACCCAAGGCAGAGAGCGGCACCGAGCTTCATAGCTTCCTCACCACTGCGATGACTCGACCTATCACATGCAGCTCGCCATCGACAGCGGTCTGCGGGCGCACAAGGTGGTTATCGCTGTGCAGCTCGACCGCGCCGTCTGGGCGGTGGCGGAGGCGCTTGATCATGCCGATCTCACCATGGGTGACTGCCCATATCCCATCGTCCATTCGAGGTGTGTCCTGGGACCGGTCAATCAGGATGACTTCGCCGCTGCGAATGGTCGGCTCCATGCTGTCGCCATCGCCAATCGCCCAAAAGAGGTGGCGCGGTGCGGTGGCAGTGATCGACCGAAGCCACCCGCGTGAGAAAGGTCGGCGCTCGACCGCAACCGGGCTGTCAGCGAAGCTGCCACCCATGCCGTAACGCAGATCGATCTGATCAAGCTGGACGGTGTCGCCGTCGGCGCGATTATCGATCATGTAATCGGGATAGCTGAATGCCTGGCGTTCCTCCCCAGGGTGAGCATGTGGCCATCGAGGGAATGAAGGGTAAGCGGCTCGAAGTCGTTCAAGGGTTGAGGCGCTGAGCCTCGCCTCGGCAGTCCCGTTTGTCATCCGCTGGATCGTCCGGGGACTGACCTTCGCCTTACTGGCGACCTGAGCAGCAGACACGCCTGCAAAATCCACGAGAGCGCGGACCAACTGCATGTCTTCTTCTATGCCAGACATTGCAGGGCGCTACCAATTGTCAGGCGTAAATCGGAGCGGAAAAAAATACGTTGAGATGCGTAAATTATTACGCTACCTCTCCGCACATGGAACAGCAAAAGATCGTCAGGGATATCGAGCGGCGCGCCAAAGCGTCGCGCGTGTCCATCGCAGAGCTCTGCCGCCGCGCCGGCATCTCCCCGGACACCTTCTTCAAGTGGCGCAAGACGCCGCGGAATCCTGACCCGACGGGGGCGAATCTTCATTCGGTCGAGGCGCTCTATCGCGAGCTCAACAAGATCGAGGCGGACGACGCCAAGCGGCTTTCGGGCCGCGGGAAGGCGGTGGCGGCATGATCGATACCGGCTTTGCCGACACGCATGTGATCCGCCCGGTGATCCGCCGGATCGCGCTGAAGGGCGCGGTTGGCGATGTGCGTGCATCAATCGATGCACTTGCGGACCTCATGAATGAGCATCGCGAGCCGCTGGCCCGCGACGGGGCGGCCCTGCGCGAGGAGGGCATCAGCCTGACCGCTGGCGATCAGCAGCGCGGCGTCTGTGGCGCTGCGATCATTGGCCGCGAAGGCAACGCATTGCGCGAGGACGAGTTGCTGGAGGGCGTAAAGCTGATCGCGCAGCTGCTCGATCGAATTGATGTCGGCATTCGGCATGGGTTGTTCTCCTGTGCGAGTGATCAGGAGGCTAACCGGCCTACTGGCGGCGCGCATCGTCTATGTGGGGGTGCGCAATGAACGCTCGCCCGTTGCTGACCAGCGCTGCGGTGCTGGAGCTTTCGCCTGCCGACGTCATGATCCCCGACCGGATCGGCTTCCTGCACGAGGACAAGGCCGCAGCGCTTGGGCGTCTGATGGCGGTCGATGGTCAGCGCGATCCGATCAAGGTCGCGCGCAACCTGCCGAGCAAGTCGATCGAGGCTGTGGTCTCCGAGGGCAAGAAGCCGTGGCGGCTCGTCACCGGCATGCACCGCCTGATGGGGGCGACCTATGAGAGCATCACGGTCTTCGCGATCGAGGTGAAGGGCAAGCCGGAAGACCTCGCCGATCTGGAGGCTTCGGAGAACCTGCACCGCCGCCCGCTTGGGCCGATCGAGAAAGCAAAGTTCATCGCCGCACTGGCTGTGGCTGCGCAGGATCGGATCGCAAGGGAGCACGGCAACCTGTCGCAGCAGCAGTTGGCGGTGAAGGCCCGCTGGGACCGCGTGAAGCACTTCGAAGAGCAGGCCGAAGGTGCGCTGCGCGATGAGACAGCCGATACGTGTTCCAACATGGAACGCGTATACGGGTGGGAGGAATCCGTGCGTGATGCCTTCGATATGGGGCGAACCGCAGTATATCGCGCGCTGGCGATCCACCGGCTCATTGTGGAGCCATTCCCTGACCTGATCGAGGCGCTCGCAAAGCATCCGGTGGCCGGTGAGAACGCCAGCCAGCTGGCCGAGCTCACGCGACTGAAGGATGAGGGTATTCGCCGCAAGGTGATCGAGGTGCTGCTCGCCAATCCCGAGATCGGTGTCGAGGATGCCAAGATCGCAGCGGGTGCGGGGCCTGCGGTTCCGCTCGCCACGCCGGTAGCGCACCAGAAGCACTACAACGCGATCGAGGGAGCGTGGTCACGGCTGAGCCTCGACCAGAAGCGGCAGTTTGTCCCGAAGCTAGCCACGATGCTGACACCTGACATGAAGCGGGCGCTGCGCGACCGGCTCAACGAGGAGATGGGCGATGCCTAAGGTTGTCATCTGCGACTTCGCCGCTCTGCAGGAATACCGTGGCCCTTGCGGGCCGGCTGATGTCGAGTTCCGCATGGGCGATCTTGCCGTCGATGTGCTCGGCTCCACGACCGCTGAGGAGCTGCTCGTCGCGCTGCGCGGGTCGATCAACGAATCCGATTGCAAGGCATTGGTCGGCATCTTGCTCGACAACGGCCTGCTTTTCGACACCGTCGTCGATGAGGAAATCCGCTGATGCGCGGCGAGATTTCCTCCGGTCGGCACTCCAAGCGCCACCCGCTCGACTGGTATGTCGACGAGTTCTGGTGCGGTGAGCAGCTTGCCATCGCGCTGGATGACCTCGCGCTGGAAGGGCAGGAGGATCTGGCGATCTGGGATCCGTGCTGCGGCATGGGCAACACCCTGCTCGCCGCGCATGATCGGGGCTTTCCGACCTATGGTTCCGACCTCGTCGAGAACGTCGCCTATGCCAACTTCGGCGGAGGCGCGCCGCTGATCTTCCAGCCCGGTGACTTCCTTGAAACCAAGGCCGCGCCCGCGCCCTGCAGCCTGATCTTCAACCCGCCCTATTCCTACCGGAAGGGCATTCTTGAGGCCTTCGTCCGCCACGCGCTGACCCTGACCTCGCGGCGGGTCTGCATCCTTGTGCCGGGCAAGTGGCTGGCCGCCCAGGCGCGCTATCAGCTGTTCACCGATCACCCGCCGCAGGCGGTGCTGCACCTCTGCCAGCGGCCTTCGATGCCGCCGGGCGACATGATCGCGGCGATGGGCAAGCGCGCCTTCCGTGGCGGCATGATCGATTACTGCTGGATCGTCTGGGACGTGAAGCGCCCGACCCCGCGCGGCCAGACGCGCACGATCTGGCTGCCGCCGCTCGACCGCAATTCCGAAATCCTGTCGCTTGAGGAGGCGCTCTGATGCCCCGCCTGCCATCCGAAGAGGCGATCGCGCGCGAGATGCAGGAGACCGGGCTCGACCGGTTCCCTGCCATCCGCCGCATCCAGCAGCGCGCAGTGCTGATCGAGCAGCTGCGCCGTCCCGATCGGAGGGTCGCACGATGATCAGCCTGACCCCGCGCCAGCAGGATGCCCTGCGCTTCATCATCGGCTATCAGGAGGCCAAGGGTCTCTCGCCCTCCTATGTCGAGATTGCCGACGGCATCGGACTGCCGGGCGAAACTGCCAAAGCACAGATCCACCGCCTGCTTGGCCGCCTTCGGGAGCGTGGCGCGATCCGCCGCCGGTACTGCGCCGAACGGTCGATCGAGGTGCTGGAATACCTGCCGATTCCCCGCGCCCCCGATGGCGAGCCGCTGCACTTCGTGCGCATCGGAAGGATCGCGGCATGAAGCCCCTGACCGAACGCCAGCAGGACGTCCTGCGCTACGTCATCGGCTTTCAGGAAAGCCTCGGCGTAGGCCCGACCATCCGTGAAATCAGCGCTGCGGGCGTTGTGCGCGCAGAGCCGGGCTTCGACGCCGGTTTCACCCTGCGCTCGCTGGAAAAGCGCGGCGCGATCCGCCGGATGCCGTTCCTTACCCGCAAGATCGACGTGCTCACGCCGATCGCGATTCCGCGCGCGCCCGATGGCGAGCCGCTGCAATTCATCCGCATCGGGGAGAGCGCCTGATGGGCCTTTATCCGATCGAACGGGCGGTGCTGGATCGGCATGACGCGGGCGAAAGCGTTGACCGGATCACCCGCGTCACAGGCTTCCGGCGCGAAACGGTGCAGAACATCATCCAGCGTTTCGACGTCAACCTCGCCCAGGACATTCGGCGCGAGAACGCGCTGCGGCAGCACACCGCCCGCCTGGGCGAACTGGTGCGGCAGGCGGGAGGGCACCGCTGATGTCCGGCCTTTACGCTGGCGAGCAGGCGGTGATGGACCGTTACGCCCTTGGCCTGAACGAAGTCGAGATCGCCATCGAGCTCAAGATTTCGGCCGCCCGCGCGCGGGCGATCATCTCCACCTTCGACGACAATCCGGAGCACGATCTGCGGCGCGAAGAAGCGATCCGCAGGAAAACCCGCCGCTTCGGTCACCTGATCAAACGAGCAGGAGGACACCGCTGATGCCGCGTTTTGCCAGCCATGCCGAATACTGCCGCCACCACCGCAAGGTGATGGAGCTGGCGCTCGAACTGCAGGTCACCCCGATCGAGGCCGAGCGGCGGATGAAGGAAGTGGAAGAGCGCGAACGCCACCGCGCCCGCATTGCGCGCAAGGGCCTGCGCTCGGCCCTGCCGCCGCTGAGCCTGAAGCCCGAGCAGCAACCCGCACCGGGCTTCGACGATTTCGATGCCCGCTGGATGATGAGGGACTGAGATGACCGAGAAAACACTCACCTTCGACGCGCCGCGCGGTCGCCGCCCGGTCTTGCAGAACATCCCGATCGCCGAACTGGCGGTCGATGCGACCTATCAGCGCAGCATCGAGAATGGGCCCAGCCAAGCGCTGATCCGCCGGATCGCCACGCGCTGGGACTGGGGACTGTGTCAGCCGCTCGTCGTCTCGTCGCGCGATAGCGGGGCGGCACTGTTCGTGATCGACGGGCAGCACCGGCTCGAAGCAGCCAAGCTGCGCGGCGACATCGGCGATCTGCCTTGCGTTGTGATGGCCTATCCGGATGCTGCTTCTGAGGCGGCCAATTTCGTCGAGCTCAACCAGCGCCGCCGCCCGCTCAACGCTATCGAGCTGTTCCGGGCCGCTGTCGCTGGCGGCGAGGCCGAGGCGCTCGAAGTCGTCGATGCAGTCGAGGCTGCGGGGCTCTCCATTGCGACCCACACGAATAATTCGACATGGAAGCCGGGCCAGATCGGCAACGTCGGTGGGCTTCGCATCGCGCTGAAGCGACACGGCAAGCAGACTCTTACCCAAGCGCTCACGATCATGGGGCAGGCCTTCTACGGCCAGCAAATCCGGTTCGCGGGCACGCTGTTCCCCGGCATCGCTGCGCTCTGTGCAGCGGGCGATTCTGAAGGCCTGATGCAGCTGCTGCGCGCTCGATCGCAGGAACAGTGGCGCTCCCTGATCCTGCAGGCACGTGCGGCCGATCCCAATCTCGACGCCTACCTTGCCAGCGTGCGGGTGCTGCAGCGCGAACTGCGCGCATCTCTCGGCCAGTCTGGGCTGAAGGTCTCGAAGCCGCAGCCGATGTTCGAGCCGACGCCAGTGGTCAGCTTCAAGCCCGGTGCAGACGGCAAGACTTGGTGCGATCAGTGCGATGCCCGGGTGACGGCCAAGGAAGCATCCGCCTGTCGTGATCGTCACTGCTCGATGAGGAAGGTCTGAGCCGTGGCTGAGGTCTTCCTCACCCGGCACGCGATCCAGCGTTACCGCGAGCGGGTGGCCGATGTGCCTGCCGCTGCGATCTGGGCGGCGCTGGACACCCCGGCGGTGCGCATCGCCATCGACTTCGGCGCGCGGTTTGTCCGCCTGTCGGGCGGGCAGCGCATCGTGCTGGAGGAAAACCGCGTCGTCACCATCCTGCCGCGCGATCGCTGCCGCGGCTCGCTCGCCCGGCGCAATGATCGCCGGACCGATGACGGGGAGGCCCATGGCGAAAGCTAAAGCCCATCCCGGCCAGCTGCCGTTCGATTTCGCCGCGCCCGCGCCTGCCAAGGGCGTGGCCGAGCTGGCGGGGCTTGAACGCCAGATCGCCGAACTGGTCGGCACCGTGCTGGCCAGCGATTCCCGCAGCCGCGAGGAGATCGCGGGCGCGATGTCGGCCGTGCTCAACGATCATGTCAGCAAGGCGATGCTCGATGCCTATTCCAGCGGCGCGCGGCCCGATCACAAGGTTCCCGCATCGCGCCTGTTTGCCCTGCTGGTGGTGACCGACCGCGCCGATCTGCTTGATCCGATCATGCGCAAACTCGGCGCTGCGCTGCTGGTGGGCGAGGAAGTGAAGACCGCGCGCATGGGCCACCTGCAGCAGCTGATCAAGGCGGCGCAGGCCGAAATGCGCGCGCTGGGCGTGGACGCTCCGACAATCCGGGAAGGTAACGAATAATGGCCAGCAGAGCCGCAAACCTCATCCCACTCGAAGACGACGCATGGTTCACCGCCTCGGAACTGGAGGAGCTGGGCCTGCCCGGTCTGCCCGGTGACAAGCGCTCGATCAACCGGCGCGCCGAAGCTGAGCGCTGGGCCACCCGCCTCGGCACCGATCGCCAGCTGCTGGTGCGCAAGCGCAAGGGCCGGGGCGGCGGCGTGGAATTCCACTGCAGCCTGCTGCCCGGCGAAGCGCGCATCGAGCTCGCCCGGCGCGGCATCATCCGCACCCGCCCCGCCGAAGCCGGATCCGCGCAGGAATCGGCGTGGGCGTGGTTTGATCGGCAGAAAGCATCCGTGAAGGCCAAGGCGCAGGCCAAGCTGGAGGTGGTCACCACCGTCCAGCTGCTGATCGAGGCCGGTTCCACCACCACCGCCGCGGTGGCCGCTGCGTCGGATCAGCACGGCGTCGGCCGCTCCACCATCTACACCTGGCTGGGCGCGGTCGAAGGCATCCCGCGCACCGATTGGCTGGTCGCCTTGGCTGATCGTCACAAGGGCGGCGGTGCCGAGGCGGAAATCCACTCCGATCTGTGGGAAGCGTTCAAGTCCGATTATCTCCGGGTGGAAGCCCCGACGCTCACCAGCGTGTACCGCCGCGTCGGCCGCCTCGCCCGCCAGATGGGCCTCTCAATGCCGCATGAACGCACCTTCAGACGGCGTCTGGAGCGCGATATTCCCGCCGAACTGATGACCTTGAAGCGCGAGGGCGAGGAAGCCCTGCGCCGAGGCGTCCCGTCGCACCGCCGCAGCGTTGCCGAGCTGCAGGCGATGGAGTGGGTCAACATCGACGGGCACAAGTTCGATGTGTTCGCCCGCACACCGGATGGCCGGATCGTCCGTCCGATGATGGTCGCGATTCAGGACGTCTACAGCCGCAAGGTGCTGGCCCACCGCATCGGCACCGAGGAAAGCGCGGTCCTTACCCGCCTCGCCTTCGCGGATCTGTTCCGCGACTGGGGCATCCCCGGCCACGCCGTGCTCGACAATGGCCGCGCCTTTGCCAGCAAGTGGATCACCGGCGGCACCAAGACGCGCTTCCGCTTCAAGATCCGTGACGAAGAACCGATGGGCCTGCTGCCCGGGCTGGGCGTGAAGACGCACTTCACCATCCCCTATCGCGGCCAGTCGAAGCCGATCGAGCGCGCCTTCAAGGATATGTGCGATTCCATCGCCAAGCATCCGGCCTTTCATGGCGCCTACACGGGCAATAACCCGATGGCGAAGCCGGAAAACTACGGCAGCAAGGCGGTTGAATGGGACCGCTTCTGCGAAGTCGCGGCCATCGAGATTGCCGAGCACAACGCCCAGACAGGCCGCCGCACAGAGATGGCGCAGGGTCGCAGCTTCGATGAAGTCTTCGCCGAAAGCTACGCCACCGCGCCGATCAAGAAGGTGGTCGACCCGGCGGTGATGAGGATGGCGCTGCTCGCCGCCGATCAGAAGCTGATCAACCGCCAGACCGGCGTGCTGGAGTTGGAAGGCAACCGCTACTGGCACCCCGGCATGTACGCCCTGCGCGGTGAGCGGGTGACCGTGCGTTTCGATCCCGACAATCTCCACGGCTCGATCCACCTCTACGATACGCAGGGCCGTTACCTGCTGGAAGCGATGCTGCTGGCCGACGAAGGTTTCGCCACCACCGCCGGGGCGAAGGAAACCGCCAAGCGCGCCGCCAACGTCAAGCGCCGGGCCAAGGAGCTGGAGGCGGCCGAACGCCTGCTCTCGCCTGAGCAAGTCGCCGCGCTTCAGGCCGGGCCGCGCCCCGAAAACAAGCCCGAGGCGGGCGTCGTCCGCCCAGTCCGTCACGCTGCCGCCAGCGCGCGCAGCGATGCCACCAAAACCGCCACGTCCGAGCCCGCCAAGCTGAGCGTGCTCGAACGGGCGCGCATCGGCCGCGCGAAAATCGCGGCTGCCAACAACTGATCCGGAAAAACAGGAGAGCACAGGATCATGATCAACGTGAAAGATTTGCCGGTCGACGTCGAAGAGATGCGGCTGTGGCTCAACGGCTACCGCGAGCTCAGTGATCCGCCGACGCCCTGGAGCCAGCTGGCGCGGGAATCCGGCATCCCGATGGGGACGCTCAGCACCTTTGCCGCCGGCACTTACGCCGCGAAGGACGGCGGCGGCAATGTCGCGCGCAAGGTCTTCCAGTTCCGCCAGATGGTGGAATCGCAGTCGATGCGTCAGGCCAAGCTGCCGACCAACCCCGGCTATTTCGACACCCGCACCAGCTTGCGGATGCTCGATCTGCTGGAGATCGCCCATTCGGGCCGGATCACTGTTGTCGGCACCGGTCCCGGCACCGGCAAGACCTTCACGATGGACGAATATGCCGAACGCGCCGGATCGGTGGTGCGCGTGACGATGAGCCCCAGCAGCGGCAACCTGATGGCGATGATCCAGTCGGTGCTCGCCGCGCTGGGCGTTGAACAGCGCCGCCTGTCAAAGGCCGATGCCTCGGCGATGGTGATGGCGCGGATCACCGGGCGGCGGATGCTGCTGGTGATCGATGAAGGCAACTGGCTGACCCTCGAATCCATCGAACAGCTGCGCAACTGGCACGATATCGCCGGGATCGGGATCTGCATCTTCGGCAACGAACAGCTGGTGCAGACGATCAAGACCGGGCCGAAGCGCGATCAGCTCGCCCGCCTGCTCAGCCGCATCGCCAATATGCACGAACAGCGCACCCCGCTGTCCGAAGACGTCGCCACCTTCTGCGATGCCTGGGGGATCGAGCAGCCCGATATCCGCCGCTATCTGGAGAACATCGCGCTGACGCCCGACAGCGGCGGCTTGCGCGAATGCAAGCAGCTGATCGAGGCCGCGACGATGCTGGCCGTGGCCGAAGATCGCGGCCTCTCGATCAGCGATCTGCGCGACGCCCAGAGCGAACGCGCCACCCGGTGGATCCGGGCATGAGCGTGCGCGAGCGCATCGAGCGGGCGCGGCTGCGCTTCAACGCTCTCGATCTGGACCTTCAGGCCTACGTGGTCGGCTCTGCCCTTTGGGGCTTGGGTGCGCTGCTTATGCTTGCAGCCGAGCTTCTGGACCGAGCGGCATGATCCGCCTCATCGCCCTCTACCGCGAAACCGCGCGCGAGCTTGATGCCGTGCGCGGTCCCGGCACCGCCCGATCCGAAGCGATCGGGATGATCATCACCCTCGGCCTGTTCGCGATCGTCGCGCTCGGCCTTGCCGCCATCACAGGAGACGCCTGATGGGACTTGCCGCCACCACCACCGCCGTGCCTGCGCGCTTCGCGCCCAGCCCGCGCCGCCGCGCCATGACCGCGAAGATCCATCTCGCCAAGAAGCAGCTGCAGCTGGACGAGGACGATTATCGCCAGATCCTGCTGGAAGAAACTGGCCACACCAGCTCCGCCAATTGCACCGAGGCCGAGCTTGAGCGCGCGCTGAAGCGGTTCGAGGCGAAGGGGTTCAAGCCCCTGCCCAAGCCGGGCGCAACCGGCGCGTCCCGCCCGGCGCAGCATCCCGTCGCCCGCAAGGCGCGGGCGCTGTGGATCAGCCTCCACCACCTCGGCGCGGTCGACAGCCCGACCGAAAAGGCGCTGGAGAGCTTCGCCAAGCGGCAGCTGAAGTGCGAACGGCTCGTCTGGGCCGACCAGCGGCAGGGCTACAAACTGATCGAGGCGCTGAAGGCGATGGCCGTGCGGCATGGCTGGCCGCAGACCGGCCCGGAGGGTGAAAGCCTGCCGATCCGCCAGCTGCATCAGGGGCTGTGCCAGGCGATCCTCTGGAAGCTGAAGGGCGCAGACGAAATCCCGGACGACTGGACGATCGACACCGCCGCCTTCCGGCTGTGCGGCATCGCAACCGGCGCGGAAGGCCCGATGGACGCCGAGGCCTACCAGCGGCTCGCGGCCGCGCTGGGCAACAAGCTGCGCGCAGCGGGAGGTGCGAAGTGAGCGACCCAATCGTCGAAAAAGCGTTCTTGGCCGTGATGAACGCATCCGACCGCCAGCTGGCCCTGCCTCTGGCGGCGTTTGCTGAGCGGAACTTGCTGATGCGCCGACTGACGGTCGCACTGCAGGGCGTTGGCCATCACGAGCTTCAGGACGAGGTGATCGCGCTGCGGACTGCCCTTGGGAACATCATCGAAGCGTGGGCTGATGAAGATCATCATGCGCTGATCGAGGCGACCGAACAGGCCTACCAGCAAATGGTGAAAGACGCTGCTTTGCGGGTCGAAAGGGGGCTGTCATGAACGCCCGCACCACCTTCGATCGCCCCGCGCCCCTGTGCTACCACGAGGGCGAGCTCAACCGCTGCCCCCAGTGCAGCCGCAAGGCCTGGCATGTCGGCCGCACCACCGCCGAGTGCGCCCACTGCGGCCACCCGCTGCCGCTGGCGCAGGCGACCATCACCAGCTGATGACCATCCCCGCCGATCCTCTCCCCCAGGTGCTGGCCGATATCGCCATGATCGCGGGCGAGGAAGCGGCGCGCCGGGTGGCGGGGGCGGTGGGCGGAACGCGGGTTTACATCCCGCCGCAGCCCGGCCCGGATCACTGGCTCAGCAAGCTGGTCGGGGTCGATGCGGCCCGCAAGATCGCCGATCACTTCACTGCCGGCGTCGGCCCGCTGCGGATCGATATCCCGCTGGGCGACACCGGCTTCATCGCCAGCCAGCAGGCCCGGATTGACGCGATGATCGTGGCCGGAAGGTCCGAACGTGACATTGCGCTCGCCTGCGGATACACCGGCCGCGGCGTCCGCAAGCGCAAGGCGAGGCTGGCGGCGCTGCGCGATTCGCGGCAGGGCGACCTCTTCTAGGCCCCACTCCAGCCCAAGGGACGGAACACGTTCCGGGGCGCAGCCACCCCCGATTTCCCCCATCCAGCGGTGCCATGACCACCGCCCTCCTCTCCGAACGCATCCTGCTCGAAGTTGCCGAGCATGAAGGCCTTGTGCTCGAAGCCTATCGCTGCAGCGCGGGCGTTTTGACATGGGGTTTCGGCGTCACCGATGCGAGCGGGCACAAGGTCGGGCGTTACGATACAATGCGCGGCGGCGAACGCTCCACCATCGAACGCGCGGTCGAAGTCTTCGAATGGCTGCTGCGCACCCGATATCTGCCGCAAGTACAGGCCGCCTTCCGGGGGCGCGAGCTGACCGAGGCGCAGCTGGCCGCCGCGCTGAGCTTCCACTGGAACACCGGCGCGATTGGGCAGGCGGACTGGGTGCAGTCCTTCGTGCTCGGCCGCCGCGATCGCGCCTGGGCGGAGTTCATGAACTGGTCCAAGCCCCGCGAAATCATCCCGCGCCGCAAGGCCGAACGCGCGCTGTTCTTCGATGGCCGCTGGTCGCAGGACGGCGTCGTCACGATCTACGACCGGGTCAACCCGCGCGAGCCGCGCAACCCCGAGTGGCGCAGCGCCCGGCAGATCGACATCAAGGATGAAGTCCGCGCCGCGCTCCGCAAGGCTGCGGGTGCGGCATGACTTGGGCGATCCTGAAAATCTTCTTCCGGGGCGTGTTCGAGGACGTTCTGAGAGGCCTCTCAGCGGCGCTTAAGTGGCTGGTCAGCGACTGGCGGAACGGCCCGCTTGTGGTGTGCGCGCTGATGTGGGCGGCCCATGCGCTGCTGATCACACCGCGCCTTCGCGCCGATCTCGCCGCCAGCGAGAAGCTGGTCGAGGCCACCGAGCTGGCCCACCTCGGCACGATCGAAAACTTCATCGACGCCAGCAACCAAGCGCAGGCAGAGGCCGAGGCGAACGCCGCGCGCGTAAAGGCCGAACAGGAAAGGATCACCGATGCGACGCTTGCCGATCACCGTGCGGACCTTGCTGCTGTGCGGCACCGCTTTGACCTGCTGCGCCATGCTGACCGCCTGCGGGCGAGAGACGCCGCCCGAACCGATCCCGGCCGTGCCGACCCAGCTGGTCTGCCCGGCACCGGCAACGCCGCCGGCCGAGCTGATGCAGCGCCCGCAGATCATGACGTTCCTGCCGCCGGAGATCTAGCGCCGCAGCCGCTTTGCCCCGCCGGGCTGGTCTGCCTGACCATCGACGAGGCCGAGCAAGCCAGCGAAGACGCGCACCGCCACAACCGCCTGATCGACTGGCTCTTCGGCCAATCCGCCGTGCGCTTCGCTCCTGAAGGGGACCGCTGATGGATCTCGGCGAAAGATCGATCGAGCGGGCCGAGGAGTTCGAACGGCTCCAGCGCGATGCCGCCGTGCAGCGCATCCGCAACAGCCTGGTCGGGCTGGGTGAAGACTTCTGCCTCAGCTGCGGCGACCGGATAGAAGAGGCGCGCCGGATGGCGCTGCCGTCAGCCACACGCTGCGTCGATTGCCAGACCAAGATCGAGCGGAAGCGGTGATCGTGACCGAGCCCCTGTCTTTCACCAAGTTCCTCAGCGTCTGGCTGCCGACGCTGGCGGTCGCGATCGTGGTGCCCGATGTCCAGACCCCGCTGGGGGACCGCTTCCTGTTGGATCTGGCGGGCCTTCCGATCCCGGTGGTCACCTGCATCCTGGGCGCGATCGGCATCATTGCCGCGCGTCCCTTCACCGTCCGCACCGAGGCTGATCTGGGCTGGAAGCTGCGCCTGCTGGTCAGCTTCATCATGCTGATCGTGGTCCAGCTGTGGATCATCGAAAGCCGCCCCGGGTGGCTGTTCGCCTTCGTCGTCGCCATCGGCCTCGGCTTTTCCGGCTTCTCCCTGCTCGAACTGTTTGGCGAGCAGGTGAAGGATTTCGTGCGCCGCGCCTTTGCCGGGGCCGCCTCTACAATCAAAGGACCAGACGGCCCATGAGCCCCAGTAACCTCCTTGAGCTGGCGATCATCGCCTTCATCATCCTTGGCATCGCGGCGGCGATCTGGCGCGGCGGCGCGCGCAACCCTGTCGGCACCGGCGGGCTGGACAGGAAGATCATTGCGCTTTCGGGCGAGGTGAAGGCGGTCAACGAAAAGGTCGGCGAGATCGTCCAGCGGGTCGAAAGCATCGAAAAGGACACCGCCAGCCCCGCCGACATCAAGCGGTTGGAAAAGGCGATCGACAAGCTCGCCAGCGCGCAGGCCGATCAGGAATCGCGCCAGCGCGCGCTCGCCGACAAGCAGAGCGAACACGCGGCGATCTCGGCCGAGACGGCGGCCTCGGTCAAGCACATCGACAAGAACCTGACCCTGATCATGTCCGTCGTCGTTCCGAAGGGGATGGAGAAGTGAGCCTCAAAGCCGATCTCGCCGAAGCCATCGCCCGCGAAGCGCGCCTGCGCATCCTGCAGGTGCTGTCCGAGCAGACCGATGGCAGCCTGTCCGATCTGCTGCTGAAGCGGACGATGGACTATTACGGCTACCGCCGTGATCGGGACTGGATCCGCACCCAGATGCGCAAGCTGGAGGCGCTGGGCGCGGTCACCCTGACCGAGGCCGAGGAGGTGATCTTCGCCACGCTTGCGCCCGCCGGCCGCGATCATCTGGAAGAACGCAGCGTGATCGAAGGCGTCCTCCGCCCGGCCGAGGCGCGCTGAGATGGCGCGGAAGAACCGCAAGGAAGGCCGTGGGCATCTGTCGTCGATCGACATGCTGCCCGATGAGGCCGAGGCTGCGATCGTCTGGGCCAATGACCAGCTGCGCGAACGCAAGCTGCCGGCAGCGGTGATCCTGACCGAGTTCAACGAGCAGCTCGCCGATCTCGGCATCCCCGCGGTCAGCAAAAGCGCCTGGGGCCGCTATGCGGTGCGCAAGGCGATCCAGTTCCGCCGCCTGGACGAAATCCAGCGGATGGGCAGCGAGCTGTCCCGCACCATGGACGCCAAGGCCCCGGACGAGGTCACGGTCGCCGTGGCCGAGCTGCTGAAGGTCGCCGCGTTCGAAATCCTCGAAGAAGGCGATGTTTCGACCAAGGGCATCATGGAGCTGAGCCGCGCGCTGCAAAGCGCCGTCAGCGCCCAGAAGACCAGCGCCGAATATCGCGAGCGGTTGGAAAAGGAAGTGCAGGCCCGCCTTGCCGAAGCCGCCAAGGAAGCGGGCGAGATCGGCAAGAAGAAGGGCGTCTCGCCCGAAGCACTGGCCGCGATCAACCGCGCGCTGATGGGGCAGGGCTGATGGCTGACAAGGACGTTTTCTGCAGCGACTTCGAGGGTGCCCACCTCGTCGGCAGCAAGATCATCGAAGCGGCCGATAGGGTCGCGGAGTTGCACAAGATCGTGCCGGGCAGCCGAGCGACTTGGGGCTTTACGCTCGACGGCGTCAGGTTTGAAGTTGTCATCACGGTCGGGAAGCCGACCGATGGGTAACGCCAAGTGCATCCCCGCCGCGCCCGGCGCGATCTTCCTGCCGTACCAGTCGCGCTGGATCGAGGATGGTTCGCGTCTCAAGCTGATGGAGAAGGCGCGCCAGATCGGCTTGTCCTGGGCGACGGCTTACGCCTGCGTCTCGCGCACCGCGCTCGCCACCGCCCGGCTCGACCAGTGGGTCAGCTCGCGCGATGATATCCAGGCGCAGCTGTTCCTTGAAGACTGCAAGTTCTGGGCGGGCAACCTGTCGATCGCCGCCGCCGATCTGGGCGAACAGGTGCTCGATCCGCGTGACCGGCAGACCGCCTATGTCCTGCGGTTCGACAGCGGCCGCCGGATCAATTCCATGTCCTCCAACCCCAACGCGCAGGCCGGTAAGCGCGGCGGGCGCGTGCTGGACGAGTTCGCCCTGCATCCCGATCCGCGCAAGCTGTGGACCATTGCCTATCCGGGGATCACCTGGGGCGGCGCGATGGAGCTGATCAGCACCCATCGCGGCAGCCAGAACTTCTTCAACCAGCTGGTCCGCGAGATCAAGGAACAGGGCAATCCCAAGGGCATCAGCCTGCACACCGTCACCCTGCAGGACGCGCTGGATCAGGGCTTCCTCTACAAGCTCCAGCAATCGATCCCCGCTGATGATGAAAAGCAGGCGATGGACGAAGCCGCCTATTTCGATTTCGTGCGCAGCGGCGCGGCGGACGAGGAAAGCTTCCAGCAGGAATACATGTGCCGCCCGGCCGATGATGACGCGGCGTTCCTCGAATATGATCTGATCGCCCGCAGCGAATATGCCGAAGGCGTGGACTGGCAGACGATTGAGGGCGGCACCCTGTTCGCCGGGATCGATATCGGCCGCAAGAAAGACCTCACCGTCGTCTGGGTGATCGAGAAGCTGGGCGACGTCTTCTACACCCGCCACATCGAAGCCCTGCAGAACATGACCAAGCCCGATCAGGAAAAGGTCATCTGGCCGTGGATCGGCCGGGTGCTGGAAAGCGGAGGTCGGGTGGCGATCGACAACACCGGCCTTGGCATTGGCTGGGTGGATGATGCCCAGGCGAAGTTCGGCAAGTACCGGGTCGAGGGCGTCAACTTCACCGCGCAGTCGAAGGAGGCGCTGGCCTATCCGGTGCGCGGCACGATGGAAGACCGCCGGTTGCGCATCCCCAACAGCGGCCCGATCCGCGCCGATCTTCGTTCTGTCACCAAGCAGGTGACCGGCGCGGGCAACATCCGCTTCACCGCCGAACGCACGCCCGATGGCCACGCCGACCGCTTCTGGGCGCTGGCACTGGCGATCCACGCCGGCAGCGACAGCAAGTCCGCGCCCTGGCGTCCGTTGGCCGGGATCACGCCGCAGGGCAGCAGCCCCATCCTCGACCTCGATGCAAACTGGATCCCGGCATGAAGACTGGCTCGCATAACCTCGGCGCTAATGCCTTCGCCGCCACCACGATCGCCAAGGTGAATGCGGGCGGGCTGATCATCACCCAGTTCGTGCCCGGCGGTGGCGGCGGCAAGAGGGAGATCACGCTGTCCGCAAACCAGATCGAGCTGCTGAAGGAACTGCTGGCATGCAGGACGCCGATCAGCGCCGCATCCTCAACCTTGGAGGTGGCCGATGATCCTTGCCCAGCCGGACACCCGCAGCGGGATCGCGCGCGTGCGGTTCGAGATCCAGCGGATCGATTATGCCGCGCCCGAAGCCAGCGGGCGGCAGGGCGGGGTGCAGGCGGGCTTTCCGCTGTGGATTGCCCGGTTCGAGATCGACCGGATCGATCCGGTCTCGTCCGATGAATGGCAGGCGTTCCTCGACCGGATGCGTGGCCGCATCCGGCGGTTTTACGGTTGCGACCCGACCCGGCGGTTCCCGCGCGCCTATGGTTTCGGATTTGGCGGGTTGGTGCGGGCCGGGACGATGACAGCCTTCACCGGGCCTGCCACCAGCTGGAGCCAGTCGATCACGGCTGACGGCGATGCGCAGATGACCTTGAACGGGCTTCCGGCCGGGCTGGTGATCAGCGTCGGCGATTATATCGGCCTGCGCTGGGATGCGGCGGGCCTTGGGGCGGGCAACATGCAGCGCCGGACGATGGCGCGCGCAGTGCTGCCTGCCACCGCCAACGGCAGCGGCGTTGCGGTGGTCACGGTCGAACCGCCGGTCAACACCTCGCTGGTGCCTTCGGGCGCGATTGCGCACCTCGATAATCCGGTCTGCGTGATGCAGCTGGCACCCGAGGAGAGCGAGCTTGGGCCGATCGGCGCGGGCGGCATCCGGAACGGCGGCGGGATTGTGGCTGTGCAGGATCTGAGACCGTGAGGGCTTTGGCATGAAGACGATCGCTCCAGCGGCGCTTGCCGCGCTTCAGGCGGGGACCGCCATCGTTTCGGGCGCGGTGGAAATCGCCTGCGATCCGGTGCTGCGCGTCTGGAGCGGATGGGGGCCGATCACCTTTGACGGACGGGCATTTGAGCCGATCGGCGATCGCGGGCTTGTCCAGGTAGTGGGCGGGGCGCTGGGCGATGCGGCGCAGAACATCACCCTGACCCTTTCGGGCATCGATCCCGAAACCGCCGCGCTGCTGGATGCCGCCGAGGTGGCCGGTGCCCCGGCAACGCTGTGGCGGCTGATCTTCGACCAGACCGGCAGCACCCTGCTGAGCGCCGATGTCTGGGCGCGCGGCCGGATCGACACGGTCGAGCGCGAGGAAGAGATTGGCGGCGTGGCCAAGATCACCGCGCAGCTGGAGACAGCCGCCAAGGGCATCGGCCGGCGCGGTGCGCGGATGCGCAGCGATGCCGACCAGCGCCTGATCGATCCTTCTGACGGCTTCTTCAAGAACATCTCATACGCCGGTGAGAAGACGCTTTACTGGGGCGGGCGGCGTCCGGCGCGGGCGGGATCGGCGCTGCCGGGCGCGGGTGGCGGCTTCAGCGGCCAGCTGTCCGATGTCGCCCTCGAAGCGATCAGGCTGTCACGCTGATGCAGCGCGATTATGCCGCCCTGATCGCCGCAATCGAAGCGCATTCGCGGCGCGGCTTCCGCTGGCGGCGCGGGCGCGATTGCGTGAGCTTTGCCGCTGCCTGCATCCAAGCCCAGACAGGGCATGATCCGCTGGCTGATGTGCCGCACTGGCGGACCCGGCGCGAGGCGTTGGCCTTTTCGCAGGCGCAGGGCGGGCTGGAAGCGGCCATCGACGCCCGCCTTGATCGCACGCCCCCGGCGATGGCCCGGCGCGGCGATATCGCCGGCCTGCCTGACCGGTTGTTCGGTGTGCGCCTGATGGTGATCGAGGGAGAGACGCTGGTCGGCCCCGGTCAGCATGGGCTGGAGCGGCTGCCGCGCAGCACCATGACCATCGCCTGGTCTGCGGCGGGGGCTGACTGATGGGTAGGATCGTCCGCCCGATCGTCCAAGTCTTTGCGACAGCCGTTGGCGCTGCCCTGGGCTTTCTCATCGGCGGCCCCTTGGGCGCGGCGATTGGTGCGGCGCTGTTTTCGACCGGCGCCCGTTTGCTGCTCGGCAAGCCCAGCGGCCCGCGCCGCGCGGCTGCCGCGCAGCAGCTCCAGCTTGGCGAGCAGCCCCGACAAGCTGTGCTGGGGCGGGCGGCGGTGGGCGGCACGCTGGTCGATGCGTTCAATTATGGCGGCAAGTACGGCACCGATTGGGAGGTGCTGGTGATCGCGCTGGCGGATCACCGCTGCGATGCGCTGGAAGGCTTCTTTGTCGACGACACCTATGTCGCCTTTGCCGGTGACGGGACGGTTCCGGGCTTCAACAACCAGCTGCAGGTGTTCTTCCGCAATGGCACCTGGGACCAGACCGTCCCTTCGATCCTGACCACCAACGGCCCGGGCTGGACCGCGAATGATCGCGGGCGCGGGGTCACTTATGTCGTCGCGGCGTACCGGTCTGATGCCTCGAACGCCAAGAACCCGGTCTATCCCAGTGGCCGCCCTCGCTTCCGCTGGGTGCTGCGCGGCCTGCGCTGTTATCAGCCGAGGAAGGACAGCACGGTCGGCGGTAGCGGCGCGCACCGCTGGGACAATCCGGCGACGTGGGAATGGACCGAAAACCCGATCGACATCCGGCACAACTGGGTGCGGGGCATTTACGCCGGCGACCGGGTGAACGAGCCGGGGATGCTGCTGGTCGGCCGGGGGCTTTCCGCGATCGAGGCCCCGCCCGCCAATGTCTTCCCCCGCGCCAATATCTGCGACGAAGTGGTGGACGGCGCAGCCCGTTACCGGATCGGCGGCCTGGTCGCCTCCAACGAAGCCTTCATCGACATCGAGAGCGATTTTGCCGCGTCTGTCGGCGGGGTGATCAGCCAGCCTGAAGGCGCGGTCGAGGTTGATCCGGGCGAGGCCAAAGCCCCGATCGCGCACTTCACCGATGCCGATCTGCTGGTCGGCAGCAAGGTGATCTGGAACGAGGCCATTCTCGGTCAGCAGGACCAGAGCTGGATCAACACGGTCGGCGCGCGATTCGTCGATCCGGCGCAGCGCTGGAACCTTCGCGGCGTGCCGGTGCGGCGCGAGCTGGCCGATGTGGTGGCCGACGGCGGCCCGCGCGAGGTGCAGCCGCAGCTCGACATGGTCACCAACGCGCCGCAAGCCCAGCGCCTCGCCGAAATCGTGCGCCGTCTGGGCCGCTTGTGGGGCCGGGCGCAAGTCACCCTGCCGCCGCGCTTCGCCTTCATCGAAGAGGGTGACTGGGTCACCTGGCAAAGCGATCGCCGGTTCGGCGGGACGACGCTGACATTCCGGGTCGAAGGCTGGGGATCAGGCCCCAACTGGCACCACCAGCTGACCCTGCGCCAGATCTCGGCCAGCGTGTTTTCGGACACTGCGCCGCTGGATGATGGATCGGTCGCCATCGATCAGGATGCTCCGCCCGCGATTCCCGCGCCGGATGCGGACGAATGGGCGCTTTCGGTGGAAAATGGCGCGGTGCTGGTGCTGATCGGCGCGGTCGATGATCCGGCCGCCGAGGGCGTGTTGTTCGAATATGTGCAGAGCGCGACCGCCCCCGATCTGTCCACCGTCTGGACCGAAGCCGGGACCAGCAGCCGCGATGCGACCCGGCGCGAGATCGTGGTCAATCAAAGCGCGCGGTTTTACGCCGCCGTCTCCTACATCATCGACGGCGTCACCGGCGCGCGCCGCGTGCTTGGCCCGGTCGACACGGTTGTTTCGGCAGGCGGCGGCGGAGGCGGACGCACCGGACGCGTGGAGACCAGCGCCGGGACGGTCGACAATAATGACTGGCAGACCATCGCTTCGCTGACACTGGTCGCAGCCCCGGCCGGGCGGGTGAATTTCGGCGTGGGTCTGTCGTTCCTGAACCCGGTCATCGCGACCGGCACGGCTGATTTCGAAGCCCGCCTGAGGCTGGACGGCACCACGACGCTTGAATCGCTCCCGTCGCAGAATGTCGTCACCGGCGGCGTGCTCAGCCTTGCCGATTTCAGCGAGCTTTTCGTCGGGTCTCATGCCGTGGGCGCAGGCAACCGCACCTTCACGATCGAGCTGCGCCGGACCCTCGGCACCGGCACGATCAGCGAAACCTCAACGGCTCTCGAAGCCACCATTATCGCCACCTGAGGACATTATGGACCAGCACCCGGAAATCATCGCCGCCCCCTACACCGTCTGGATCGCCCCGGTCGGGACGGCCTTCCCCACGATCGACGAATTGCCCGGCGAGGCATGGTCGCTGCTGGGGACCAACGGCGATCGCAACTATTCCAGCGGCGGGGTGACGGTGATGCACCAACGCCAGATCGTCCAGCCGCCGCCGCCTGCCGGGCAGACGGTCTCGACTGTGGCGATGGCGGAAAGCGAGATCCTGCGGGTGCGCCTCGAACTGTTGGACATCACGCTTGAGCAATATGCGATTGTGATGGGCGGCAACGCGGTGCTGACCACGCCGCCAGCGCCAGGGGTTTCGGGCTTCAAGGTGATCGGGCTGGCGCTGCCGACTGGCGTGCTGCCGCCCTTCGCCGTGCTTGCCCGCGGCCCTTCGCCATATGCGGACGGCATGATTGCCCAGTACGAGCTGCCGCACTGCTGCGAGGCAGGCAGCCCCCAGCTGACCTTCCGCAGCGGCCAGCCCGCTGGCATCAGCGTCGATCTGCTCGCCTTGCCAGACAGCGCAGCGGCCAGCCAGGCCACCCGGTTCGGCCGCCTCGTCGCGCAGTATGCCGAGGCGCTGCCGCCGCCGCTGCCCGAACTTGCGGCATTGACCCTGTCTGCCTCCAGCATCGTCGAAAACTCGGCCGAGGACACGCTGGTCGGCGCGATCGAGGGCGAAGTCGAAGGTTCGACCATCAGCCTCGTCACCGACGCCGGCGGGCGGTTCAAGCTGGTGGGAGGCAATATCGTCGCAGGCGCAACGCCGACCGATCGTGAAGCCGCAACGTCGCACAACATCACCATCCGTCAGGCCGCGCCGGGCTATGGCAATTCGCCCAATGACACCGTCCTGACGATCACCGTCACCAACGTGTTCGAAGCCCCGACGCTGGCCGCGCTCTCGATCCCTGCGGTGGTGCGGCGCGGCCAGACGGTCAGCATTTCCGGCGCGACCGCTGGCAGCGCGATCACCGGAACCCTGCCGTCGGGCTGGACGCTCAACAGCGGCGCGCGCACGATTGCGATCGGCGCTGGCGCGGCGCTCAATGCGCAAGACTGGTCGCTGACCGAAACGCTGGCGGATTCGGCCAACTCGCCGCGCACCAGCACCGGCAGCAGCCGCGTGGAAGAACAGGCCCCGCCGGTCACGCCCGATCTCTGGTACGATTTCACCAACCCGGACAACGCCACGCTGAGCGGCGCCAACGAGGTCGATGCCTGGGCGCCCGAAATCGGCAGCTTCACCGCCACCCAGACCGGCACCGCGCGCCCGGTGTTCTTCCCTGATGACACCGCTACCGGCGGGCCGAAGGGGCGCATCCGCTTCACCTCGGGAGATTTCCTTCAGATCCCGGCAGGCTTCACCTTTGATCGCCGCGCGCACACCGCCTTCTTCGTCACCCGGCGCGGCGCGAACGAGACCGGGCGCGGCACTTTCCTGATGAGCACCGGCGCAGCGGCGAATTTCGGGGTTTACGCCTGGGACAATGCGCAGCTGTTCTTCTGGCTCGGAACAACCGGGCAGGCCACCGGGCTTGGCGTCGGGATGGGGGCTTCGTGCCAGTGGATCGCGGCAGGCGCTGCCGACGTGCGCGCAGGCTCGGACAACCTCAGCTATGCGCGCGGCACCCCGCTGACAGCCGGGACGTTCGGCGGCGGGCGGATCGGCCTGTGGACCGGCACCAACTTCCCCTACACCGGCGACATGCAGGCCGCGCTGTTCTTCCAGCGCGAACTGAGCCCGGCCGAGATCGCGCAGCTGCAGGACTGGGCCAACACCCGCTTCCGCGCCCCGGCTTCGGACAACACCACCGTGGTCATCGTTGACGGCGACAGCATTGACGAGGGCATCCAGCTCCAGAACCCGCAGCTGACCCCGCACGCCACCGACTTCAGCTGGCCCGCCCAGTGGCAGCTGCTGCAAGGGGCCAATGCCCCGCGCATCGTCAACCTCGGCAAGGGCGGCGCGGCGCTGGCGAACGAAACGGCCGCGCTCGATGTCATCCGCGAGCTTGGCTACAACAGCGGCTATGCCAAGCGGATCGTGATCGGCGGCTATAGCCACAACGATATTCAGGGCGGGCGCACGGCGGCCCAGTTTAGTAGTGATCTCGACACCTGGATTGCCAACCTGCGCGCGGCCGATCCGGGCGTGATCATCGGCTACCGGACGTGTCTTGAAAGCCCGACCTTCACGGTCGGCGAAGAAGCGGTCCGCGTTGCGGTGAACAACTACATCAAGGGCGCGGTGGTCGATCTCGACTTCTTCGAGGACCTTGCCGCGCTTCCGGGCCTCGCTGGCGGCGCGGGCAAGGTTGACGACGTTCACCCCTCCAGCGCCGGTTACGCGATCATGGCGGGCGGGATGCCCAACCTTTCGGCGCAGATCGCGTGATCGCGCTCCGCATCATCCCCGCGCTTCGCTGGCGCGAGATCAATGGCAACCCCTCAACCCTTCCATCCCAAGGAGACCGCTGACATGCCCCGTCGCAAGCAGGAAGCCGCCGCCGCGCCCGCCGATGCCGCCGAAGCCACGCTGATGATCGGCGAATATGTCGCCATCGACCGTGACATCGCGCTGGAGCGGCTCGCGGCCGAGGCGGTGATCGACAAGGTCAAGGCCCAGCGAGACGCCCGCATCGCCGAGCTGCAGGCGCAGGCCCAGCCGCTGTTCGCCGGGCTGAAGGCGTGGTGGGAGGCTGGCGGGAAGGACGAGCTGGCCAAGGGCAAGCGATCGACCGAGCTGGCGGGCGCGAAGATCGGCATCCGGCTGACGCCGCCGGCCGTGAAGCTGAAGCGCGGTGTGAAGCTGGGCGATGTGGTCACATGGCTGAAGGATCTGCGCTGGACCCGCGCAAAGGACTTCCTGCGCACCAAGACCGAGCTCGACAAGCAGGCGGTGATCAAGGCGGTGCAGGCGGACGAGGCGATTGGCGACAAGTTCGCCGCGCATCTGTGGATCGAGCAGACCGACGAATTCTTCATCGACACCGGCCTCGATGAAGACGCGCTCAAGAAGGACGTGGCGGCCACGGCTTCCGGCAACTGATCACCTGAAAGGACACGACGATGCCCATGCAATTTTCGGACACGCTCCGCGCCGCGATGCTCAACGCTGCTGAAACCCATATCGGCGCCAGCCCGACCTTGCGCATCCGATCGGGCGCGAAGCCGGCCAGCTGCGCAGCTGCGCGCACCGGCACCGTGCTGGCGACGCTGGTGCTGCCGGCCGATTTCATGGCCGATGCGGTGGCCGGGGTGAAGGGCATCCTCGGCATCTGGCAGGACAGCGCGGCCGATGCGGCCGGGATCGCCGGGCATTTCGAGATCGTGCAGGGCGCAACCTGCCACATCCAGGGCGATGTCACCGGCACCGGCGGCGGCGGCGACATGGAAATCCAGAACACCAATATCGCGGTGGGCCAGCCGATCACGGTGACCGCCTTTACGCTCAACCTCGGCGGGGCATAAGGCGATGACGATCAGAACCGAAAGCGAGCTGCTCGATGCGCTGGGGAACAACAATTCCCGCCTCGTGATCGACAAGGCGGCGGTTCCGAACACTGCCAGCGGCCAGCTGCTCAGCTTCTGGCGCGCCGCTGGCCAGCCTGCTCAGGCGGCCATTCCGGGAACGACGCCGGCGGTGCCGACGCACGCAACGCTGGGTGCCCCCGACTTCACGCAGCAGACCGCGCCAGCGACCAGCCATCTCGGGTGGATGCACCTCAGCAGCAACTTCAACACCCAGACGATCGAGATTCACGATCGGATCGCGCATATGGGCGGGCTCGTCCTGAACGTGACCACCGCGCAGCCGATCACCGGTCTCGATCTGGCACCGGGCGCGCTCAACCCGCCTGCTGACCGGATCGGGGCTGCCGATTTCAGCGATGTCCAGTGGTTCCTCGAAGTCTATGCCGATGGCGGCGCGACGGCTGCTAACGCGACGATCGCGGTGGTCTACAACGATGCGAGCACCGGCAGCCTTCTGGCTCTGGCGGTTGGCGGCACCCTGCGCGCGGGCCGGATGATCCCGCTGACGCCGCTGATCCCGCCCGCCGATCAGGGCAAACGCATCCGGGCGATCACCAGCGTCACCCTTTCGGCGAACACCGGCGTGGCCGGCAATTTCGGCTTCACCTGCACCCGCCAGCGCACCGCCTGCGCGCTGTTCGTGGCCAACAAGGGGGAGACCTTCGACGCGGTCGCGATGGGCTTCCCGTCGGTCCCGAACGGATCCTGCCTGATGTACGCCTGCCTCACCACCACCACCAGCTCTGGAACCATTCGCGGCCAGGGCAAGATCGTCCACGGATAGCCAGCGGTGCTGTTTTTCCGATCCTTCCTCGGCGGACCAGCGCCCCGCAGCCTCCTGACGATCGGGGTGGGCGGCGATCTGCTGGGCTTGTGGGTTTTCGGCGAGCAGCCTGCTGACGGACTGACCGCCACCGCCAGCGGCACTCTTAGCCTTGGCGGCGCTGCCTCGGCCGAGCTGAGGGTCGAAGGGGCCGCCAGCGGCTCACTGGGCCTTTCAGGCAGCGCTGCGGCGCAGCTGGCGGTGCGGGCTTCGGGCGCGGGCACGCTGGCGCTGGGTGGTTCGGGATTGGTGGCAGCCCGGCTCGATGCCTCGGCTGCCGTCTCGATCGGGCTGGCGGGCAGCAGCGCCGGTGCGGTGGAAATCACCGGCGAGGCCAGCGGCAGCCTGTCGCTGGGCGGGGTTGCGCTGGCTGAAGGCCCGTCGACGCCGCCGGTGCTGGTCGGCACCATCCGGGCCGAGCGCCGCGTCTTCACCATGCCGGCCGAGCGCCGGGTCTTCACCGCGCAAGCCGAGCGCCGCGTCTTCGCGATCCGGGCCGAGCGCCGGGTCTTCACCATGCAGCAAAGGGCCGCCTGAGATGGATTACGAAGAGACAGCCGATCCCAAGAGCCCCGCCGCGATCCTGTTTCACCAGGTCGACGCGCGGCCGTGGCTACCGGAGGGCCAGACGCTGGCGTCGGCCGTGACGGCGACCGTCAGCCCGGCGGGCGGGTTGGTGGTGGATCAGGTGGCTGGCGCGAACGGCTTCATCAATTACCGGGTGCGCGGCGGCGTGGCCGATCAGGACTACATCGTCACCTTCGGCTTCGGCACGGAAGGCGGCGCTTGGGCGGACACCTGGAGCATCCGCTATCCGGTGCGCTGAGAGAGATTTCCTCCCTCGTGAAAACGGGGGTGGCCGGGGCGGGCCAACGCCCCGAACCGCGAGGCTGTAACTCGCACCTGGGGCCGTCATGACCGGCCCGTCTGGCTCCCCCGGCCGCAAGCGGCGGAGCTGATCTAGGTGTGACAGATGAAAGAAGAGTATAGGTGCGCATCTTGCCGCGCACTGCTGTTTCGGGCACAACCCGGAGCGCTGGCAGGCGAGATCGAGGTCAAGTGCCGCCGCTGCCGGCAACTCAATTCATGGAGGCCATCGAGCCCTTCTCGGACCGCCCAGAGCGACCCCTGAGGAGATCCTGCCCATGTCCCTGCAACCTGTCCGCCCCGTCCAGCCGATCGCCCCTTGGCTGGGCGGCAAGCGCGCTCTCTCCCGCCGCATCGGGGAGCGCATCGCCGCCATTCCGCACACCCGCTATGTCGAGCCCTTCGTCGGGATGGGCGGGGTGTTCTTCCGCCGCCCGGCCCGCCCGAAGCTGGAGGTGATCAACGATGTGAATCGTGATGTCGTCACGCTCTTCCGGATCCTTCAGCGGCACTACCAGCAGCTGCTCGATGTGCTGAAGTTCCAGCTCTACAGCCGGGCAGACTTCGAGCGGCTGCGGGCGACGCCAGCCGACCAGCTCACCGATCTGGAGCGGGCAGCGCGGTTCCTCTACTTGCAGAAGACCGGCTTCGGCGGGATGGGGCGGACGTTTGGGATCGACTACTCCCGCCCGCGCTGGAGCCTCAGCAAGCTGGAGCCGATGCTGGAGGCGGTCCACGAGCGGCTTGACGATGTGCTGATCGAGTGCCTCGACTTCGGCACCTGCATCGAGCGCTATGACAGTCGGCCGGGGACGCTGTTCTATTGCGACCCGCCCTATTGGGGGCACACCGATGACTACGGGAAGAACATCTTCTCAGAGGCTGATTTCGAGCGTCTGAGAAGCCTCTTAGGCGGGCTCCAGGGGCGCTTCATCCTGTCGTTGAATGACCGACCCGAGGTGCGCGAGCTGTTCGCTGGGTTCGAGATGGAGGAGGTTTCCCTCAACTACCGTGCTGGGGGCGGCGTGACTCCGGCGAGCGAGCTGATCATCAGCGGCTAGGCCGAGCCGCGGCTGCTACTGGAGAGGCTGGAGCGTGCCGCGAAGTGCTCCAGAACCTTGTGTCAAAGACTCCAGAACCTTTTGTCGCGCTACAGGGGCCGGTTTTGGTTTCTGGAGAGTGTCTCCCGTGTCTCACCGTTCAGCGTCGACAGCGCAGGGATGAACGGTTAGGGCCGGATCGGCAGGCAAGGTGGAGCGGGCCCGGCATGAAACTGATCATCGGTAACAAGAACTACTCAAGCTGGTCCTTGCGCGGCTGGCTCGCGGTCAAGCAGTCGGGGCTGCATTTCGACGAACTCACCGTGCCGCTGCTCGGCGAGGAATGGGACCGGATGAAGCAGGACATGGGCGAAGTGCAGCCCTCCAGCGGCAAGGTTCCGGTGCTGTGGGACGGCGAGGCGGTGGTGTGGGACAGCCTCGCCATCCTCGAATACTGTGCAGACAAGGTCGGGCGCGAACGGTTCTGGCCCAAGGACGATGCCGCCCGTGCCATGGCGCGGGCGATGGTGGCGGAAATGCACTCGGGCTATCAGGCCTTGCGCAAGGAACTGCCGATGAACATCCGCCGCAGGGTGGAGCTGCCGGGCCTCAGCGATGCGTGCCGCCGCGACATTGTCCGCATCCTCGGGCTGTGGGCCGAAGCCCGCGCCCGGCATGGCAGCGCGGGGCCGTATCTGTTCGGCACCTTCGGGGCGGCGGACATCTTCTATGCTCCGGTCGTCACCCGCTTTGTCACTTACGGGATCGGCGTTCCCGGCTTTGCCCAGGCCTATATGCAGGCGATCCTGGAGCATGACTGGATGCGCGAATGGATCGCCGCAGCCGAGGCTGAGGAATGGGTGATCGAGCAGTGGGAAGCGGTGCGCTGAGGGCGGCCTAGGCAAAGGCTTTCAGAGCAAACCACGCCGCCACGCCCAGCATCGCGACTGCCAGGACCCGCCGCACGATCCGTGCCCGGTGTTCGGCCATCAGCACGCCGCGTGCGCGCTCTGCCCCGAGCACCAGCGCGAAGTGGACCGCGGTGGCGATGCTGACGCTGACGCTGGCGAGGCTCAGCCCCTCGCCAAGGCTTGGCCGCCCGCCGGGGGCGAATTGCGGCATCACTGTGATCAGGAACAGCGTGGACTTGGGATTGAGCAGGTTGATGACGAACCCGGCGATCGCGTGGCGCTGGCTGCCCGGTTTCGGGGGCGCGACGGTCGATGTGGTGCCGGCATCGCGCCACGCCTCCCACGCCAGCCATGCCATCATCGCCGCCGCCAGCAGTGATACCGCGCGGGTCAGCGCCGGGCCCTGGGCGAGCAGCAGGTTCGCCGCGAGCACGCTCAGGACGGCATTGGCGGCAAGGCCCAGCGCGATACCCGTGATCGCCCCCAGCCCCGCGCGCCGCCCCTCGGCAAGGGTGAGGGTGACGATCCACGCCATGTTCGGCCCCGGCGTCAGTTCGACCAGCAGCACCGCCAGCGCGAATCCGGCCCAGTTGACCCCGGGGTCGATCACGGCAGGCGCCGGGCCGGGTAACGGGCGCCGTGGATGGCGGCACAATCGCGCTTGGGCATTGGCGATAACTCCTGCTAGGCCTGCGAGGATGCTTGACCCGCTCGACCTTGCCAAGCGCCTGATCGCCGCGCCTTCCGTGACGCCCGCGACCGGCGCAGTGTTTGATGAACTTGCCGCGATGCTTACGCCCTTGGGCTTTGCCGTCCATCGCTTTGTGCGCGGTGACGGACCGGAAGGCTCGGATGAGGCTCCGGTCGAGAACCTGTTCGCGATCCGGCCCGGCCCTGCAGGCACGCGCCATTTTGCCTTTGCCGGACACTTGGACGTGGTGCCGCCGGGAGAGGGCTGGGCGAGCGACCCGTTCACCCCGCAGGAGCGCGGCGAGCTGCTCCACGGGCGCGGCGCGGTCGAC
>Ga0209278_1000503_pt1 | contig 29867 bp, 33 predicted proteins | sample JI81BgreenDNA_FD_187504 | JGI IMG/M metagenome (GOLD analysis project Ga0209278, IMG submission 187504) | Wastewater effluent complex algal communities from Wisconsin, to seasonally profile nutrient transformation and Carbon sequestration -... | ecosystem: Engineered > WWTP > Effluent > Algae...
AATTTTTACAAAACTCGTCTGTAATGCAAAATAATTCAGTAATTTTGTTGAAGCAAATCATAAGGCAATTGTTAGTTAAATATTTGATTTTTAGAGCTTTAAATATACTAACTTTTGCCTTTTTATGAAAATTTATTTCATGTTATTTTTCTAATTTTTCTTAAAATTATTAATCGAACTCAGGTTTTTAGTATGTTTGTAAAGGCTTAGTCTTTACAAGTAGTCATTTCTTAATACCACAAAACCGTATTGCAATACAATTTTTCTCATCAATATGTACCTCAATTGTCATTCTTACCATTCGTTGCGTTACGGAACCATTCCGGTAGAAAGTCTTGTGGCTCAAGCCGTGAGATGTGGAGCTTCTGCAATGGCACTCACCGACATCAATACCGTTACCGGAATTTACGATTTTATTACCATCTGTAAAAAGGCACACATAAAACCATTGGTAGGCATTGAATTTCGATGTGGCACAGAGCTGCGGTACATTGGCTTAGCCAAAAACGCCAATGGACTAGCCGAAATGAATCGGTTTTTAACACACCATAACCTTAATAATCTACCATTACCACTCGAAGCACCCGCTTTTGAAGAGGTAATCATCATGTATCCGTTTATTAAACCACCTACTCATTTAAAACCAAACGAATACCTGGGCATCCGACCCGAAGAAGCCCGAAAATTATTTAGTTATACCGGATCACATTCAAAAGTTGTAGTTTGGCAGCCGGTTACATTTTCTACCAAAAAAGAATACCAGTTGCACAAAATTTTACGTGCCGTTGAACAAAACACCTTAATCACTAAGTTAGACCCAAAAACAGTGGCAAGCCCTTTTGAAGTCATGGTTCAAGAAGAACGCCTGCTCAAAGCCTTTGCCGATTATCCAGAAGTTATTGCCACCACCCAGCAAGTCATAGTTGATTGTAATTTTGAGTATCAGTTTGGTATTCCTAGAAATAAAAAACATTTTACCCAATCCAAACAAGGCGATATAGAATTGCTAACCAATTTGGCGCAAAAAGGCATGCAATGGCGCTACGGAACAGACAACGAAGCTGCAAAAAAAAGAGTGGAAAAAGAGCTAAAAGTAATTCATGATTTAGAGTTTAGCGGCTACTTTTTAATCACCTGGGATATTGTTCAATTCAGCATAAGCAAAGGTTTTTTACACATTGGTCGAGGCAGTGGCGCCAATTCAATAGTGGCTTATTGCTTAGGGATTACCAATATTTGCCCCATCGAATTAGACTTGTATTTCGAACGCTTTTTAAACGAAAATCGCAAAAGCCCTCCCGATTTTGATATTGATTGGAGTTGGCAAGAACGCGATGTTATTTTAGAATATATTTTTGAACGCTATGGCGCCAATCACGTAGCGTTTTGTGGTACCAATGTAGAATTCAAATACCGTTCTATTTTTAGAGAAGTAGGCAAAGTGTTTGGTTTACCCAAAGAGGAACTCGATCATTTGGCTAAAAATCCGATGCAATTGCATGAAACAAATTCTGTAGTGCGAGAAGTACAAGAATACGGCATGCTACTCGAAAAATTTCCGAATCAAAGGAGTATGCATTCTTGCGGCATTATCATTTCAGAAGAGCCTATTACGAATTTTTCTCCTTTAGAATTGCCCCCCAAAGGTTTTCCGATAGTGCTTTTTGACATGCATGTAGCAGAAGCTATTGGCTTTGAAAAGTTTGACATTCTTAGCCAGCGTGGCATCGGTAGCATCGACGACACCGTAAAATTGATAGCTCAAAACCGTGGTATTGCAATAGATATTCGAGAGGTTAAAATTTCTAAAAACCATCCTGAAGCCAATCGTTATTTATCTCAAGGAAAAACCATTGGCTGTTTCTACATCGAAAGTCCCGCCATGAGAGGCTTACTTCGAAGGCTAAAATGCGATAATTATAAAACCTTAGTGGCCGCCTCATCCATCATTCGTCCAGGTGTGGCTAAGTCCGGTATGATGAAGGAATATATTTTTAGACATAATAATCCAGATCGGTTTGAGTATTTTCATAAAGTTTTTGAAGAACAATTGGGCGAAACCTACGGGATTATGGTTTATCAAGAAGATGTAATTAAAATTGCCTTACATTATGGCGGTTTGACAGCGGCCGATGGCGATATTCTTCGTCGAGCGATGAGTGGAAAAGGCCGTTCATTGGAAGCATTACAAAAAGTGAAAGACCATTTTTTCGAAAGTTGTGCAAAAAAAGGACATCCTGAACGTTTGAGTCAAGAAATTTATCGGCAGATCGAGTCTTTTGCAGGATACTCTTTTTGCAAAGCACATTCGGCCTCTTATGCTGTAGAAAGTTATCAAAGTTTATATCTAAAAGTACATTTTCCTATTGAATTTATGGTGGCCGTAATCAATAACCAAGGCGGATTTTACCGTTTGGAAGTCTACGTTCATGAAGCTCGCATGGCAGGTGCTACAATTCATAATCCGTGTGTCAATAAAAGTGCGTTTACCACAACGCTTTATGACAAAGAAGTTTACTTGGGTTTTATGCACCTTCAAGGATTGCCAACAAGTATCTCGGATGAAATACTTCAACAGCGAAGGCTCCACGGCAACTTTACATCATTAGAAGATTTTTATAATCGCGTATCGATTGGTTTAGAAAGTTTAAAATTGCTAATTTTTATTGGTGCCTTTAGATTTTCGGGCAAAACAAAAAGCGAATTATTAATTTTAGCGAGTTTACTGTTTCATTCAGGTGTAAAAAGTTCTCAAAATGTGTTGCTTACAGAGCATGTTAAAGAATATCATTTACCCCACTTGGTGCATTCTCCTTATGAAGATGCATTTGACGAAATCGAATTGCTAGGTTTTCCGGTATCGTTTAGTCCTTTTGATTTGCTTGAAACTAAATTTCGAGGCGATGTTATGGCCAAAGATTTAGATAAACATCATACATCTCAGGTTCGCATGTTGGCGTATCTCATTTCTCGAAAACAAGTTCCCACTGTTTCCGGCACCATGTATTTTGGTACCTGGATAGATGCCGAAGGTAGTTATTTTGATACCGTACACTTTCCTGATAATTTAAAACAATTTCCATTTCAAGGAGGAGGTTGTTATTTACTTTTAGGAACAGTAGAAGTAGATTATCATTTTCCAACCCTAACCATTTTAAAAATGGCCAAAATGCCTTTTATTCCTGATCCTCGATATACAGATTCCAAAGAAAATCAATACAAAACGCAAGAAAATCTCAAAGAAAATATCAGCAGTACACAAAGAGCACCCTATCCTCGCGAACATGAAATAGGATTGCCCAGAATGAAATTCAAACAATAGTTTTAAGGTTAATTTTCTTGTCAGATGCGTTTCAGTAGAACATTACATTTTTAACCTCGTTTTTGTATGTTCTAAACTTGAAAAGTATAACAGAGCCATCCATAAACGTATCATGGTATTAGCATTAAACCTTCGTTATTATTTTTACTTAAAATAGGTACCAAAAAAGTTTTTTTCTAGAAGAATGAATGGTTAAAACCCAACGAATTGTTAATATCTTATAAACTTTATTGGTAGAATCAAGAATTTTCTTTGTCTTTTCAAAAGTTATCCTTGAAATATACATTTTATATCTCTATATTTGCCGAAATTACCATACAAATTAAGTTATGAACAGAGAAACTATTCTTCAGAAGTTAAAAGAAATCATCAAGCCGTATTCGCAAAACCACGATGCACTGGAAAATATCTCGGCTACTACTAACTTTACAACTGATTTAAAAATAAACTCGGCTAATTTAGTAGATGTGTTTTTAGATGTAGAAGAAGCTTTTGAAATTGAGTTGGAAAATTCAGTTCTCGAAAAAATCACCAATGTAAACGATGTGGTGGATGTAATTCTTTTAAAAGTTCAGGCTAAGGCTTCTTCATAAGCCCTAATTTCACTACCGTTGAATGCTATTTTAATTGGTGCCATCGTGCTTAATGCAAGGTTATGCACAATTTAAATTAAAGTTTATGGATAATCAATTCAAAAAACATAATTATTGGGCACTGATTCTCGGAGGAAGTAGTGGTCTAGGTCTGGCTTCTGCTGTGAAACTTTCACAAGAAGGCATGAATATCATTATTATCCACCGAAATTCGCGTTCGGAAATGAACGAAATCAACAAAGCGTTCAGCGAAATTAGTGCTAATAATGTAAAATTTCTTTCGTACAATGTTGATGCCGGAAACGCTGATAAGCGAACCGAGACGGTTGCAGATATCAAAAGTAAGCTAGGTGATGAAAAAATCAAATGCTTTGTACATAGCATTGCTAAAGGAAATTTAAAAGCAATGGTTGATGAGCAACTACCTGAATTACAGAAAGATGATTTCACAATTACACTCGATTACATGGCCATTAGTTTGTATGAATGGGCCAAAAGTATTTTTGGAAGCAAATTATTTGCCGACGATGCCAGAATTTTATCTTTTACCAGCGAAGGAAATACAAAGGCATACAAAAATTACAGTGCTGTTTCTGTTGCAAAAGCAGCTCTCGAGGCCATTTCCAGAAATATTGCTTTAGAGTTTGCTCCTTACGGCATTCGTAGTAATTGTATACAAGCCGGTGTTACGGACACGAGGTCTTTACGAATGATTCCGGGGAGCGACAAAATGGTAGAGATTGCAATGAAAAAAAATCCGTTCAAAAAAATAACCACACCTCAAGACGTTGCAAATGTTGTTTATTTACTATGCAAGGATGAAGCCCGATGGATCAATGGGGCTGTAATTCCAGTGGATGGAGGAGAATCAATAGTAGCCTAGTAAACAGAGTATGACAACGACAGAAATAATAGAAAAATTACCCTTTTCACCTCCCTATTTATTCGTAGACGAACTTTTTTATGTGAATGAAAAAGGAGCCAAAGGTTGCTATACGTTCAGGGAAGATTTAGATTTTTTTAAAGGCCATTTTAAAGGATTTCCTATTGTGCCAGGAGCTATTTTAACAGAATCTATGGCTCAAATAGGTTTGGTTAGTATAGGAATTTATCTTATTTCTTCTGATCCAACTATCAAAGACTGTGTAAGTGTAGCAACCTCCTATAATATTGATTTTTTTAAGCCTGTTTATCCAAACGATAGGGTCACCGTAAATGCTGAGGTTATCTATTTTAGATTCGGAAAATTGAAAGCGAAGGTATTTATGGTAAATAGTCAAGGACTTAAGATTTGTGAAGGAGTTATTGCAGGCATACTCGTCAATCGAAATAATTTATGAAAAAAAGAGTTGTAATTACCGGTCTTGGAGTTGTTTCTCCAAATGGAGTGGGAATTCCTAATTTTAAAAATGCCATAATTAATGGTTTATCTGGAGTCAGATTACACCAAGATTTGGTAGATTTAAAATTTGAATGTCAAATTGCGAGTACACCCCAGCTGCCCGAAAACATAGAAAACCAATATTTTACTTCTGCGGAGTTAATGAAGTTCAACTCAAACGGTATTTTATACGGCGTGATTGCGGGTGTAGATGCTTGGAAAGATGCCGGTCTAGCTTTATCGAATGAAACTAATGAACCCGATTGGGATAGTGGGATGATCTTTGGTATAGGCTCCATTGCCGTGGATAAATATAGAGAAGGAATTCATTTAATTAACGAACTCAAAGTTAAAAGATTGGGGGGTAATTTTATTTTACAAACTATGGCAAGTGGCATTAGTGCTTATCTTGCAGGAAAATTAAGTTTAGGAAATCAAGCCACTATTAATTCATCGGCTTGTGCTACAGGAACAGAAAGTATCTTGATGGCTTACGAGCGAATTGAAAGTGGTAGAGCCAAACGAATGCTTGCCGGGGGGCTTACGGAAAGCGGTCCGTATGTTTGGGGTGGTTTTGATTCCATGAGGGTTACAACGTACAAGCATAATCACGAACCTGAAAAAGCATCAATGCCAATGGGTAAAGATGCCTCTGGTTTTGTACCGGGTAGTGGTGCTGCTGCTCTTGTTTTAGAATCGCTTGAAAGTGCGTTAGAAAGAGGAGCTCACATCTATGCTGAAATTTTGGGTGGTGCTGTAAATACAGGTGGACAAGTAGGCGATGGTAGTATGACTTTGCCGAATAGTAAAGGAGTGCAAAGATGTATTAAAGAAGCAATTAAAGATGCAGGAATAACGGCAGATGAAATTGATTTAATTAATGGACATTTAACTTCTACTGGAAAATGTCATCTTGAAATTAAAAATTGGTCGGAAGCTTTGCAACGAAAAGGAGAAAAATTTCCTTACATCACAGCTTTAAAATCCATGATCGGACATACGCTAGGTGCTGCAGGTGCTATTGAAAGTGTTGCTGCTGTTTTGCAACTTGAGGGTGGTTTTCTTATTCCCAATTTGAATTGTGAAAATATAGATCCTGAAATTTTGGCAATTGTAGATCCGGATAAAATCACTAAAGAGTATACCAAGAAAGATTTAAATATCATTGCGAAATCAAGTTTTGGTTTTGGTGATGTAAATGCATGTGTGATATTTAAAAAATATCAGCCATAAACCTGTATTTGTTTTAAATCCTTATTATGATAGGAAACGATATTGTAGATTTAAATTATGCCAAAAAGCAAAGCAATTGGCGGAGAAAGGGCTATTTAGATAAAATTTACACACAAGCTGAACAAGAGCTCATTGCTTCTTATCGTAATCCCGATGTAATGATTTGGATTTTATGGAGTATGAAAGAAGCAGCATACAAAGCCAATCACAGGATTACCAATAGAAGAGAATATGCACCCAAAAAAATTGAGTGTTCGATAGTTAGTGCAGAACACAATATTTTTCGCGGAACCTGTGGCTATAATAATCTTCAGTATAATTGTACTACTTTAATTTTCGAGGATTATGTAAGTTCAATTGCCCTTCATGATCAAGTTGTCCGTCAAGAAACCGAAGAAATTTTCTTGAAAAATTATCCCGAAAATTATGTTGAATATTTAGAAAACAACAACTATTTTGCTCCAGCAATAAAAATAGTGAAGGACTTAGCAGGAATTCCTTATTTTTACAACCAAAACACTAAGGAGTTTCAACCAATATCCATCAGTCATCATGGTGATTACTTTAGTTTAGTATTTTTTAAAAAATAATAATAACTCATGGCATATCTTTCAGAACTAGAATTACAACAAATAGGTTTTGCATCTGTAGGAAAAGAAGTATACATTTCGGATAAGGTTTCCATTTATAATGCCTCAAAAATAGCAATAGGTTCTTATGTTAGAATTGACGATTATTGCTTACTTTCTGCTAGTGACGAAGGTATTGAAATCGGCAGTTATGTGCATATTTCCTGTTATGCCTGTATTTTAGGTAAATCAAAAATTACAATTAAAGATTTTGTAGCCATCAGCATAAAAGCTACTATCTTATCCAGCACTAGTGATTTTTCTGGAGAAACATTGCCTCTTTTAGATAGCTTAAAAACTAAAGAACTTGCCGAAGACTTATTCTCGGTTATCAGCAAACCTGTTGTTTTAGAAACACATACGGGTATTGGGGCTCATTCCATCGTCATGCCAGGTGTTACAGTTGGAGTTGGATCGGCAATTGGAGCACAATCTGTAGTGTACGAAAACGTAAATGAGTGGGGCATTTATCTCGGAAATCCAGTTCGGTTTCTCAAAAAGAGAAGTGACGCCGCATACCGAAAAGCACAAGAGCTATTGGAAGCCCTAGGTAAATTTTAATTTTCAAAGTGAATTTATCGAAAAAAAGGGTGCTGTTGATGTGCTAAACAGCACCCTTTTTGTTTATTTAAAATACGAAAAAGTATCTTCATTTTTCATATTCAAAAGAGTGTGATAGATAAGGTGAATCACATTTTCTACGTCATCACGATGCACCATTTCTACCGTAGTATGCATGTATCTCAACGGTAACGATATTAAAGCCGAAGCCACGCCACCATTACTGTAAGCAAAAGCATCCGTGTCGGTACCCGTTACTCGAGAAGAAGCCAAGCGCTGAAAAGGAATTTCGTTTTTCTCTGCGGTATCAATAATCAAATCACGTAAATTATTTTGTACTGCCGGTGCATACGTAATTACAGGACCAGAACCTATTTTAGTTTCTCCTTCAATTTTTTTATTAATCATTGGTGTCGTCGTGTCATGACAAACGTCAGTAACGATGGCTACATTGGGTTTAATGGTTTTGGTAATCATTTCTGCACCTCGAAGTCCTACTTCCTCCTGAACCGAGTTGGTAATATAAAGTCCAAACGGCAACTTGTTTTTATTTTCATGCAATAATCGTGCAACTTCGGCTATAATAAAACCACCCATTCTATTATCAATTGCACGACACACAAATTTATTTTCGTTCAAAATCATAAATTCATCGGGGTAGGTAATGACACAACCCACATGTACTCCTTTGGCCAAAACTTCGTCTTTGGTTGTACAACCTATGTCTACAAAAATATTGTCTAGTTTAGCATTTTCTTCCTTATCGCGCAAACGAGTATGAATCGCTGGCCACCCAAAAACACCCTTAACGATACCTTTTTTAGTGTGAATGTTTACCCGTTTTGAAGGAGCAATTTGATGATCTGAACCTCCATTCCGAATCACGTATATCAAGCCATCATCAGTAATGTAATTCACATACCAAGAAATTTCGTCTGAATGGCCTTCAATAACTACTTTGTAAGGTGCTTCTGGATTAATAACCCCAACTGCTGTACCGTAAGTGTCGGTAATAAATGTATCTACATAAGGACTCAAATATTCCATCCAAATTTTTTGTCCTTCTGCTTCAAAACCAGTTGGCGAAGCATTATTTAAATAACGTTCTAGAAAATCCAAAGATTTTTCGTTTAAAATCGATTGTGTATTCATAAATAAAGTTTTTGCTAAAGTATAAATTTGGCATTACAGTTGTATATAACTTTTACATAAATTTGAAGTCATTAATAGCTCCTAAAATTATGTTGAAAAAGTTTGGAATTCTCGTCTTTACATTAGTTGCGTTTTGTCAATCACAAGCTCAGGTCGATCACCGAGACGACTACCTCAAAGAGCAAGATACTGTTTTAGGAATTGCCATAGAACTAGAAGAGGTTATTATTGATAAAAACCAAATCAAAATAAACGACGACGCCCGAAAACGATTCCTGATTTTACAACGCAGGGTGTACAAAGTTTATCCCTATGCGAAGATTGCCTCCGAAAGATTGGTGCAACTCAATCAAGACATGGCTCGTTTAAAAACCAATAAAGAGCGTAAAAAATATTTCAAAATAACCGAAGATTACCTCAATAACGAGTTCGAAGGACAACTAAAAAAACTCTCTCGAAAAGACGGTCAAATTTTGGTGAAACTTATTCACAGACAAACCGGTAAAACAACGTTTAATTTGATTAAAACATTGAAATCAGGTTGGAAAGCCTTCTGGTCTAACAACACAGCCCGGGTATTTGACATCAATTTGAAATCCGAGTATAACGCCATGGGTGTTTATGAAGATTATCTCATCGAAACGATTCTTGTTCGTGCGTTTAAAAACAAAAGATTAGTTCCACAAAACACCCCCAATCCAGTAGATTTTGAAGAAATGAACGCGTATTGGACCGAAAGAATTGCCAAGCAAAATGCAGAAACGCCCCAAGACAAGTAATCATTTTTTATACTAGGAAACTACCTTCGGAAAGTATTTTTTTCGTAGCCAAAAAGACACCCGAACCAGTACTATTAAAGCAGGTACTTCAACGAGTGGACCAATAACTCCCGTAAAGGCTTGACCAGAATTTAAACCAAAAACAGCAATGGCTACCGCAATAGCCAACTCGAAGTTATTGCCAGCGGCCGTAAAAGCTACCGCTGTAGTTTTATCGTAAGAGGCACCACAGGCTTTGGTCATGAAAAAACCAACAAAAAACATGATGATAAAGTAAATAAGTAACGGAATCGCTATCAGGACTACATCCATTGGAATTTTAACGATTAAAGCACCTTTTAACGAAAACATTACTACAATTGTAAATAAAAGTGCAACTAAAGTAAGCGGTGAGATTGTAGGTATAAAAACCGTATCGTACCATTTTTCGCCTTTTAGAGGTACAAGTAATAAACGACTGAAAAGCCCCATTAAAAAAGGTAACCCAAGGTAAATGGCAACACTTTCGGCTATCGTGGCGATGGAAATGTTAACAATGGCGCCTTCAAAACCAAAATAAGGCGGCAGAATTGTGATAAAAAGCCACGCATAAAAGCTATAGGCAAATACCTGAAAAACACTATTCAATGCCACTAATGCAGCACCATACTCGGCACTTCCATCGGCCAAATCACTCCAAACCAAAACCATGGCAATGCAGCGAGCCAAACCTATCAAAATCAATCCAACCATATACTCAGGATGATCTTGTAAAAACGTAATGGCCAACAAAAACATCAAAACTGGCCCAATAATCCAATTCAAGACCAGTGAGATAGATAAAATCTTGGTGTGTTTAAAAACTTTTGGTAGCAAACTGTATTTTACTTTTGCCAAAGGTGGATACATCATTACAATCAGTCCAATAGCAATTGGAATATTGGTCGTGCCACTGTTAAAAGAGTTAATAAATACAGGAAAATTGGGTAAAAAGTACCCTAAACCAATGCCAAATAACATTGCCACAAAAATCCACAAGGTTAAATTTCGATCTAAAAAACTGAGCTTTTTCTTCATGATTATCGCTTGATTTGTGAAAAAACATAACCTAATTCGGAGGCAATTTGTACACTTCTTTCCAGGTATTTTTCTGCTTGAAGAGGTGTGTCATCAAAAGCCTTAGGATCGTCATACGTAATTGGAATTCGTTTTTCGGCACCAGCGATAAACGGACATCCTTCATCAGCATGGTTACACGTCATGATGGCTGCAAATTGAGAGGCAGGATTAAAATCAGCATCAAATTTTTTAGAAAAGGCAATTATCGGCGGATGATTAGCACCCATTTTTATGCTATACACAGGGTTCTTGCCTTCCGAAAGTGCTTCGATTTTAAAACCTATTTTTTGTAAAGTTTTGATAACCATAGGATAAACGGCTGTATTCTCTGTTCCGCCCGAATAACTTGATGCGTTTTTGATACCGTAATATGCCGCCATTGTTTGAGCCCAAATTTGAGACAAATGGCTGCGACGCGAATTATGTGTACAAATAAAATTTAACCTAATTTCAGCATCTGAGGCGATTTTCTCTTGTATATACATCACAAGTGGTGCTAAAATCTGTTTTCGTTCGTCTGAAATTTCGTGGCTTTCCAAAGAAGTAATAAAGTTTTCAATGTTTGGGAAGAGGTCTGTTTTTGTCATTGTATTTGTGTTTAATGATTTTTGGCCTGCGTTTTTCTATCTGGAATATATGGTGGCAGACTACAAATTAGATACTGCTGTACAAAATTTAGGAACTATTTTTAGCAACAACCTCCGCCAGGCGTACAACTATTTGAGGTCAATGAGACTAACTTTACTTTTGGTTTTTCCATCGGAATACCGCATTGATCCTGAGCCAAACACGCCGTTAATTTAGTGGTTAATACAAATTGGTTTCCCTGAAAGTCTAGTCCAAACTTGCCAATTGTGGGTGTAAGTTGGTCGGATAATTGGTATTCAACCTCAATTTCACAATCGGTCATGCCCAGTTTTTCTTCGGCAAGTTGGATAATATTTAAAAGTTTTTCGGGGTGTAATCGATGGTCGTAATCATTGGCGTTCCATAGCTGAAAGTTGGCTACTTCTTCTTGTCGCACTACGCCACCACAATCGATGAATTTTTTGGATATTTGTCCTACTTCAGTTACATGAAAATGGTTAGGCACCAATGTGCCATCGGGTAACGCAAAGCTTAGGGTTGTAGCTTGTCTTAAAATTGATTTAATTTCGGATAATTTCATTTGAGTGATTCTTTAAGGTTTTTTAAATTAAAATTTTCAGTGCTTAGCAACATGTTGAATTATGGATGTCCTGGTCTAAAAACGAGAGCATTACTTTTTTCATTTTTGTCCAATTTTCCGCATCGATGCAATAACATACACTTGTGCCCTCTACATTTCCTTTGATCAAGCCCAGTTGTTTTAACTCTTTTAAGTGTTGCGAAATGGTAGGTTGAGCCAAACCAATTTCTTGGACCAAATCGCCACAAACGCACGAATTGATTTTAAACAAATGCTGCAAAATCGAAACCCTTGCGGGATGCCCAAATACTTTTGCTATCAAAGCAATTTCATTTTGTTGTTCGGTAAAAATTTCTGTTTTTGCTAAGCCCATTTTTATTCATTGTTATATTGCAATATTACGATTAATAAGTTTGCAATAAAAGGTTGTTACTTTACTAAATTGTTAAGAATTGGCAGGGTTGAAACGTGAGTGAAATAGTATTGAGTCACTCAGTTACGTTTTATTTAAGGATGTTTTTTTTGAGTGTAGTTTTTCCTGTAAATTTTTCTAATTCGATGGTTGGTTCGCCAAACAGTGTGATTTGTGAGTTGGCAAAAGCATTAATTTTGATACTCGTTTCAGCAAAAACGCTTGTTTCGCTATAACCTTCGGCAAGAATTTCGACGTTTTTGGCGGTTAATTTTCTTCCTTCAAATTTGGCGTTGTTATCGGTTCTGATTTTCAAGTCAATCACATCGCCTTCAAAAATGGTTTTGCTTTTTTGGTATTGGTCAATTTTCATTTCGGTAGAAGCTACTAATGCTTTGATGCTACCACTTTTAGTCAAGATAAAATGGATTGACTCGGTTTTGGTGTTCAGTTCGGCTTCGGCATCATGATTGATTTCGACGGTAGCCTTTTTTGCCTTGAGGTTGAGGTAGAGTTTGGCTTTATCATTAATTTTAAAATGTTGTTCTTCAACATCCATTTCGTCTAAAATCATAAGCTTAGCTTGGTCATTGGCTTCGACTTTTTTGAGTGTTTCGGTGTAATAGACTACAACTTCAAATTTCTTGTAGCTTCGCAATTTGTCACTCAAATTAAGTGTAAGCCTTCCGGAGGTGTTGCCAACTTTCAAAACATGGTGTAAATTATCATCCGCTTCGAGTTGCACACTTGCGCTATCTGCTTTGATAAAAGAAACTTCGAGCGCGTCATTTACACTTACAGATGAAAAATCAGCAACTACAAAATCTTTTGTCGTAACAACTTTCGAACCTTTAAGTTTTTCGGTTTTTTTTTGCGAAAAAGCAGTAGTTACGGCTAATAAAATCATCAGGAAGGATACTTTACTTTTCATCACAGTAGTTTTAGATATACAAATATAAAAAAATAGCTCCTGTTACGGAGCTATTTGTAAGGATTATTTTGAAATGCTTCCACCGGAGCTTTCTGTTTTTTCTAGCGTTTGAGGTGTGTTCTTATACGTTATTTGACTGCCGCTAGAAGCTTTTGCCGAAAGGCTTACTATCGGATGCACTTTAGAGCTACTGCCGCTCGAGGCTTGGGCAAAAACATCATTGGCCATCAAATTACCAGCATTGATGCTACTGCCGCTCGACGATGCTGTTTCTGCTTTTAGTGCTTTTCCGGTGGCTTCAATTGTGCTACCACTCGAGGCCTCAAGCATTATGTAATCGGCTTCTACATTGATATTGATATCGCTCCCGCTGGAAGACTCTACCGAAAGTGAGGTAGATTTTAAAGTAGATTTTGAAATAATACTAGCGCCACTCGACGATTTTAAACCCATAATGTAAGGTAAACTAACATTCACCTCAGGCCCCGTTGTAGCGTCAAAAGAATCTTCGGCTTTGATAATTAGTACGCCATTGACTACTTCGGTGCTGATAAGTGGCAGAATATTTTCGTCGGTTTTTACTGAAACCGAAACGTTATCGGCTTGGGATACTAATACTTTGATGCCACTGCTTACGCTGATTTTTTCAAATTTTTCGGTTACAGTTCGGGTCTCTGTGATCACAGTGCCGTTACCATCTTCTGAACCAAATTCAATGGATGTGCGACATGAGCTTACGCTAAATACGAGTAGTAGGCTAAGGATCAATTTGGTCAAAAAAGTGTGGGTTGATTTCATCGTTATTTTGTTTTAATGATTTTACCGTTTTCGTCGATGTTGAGATCGGTAGTTTTGCTGGTGGTTTTGCTGCTGATAATTTCTTTACCATTTATTTTTAAAATCACTTCTTTAATCGTGTCGCTCGATGTTGTGTTTTCTTCAATTGTTTGTATCTCTTGATTTTCGATGCAATTTAAACATTTTACTTGAGATTCTTCTACCTGATAAATGCTATTTTCGGTATCAGTATCTAAGTTGAAAAAATCATCGTCGCTGTAGTCATATTGTTCGGCAGCATTATTTATCGTAAAAACAGTACCTTTAGGCAAAAACAAGGTCAATTCTACTGTTTGATCTCTAAATTTATTTTTTACATCCGTTAGTAGGTAGTTGTCGAGTAGTAAAGTCTTATCGGTAAATGTAAAACCATATTGTATCTTTTCTGCTTTGTTTTTGGCCACAGATAAATCTCGTCCTTTGGCTAATTTTGAAATTTGCAAGTAAGGTAACGCTTCATCTGTTTCCGAAATAATCAAACGGATATTGTTAGAATACAATACATTCCTTTCGGCAGAATCTTGTTTGATTTCAAAGTCTGTTCTTTCGTCTACGCTATTTGCAAAATTTTCGTTATATCTAAATTTGATTTGTAGCGTGTCTTGCGGGTTCAGGGTCAAGGACTCTTTTGAAACTACTTTTCCTTCTACCGAATATTCCATCATTTGATTTACCCCAACAGTGATTAGCAATGCGATTGAGATTACCCACAAGGCAAGTAAGGTATAATTAACTACATTGCCTACTGATTTCATGTTGGTAATGAGTAATTTAAACCCAAGAATCATGAGGTAAAAAAATGGTATTCCTACGGCAAAGAAGATGAGTAAACCAAAAGTCCACAGCGGAAAGTCTGAAAAATTACCTGCTTGCACAAAGTCATTCCACGGAAAATCCACAAATGCCGAACTTCCTAAGGTAAAAATGCCAATCAGTAACATTACCAGAATGGGCAGGGCGGTAAAAATGAGTAAAACGCCTAAAATTTTAGCAAAAATGGTAAAAATGGTTGTAAAGACTTTGGCCAAGTTAGACGCCACTCTGTCAGCACCCGTTTTCACTTGGTTACCCATTTCATCATAATTCACGTTTTTGATTTTTTCAGAAACGTTTTCAAATTCTTCACGCACTTTTTTTTCTATGTTCGAAATGGTCACGGGTTCGCCAGTCATTTCGAGTTTTTCAGAGGTTGTAACCGCTTCGGGCATTACAATCCAAAGGATGATGTACGGAATAATTCCAAATCCAAAAGTAAAAAGAAGAATCAAGAACAGTACACGAATCCATACTTTGTCAATCCCAAAATAGTGACCTAATCCGGCCAAAACACCTCCAATTATTCCGCCGTCCTTATCTCGATACAGCTTTTTAGTTCCTTTGGCTTGATGCGTAAATTTGGGTGCAGAAGCCTCGGTTTCGTCTGCATCAATGCGGTAATCTTCGGGCTGACCCATAACGGCAATTACTTCATCTAACTCTTGTAGGGTGATTACTTGTTTGCCACTGGCGTGCTTTTCAGAGAATAATTCGGCAATACGCATTTCGATATCTTTGATGATTTCGTCTTGCCCGTTCGAATTGGTCAAAGATCTTTTGATGGCTTCAAAATAGCGCGAAAGTTTTTGGTATGCATTTTCGTCAATGTGAAAAAACATTCCTCCTAAATTTATATTTACAGTTTTGTTCATGACTTTATTAGTTTTGGTTTGTGATTATGGTTACTGCGTCAGAAAGTTCGGTCCAAGTGACGCTTAATTCGTTTAAAAAAGTGTGTCCTATTTCGGTTAAACCGTAGTATTTACGGGGCGGTCCTGATGTAGATTCCTCCCAACGATAATTCAGTAATCCATCGTTTTTTAATCGGGTAAGTAGCGGATAAATCGTGCCTTCTACAACAAGTAATTTTGCGTTTTTGAGCGTGTCTAATATTTCAGAGGTGTAAGCATCTTTTTCTTTTAAAACCGATAGAATGCAAAACTCTAAAACACCTTTCCGCATTTGGGCTTTTGTGTTTTCTATATTCATGATGGTGTTTTTTAAATCGTTTCTGTTTTTTTTACTGGTTCTACATCGTTGTTCTCTTGATATTGATACCACGATTTTTGACTGGAAAATGCCTCTTGCTGTATCGATTGGCAAAAAGATTTGTCTGATTTTGAAATGGTCTTGGTACTCGAGTGCTCTTTTGGAGCCAACAACCCTGTGATGAAGAGCGTTGCTGTAATGATAAATTGTAACATGATTGTTCGATTTTTGATTAATGATTGAAACCTATACTAGAATTATTCTGATTATTTTAAAAAGCTGATGGTAAAAGGATATGAAAATGGCTGCCCGTTTGAGGTTTTTACAGCACCGTAAATGATTAAAAAGAACTCGGCTACCTTCATAATACAAATTAGCAAGCCAGCGATTATCGCAATGATTAATCCGCCTGATACTTCTGCAAAATTGAATGTGCTTTCTCCTAATTCAATATTGTTTAAGGAAGAAATATCATGATGGGCAAAAATAATCACGAGTATTGATGGAATGGCAATCAGTGCCAAAACCAAACCATAGATAAAAAGGCTCAACTGAAAATTAATAACTTTTTTTCCTTGTTCGTCAACGAACGCTGATTTATGTTTTAATGAGGCCCAAAGTATGATCGGAAATATAAAATTTCCAAAAGGAATACAATATTGTGTCAAACTGCTTAAATGTAGAGCTGAAGCTGTGTTGGTGTGTGTGATATTTTCCATGTAATAAAGTATATAGTATTTTCTTATGCAAATATATGTTCAAAAAACAGTATCTTGTATCGCATAGTACTAATAATTAACTTTTATTTAACATTATGAAGTTTGTAAAATAAGACCTACTTTTACAAAAAATTAATCAGTATGCCTCTTAGTATCAGTAAACTCAACAGTTTTTTGTTTTTTAAATTACCTTCTGCATTTTTTTGTGGAGTTCGCGTTAAAGAGCTTTCATACGAGGTTTGTCGAGCTACCGTAACGCATCGGTGGATCAATCAAAACCCATTTAATTCGATGTATTTTGCTGTGCAAGCTATGGCTGCCGAACTTTCTACAGGAGCGTTGGTGATGAACGAAATTCAGCAAAGTGGTCAGAAAATATCCATGTTGGTGGCTAATAATAAAAGTAGTTTTACAAAAAAAGCCACCGGAACAATTACTTTTACGTGTTCAGACGGTTTATTGGTCAAGGAAGCGGTTGCCAAAGCTATCGCCACAGAGGAGGGGCAAACGTTCTGGCTCAAATCAGTGGGTTGCAACCAAGAAGGCGTTCACGTATCCGAAATGCATTTTGAATGGACCATAAAACTCAAAAAATAATCTTCAAAGACCGTTAAACAATGTATAATTAGCTTTTATTTTTGAAGTACAGATTGTAGCTTTGGCGAAAGTAGCAACAATTATGAGGGTTTTAATCACGGGTGCCACAGGATTAGTAGGAAGTCAGCTAGTGGCACTTTTATTACAGAATGGAGTAGTAGTGCATTACTTAACTACTTCGCGAAAAAAAATTGAATCGCAAGCCAACTATCACGGTTTTTATTGGAATCCCAGTCAAGGAATCATTGATGAAAATGCCTTGATGGGTGTTGATGCTATCGTACACTTAGCGGGTGCTAATATTGCTCATCGGTGGACGGAATCTTATAAACAAGAAATTATCGAAAGCCGGATTCTATCCTCAAACGTTTTGTTTAAAGCGTTGAAAGAAAACCCACATTCAGTTAAGCAAATTATTTCGGCCTCTGCCATTGGTATTTATCCTGATAGTCCGCACAAAGTGTATGATGAGGAAGAAACCACCGTGGGCGATAATTTTTTAGGAAATGTAGTGGCTACTTGGGAAGAATCAGTCAATAAATTCAAACTGCTAAAACTCAACGTGTGCAAAATCCGAATTGGTTTAGTGCTTTCTGATAAGGGAGGAGCCCTCGCCGAAATGGTTAAACCGATAAAAATGGGATTTGGCACTCCCTTCGGATCAGGAAAACAAATGCAATCTTGGATTCACATTCATGATTTAGTCGAAATATTTTATTTTGCCATCCAAAACCAACTGGAAGGGACTTATAATGCCGTGGCACCAAACCCAGTAACTAACAAAACATTGACACAAGAAATTGCAAAATGTTTGAATAAACCTTTATTTATGCCTAATATTCCGAGATTGATGATGAAAATAATGCTCGGCGAAATGCACACTATTTTATTTGAAAGTCAGCACGTAAGTTCAAAAAAAATAGAGAAAGCAGGATTTACATTTCAATACAAAACGGTAGAAAAAGCATTGCAGCATCTCTTAACGTAAAAAAAACTCCGACGCTTGGTCGGAGTTTTCGCAATAGTAAGATGAATTAATAACTATTTAACAATCTTTAAGATAACGATTAATTCTACGTTATCGTCAACAAATTTGTCTTTTAAATCATCAAATACACTTTTAGAAGCATAGTTGATATTCCATTGTGTACGGTCAATCATAAAGGGCTCACTTTTCAATACCATTCCACCTTCTTCTGCTGTAACAGTAGCCGGAACGGTAATACTTTTTGAAATTTCTTTCAAAGTTAAGTTGCCAGTAATCATACTTTTGCCATTTTCCTCAGTAATTTTTGTAATCTCAAAACTTCCTTTAGGATATTTATTCACGTTAAAAAAGTGATCCTCTGACGCTTTTTCTCCTGTACCTTTTAAATGGCTTTCTAAATCTTCCTTGCCATCACCTGCTTTTAAATCAGTTACGGTAATAGAATTCATGTCTAAAACAAATTTCCCGCCTGTTAATTTTCCGTCAACTACTTGAGCAGTTGCATCAGAAAATTTAATTACACCTGTATGAACACCCGTTGGCTTACTTCCTTTCCATTCAACCATTGAGTTTTCGAAATCAACTTTGTAACTTTGAGTGCTATCCACACTTGTAACGCTTTCCTGTGCCTCAGAAGTAGCAGTAGATGCCTCGTTCTTACATGATACAAAAATTCCTAATGTAGCAAGTGCTACGGTACTTAAAAGTGCTTTTTTCATTTTTTTGTTTTTAAATTTGTGCAAACATACACTAACCACGGATGTCAACCTCTTAAAAGAATATTAAAAATCCATTTGCCCTATTTCGTCATAAAAATGACATTTTGACACAGAAAATATTTTGGCAATACTTTTGAATAGTAATCATAGAAAAGATGGATTTTAAAAATATATTCAAAAATAAGGCAAACATGAATACTGAAAATACGGAAAAAGAGTTAGACTTGACAGAACAAAACATTGAAAACACTGCTGCTGAAGAGCAAGTGCCGGTAGAGGAAATTAGTATGGAAGAAAAACTTACACAAGAACTGGCTGCTGAGAAAGATAAGTTTTTACGTCTTTTTGCTGAGTTTGAAAATTTTAAAAGACGAACTGCCAAAGAACGTATCGAATTGTTCAAAACTGCCAATCAAGACGTTTTGCAATCACTTTTACCTGTATTGGATGACTTTGACAGAGGTATGGTCGAAATTCACAAAGCCAAAGATAAAACACTAACAAAAGGAGTAGAGCTGATTCATGAAAAACTGAAAAGCACACTCGTTTCGAAAGGGTTAGAGGTTGTTGAAATTAAAAATGGCGACGTTTTTAATGCTGATTTTGCAGAAGCCATCACCCAAATCCCTGCTCCAAATGACAAGTTGAAAGGAAAAATTATAGACGTAATCGAAAAAGGATACAAATTGGGCGATAAAATCATTCGGTTTCCAAAGGTTGTCATCGGAAGCTAAATAAAATAGGTACTAATTTACACCTTCAAAGAAAAAATGAAAAAAGATTTTTACGAAATATTAGGTATAACAAAAAATGCTGACGCAGGCGAAATCAAAAAAGCCTACCGAAAAAAAGCGATCGAATATCATCCTGATAAAAATCCAGGCGACAAAGAAGCAGAAGAAAAATTCAAACTCGCCGCCGAAGCGTATGAAGTATTAAGCGATCCGCAAAAAAGAGCTAAATATGATCAATTCGGTCACCAAGCTTTTGATGGAGGTGGTTTTGGTGGCGGACATGGCGGCATGAATATGGATGATATTTTCAGCCAGTTTGGTGATATTTTCGGAGGAGCTTTTGGTGGCGGTGGCGGATTTTCTGGATTTGGCGGTGGCGGTCAACGTCGAGTGAAAGGAAGCAACTTGCGTATCAAAGTAAAACTCACCTTGGAAGAAATAGCCAATGGTGTGGAAAAGAAAGTAAAAGTAAAACGAAAAGTCCAAGCCAGCGGCGTTACCTACAAAACCTGTTCTACCTGCAACGGTCAAGGACAAGTAATGCGGGTTACCAACACGATTTTAGGTCGAATGCAATCGGCTACTACCTGCAGTAGCTGTGGAGGTGCGGGTCAGATTTTAGACCAAAAACCAAGTAATGCCGACGCTCAAGGTTTGGTAACCGAAGACGAAACCGTTTCGATTAAAATTCCAGCCGGTGTAGCCGAAGGAATGCAACTCAAAGTGGGTAATAAAGGAAACGAAGCCCCGGGCTCTAATAGTATCCCAGGTGATTTAATCGTGGTGATTGAAGAAATCGAACATGAAACCTTAAAAAGAGAAGGCGAAAACTTACACCTCGATTTGTACATCAGCTTTTCTGAGGCGGTGCTAGGGGTATCAAAAGACATCAATGCCGTAAACGGAAAAGTACGTATCAAACTCGAAGAAGGAATTCAATCGGGAAAAATTCTTCGATTGAAAGGAAAAGGTATTCCGAGTTTAAACGGTTATGGTAGTGGCGATTTACTCATTCATGTAAATGTATGGACGCCCAAAACATTGAGTAAGGAACAAAAACAATTTTTTGAAAAAAACCTTACCGACGATAATTTCCTGCCAAACCCAGAAAAGTCAGACAAGTCATTTTTTGAAAAAGTAAAAGATATGTTTTCTTAATCTCATTAAATTACATATATTTGAATTTTGCTAGTGCACTAGTAAATTTTTTTTAATTACAATTTTTCCCATCCTTGTGTAAATGAGGGTGGGTTTTTTATGAAAATTCTTTATTGTAGTTCGATAAATAATTACATTTACACGAAATCAGATCCGAGAACATGAGTAACATTCTTGAAGTCCAAAAAGTTATCAAGCAGTACGGCAGTTATACCGCACTCAACGAAGTTTCAATAACAGTACCCAAAGGCAGCATTTATGGATTATTAGGTCCTAACGGTGCCGGAAAAACCTCCCTTATCCGAATCATCAACCAGATTACGCTTCCCGACAGCGGTACCGTGTTGCTCGACGGCGAAAAATTGCAACCCAAACACACCCGCCATATCGGATATCTGCCCGAAGAGCGAGGCTTGTATAAATCCATGAAAGTAGGAGAACAATGCTTGTACCTGGCTCAAATGAAGGGTTTGTCTAAAGTAGAGGCCAAAAAACAACTGGATTATTGGTTTGATAAACTCGATATAAAAGGGTGGTGGAACAAAAAAATTGAAGAACTTTCAAAAGGAATGGCCCAAAAAATTCAATTTGTAGTAACCGTTTTACACCAACCTAAATTACTCATTTTTGACGAACCTTTCTCAGGTTTTGACCCCGTAAACGCCAATTTAATCAAAGATGAAATTCTAGAATTACGCGAAAAAGGAGCTACCATTATTTTTTCGACCCATCGGATGGAAAGCGTCGAAGAATTGTGTGACCATATCGCACTTATTCACAAATCGAATAAATTAATCGAAGGAAAATTAACAGAGGTCAAAAAAACCTACAGAACCAATACATTCGAAGTAGGTATTTTAACCAGCAATGTCGAAGGCTTGATGTTTGATTTGACACAGAAATTCACCGTTAGTCCAGCTCAATTTAAGTCGCTTAACGACGAGTTGAAACTGCTGATTCATTTGGGCAATGCCACCGCCAACGAGTTACTAAACATTTTAACACAACGCGGTCAGGTAACGCATTTTGTTGAAAAAATTCCAAGTGTGAATGATATTTTTATTCAATCAGTAACCCAAGACTAGTTTTCAAAAAAAAAAATCGCTATACCAATGAGTATTTTAACCCTAATTATAAAAAGAGAATTCATCGCTAAGGTCAGAAACAAGTCGTTCATCGTCATGACTTTTTTGAGTCCGCTGCTTTTTGTAGCACTCGCTGCTTTTGTAGGCTATTTGAGTTCCATGAAATCAGGCGTAAAACGCATTATCGTGCACGATGAAACAAGCCTGTTCTCAAAAGATTTTAAGCAAAACGAGGAGTATCATTACCTCGATTTTTCTGAAATACCTATTGCAAAATTAAAAGATAGCCTCCTTGACGAACGTTACGAAGCCATTTTATACATTCCCAAAACAGATAGTATTTCCAGTCTAGAAAATCAAATTCAGTACATCTCTAACGAAAGTCCGAGTGCTTTGTACATCGCAGAAATCGAAAATAATATTGCTAAAAAATTAACCAGCATCAACTTTCAAAATGCGGGTCTAGATACGCTTGCCATTGCCAAAGCAAAAGCCAATGTCAACATCAATTTGGCCAAAATATCTGGCGAAGAAACCGTTAAGGGACTCAACGAGATTAAAGTAATTCTAGGCGGTGCTTTTGGCTATTTAATCATGATGTTCATCATCATTTATGGCAACATGGTTATGCGAAGCGTTATCGAAGAAAAAACCAACCGTATTATCGAAATTATCATTTCATCTGTAAAACCATTTACCCTGATGATGGGAAAAATCATCGGAACTTCTATGGCAGGAGTCTTGCAATTTTTAATTTGGGCATTGGTAGGAACCCTCTTGTTCGGCATTGCCTCTACATTTTTAGGCATCGAAATGTCCAGTCCCACCGCCGAATTAGCCAACGCCTCAGGAACCGATATTCCAGCTGTATTGCAACTGTATATCAAAGAGTTAATTAGTTTACCAATCATTACGCTACTGATTTCTTTCCTCATTTATTTCATCGGAGGCTATTTTTTATACAGTTCTATTTATGCCGCCATCGGTGCTGCGGTAGATAACGAAACCGATTCACAACAATTTCTGCTACCCATCATATTGCCTTTAATTCTAGGCGTTTACGTAGGTTTTTTTAGCGTCTTGAACGAACCACACGGCACCGTAGCCACTACATTTTCTATGATTCCATTTACCTCACCCATCGTAATGCTCATGAGAATTCCGTTTGGCGTGCCGTGGTGGCAAATCCTAATTTCAGTAGTGCTGCTTTTTGCAACATTTTTTCTCGTCGTATGGTTTGCTGCCAAAATTTACAGAGTCGGAATCTTAATGTACGGCAAAAAACCAACTTGGAAAGAATTATACAAATGGCTTAAATATTAGGAGCGAATGGCTTGGGCTTTTTCAGCAATCCATGTTCCCGCTTTCCTTCCACATCTGCCCTGAAAAAGGGCAGGATGTTCCCTCCAATCGGGGCTAGCCGGCATTCGTAATACCAAAACGAACACAAAAAAAAACATAAAATGAGCAAAATATTAATCATAGAAGACGAACCTGCCATCAGACGGGTACTCACCAAAATACTTTCCGAAGAAAATGACACCTACCAAGTAGAAGAAGCCGAAGACGGACTCAGCGGTATGGAAAAAATAAAAAATTTCGATTACGATTTGGTTTTATGCGACATCAAAATGCCTAAAATGGACGGCGTAGAAGTGCTCGAAGCCACCAAAAAAATCAAACCCGAAATACCAATGGTAATGATTTCAGGACATGGCGATATGGAAACAGCTATAAACACCATGCGATTAGGCGCTTTTGACTATATCTCTAAACCACCCGATTTAAACCGATTACTCAATACCGTTCGGAATGCTTTAGATAAAAAGCAACTCGTAGTTGAAAATAAAATTCTGAAGAAAAAAGTCAGTAAAAACTACGAAATCATTGGTCAATCCGAACCCATCCAGCATATTAAAGAAATGATTGAAAAGGTTGCTTTAACCGATGCTCGCGTTTTGATAACAGGTCCAAATGGTACCGGAAAAGAACTTGTAGCCCACCAACTCCATGAAAAAAGCGCTCGTGCCAATGCACCTTTAATCGAAGTAAATTGTGCTGCAATTCCATCAGAATTAATTGAAAGTGAGTTGTTTGGACATGTAAAAGGAGCGTTTACTTCGGCCGTAAAAGATAGAGCAGGCAAGTTTGAAGCAGCCGATAAAGGCACTATTTTTCTCGATGAAATTGGCGATATGAGTTTGTCCGCCCAAGCCAAAGTACTTCGGGCCTTACAAGAAAGCATGATTACCAGAGTAGGTGCCGATAAAGATATTAAAGTCGACGTTCGGGTAGTGGCGGCTACCAACAAAGACTTAAAAAAAGAAATTGCCGAAGGCCGCTTTCGCGAAGATTTGTACCACCGTTTGGCCGTAATTTTAATCAAAGTTCCAGCATTGAATGACCGCCGAAATGACATACCTTTGCTCATCGAACATTTTGTTAAAAAAATAGCCGAAGAACAAGGCGCCATTGCCAAAGAATTTTCGAAAGAAGCCATTCAATTATTACAAGAATACGATTGGACTGGAAACATCCGAGAACTCCGAAATGTGGTTGAACGACTCATTATCTTGGGAGGTACCACTGTTTCTGAAGACGATGTGAAACTTTTTGCGAGTAAATAAATAGAATCAAAAGAATCGAAAGAATCGAAAGAATCGAAAGAATTAAAAGAATCGAAAGAATCGAAAGAATCGAAAGAATCGAAAGAATCAAAAGAATCGAAAGAATCAAAAGAATCAAAAGAATCGAAAGAATTAAATAAATCAAAAGAATCAAAAGAATCGAAAGAATCGAAAGAATCAAAAGAATCGAAAGAATCGAAAGAATCGAAAGAATCGAAAGAATCGAAAGAATCGAAAGAATCAAAAGAATTAAATAAATCAAAAGAATCAAAAGAATCAAAAGAATCAAAAGAATCGAAAGAATCAAAAGAATCAAAAGAATCAAAAGAATCAAAAGAATCAAAAGAATCGAAAGAATCGAAAGAATCGAAAGAATCGAAAAAATCAAAAGAATCGAAAGAATTAAATAAATCAAAAGAATCGAAAAAAAATTGCAATAATTTAAAATAGTAGAGTCTTTATTTATCTTTTTTAGATTTGTTAGCTTTTTAGCTTTTTTAGCTTTTTTAAATTTTTCAGCTTTTTTAGATTTTTTAGATTTGTTAGCTTTTCAGCTTTTTCAGCTTTTTCAGCTTTTTCAGCTTTTTTAAATTTTTTAGCTTTTTTAAATTTTTTAGCTTTTTTAGCTTTTTTAGATTTTTTAAATTTTTTAGCTTTTTTAAATTTTTTAGCTTTTTTAAATTTTTTAGATTTTTTAAATAGTAAAGATGGAACTAAAAAAAATAAATCCCAACCTTCAAAAGGCCTTAATCGAAAATAATTTGACTGAAGCCAATGAAATTCAAGAAGAGAGTTTTTCACATATAAAAAGCGGTGTCGATTGTGTGATTATAGCACCAGAAAAATCGGGTAAAACAACCACTCTTGTCATCAATGTAATTCAACGATTAGAAAAAGAATTTCAACAATCGCCTCGTGCTTTGATTTTTGTACAATCAAAAGATAGAATGATTGAAATGAAACAAATGTTCGAAAAATTCGGAAATTATACCAATCTTCGGGTGTACGGCGTGCATGACAAAGGCGACATCGATTTTGATAAAAACCACATTTCACTTGGCATTGATGTGTTAATCGGAACACCAAAACGCTTGAGTGAGTTGTTTTCCACAGCAGGTTTTGACGTCAACCAACTCAAATTGTTTATCGTGGAAGATGCCGATGAGTTGTTGCGACTCCGTTTTGATACTCAAATTGCACGAATTGGCGAAGCCATTAAAACACAAATCATTTTGTTTTCTGAAAAATATTCAGAACGTTTGGAAGCTTTCGCAGATCGTGTCATGATTGAACCTAGATGGTTTGATTTCTATGAAAATGACGAAGATTTCGACGATGACGAAGATGAATCTGAAGAAGAATAAGTAGATTAATTTAAAAAAATAGGAACTATGGGAATGATAAAAATATTTTCAGGAAGTCAGATTTTGGCGCAAGCCTTAAACGCTAAAATTGAAGCCATTGGTGTAAAAACCATTATGAAAGACAACATCCAATCGGCCCGTTTGGGTGGATTTGGAAATTCAGATTTGGCCGTTGAAATCTTTATTGAAGAAATTGATTTTGGCAAAGCCAATAAAGTAATTGAAGAATTTAGAATGAGTTTATAAATTTAATGATTGTTCGCTACTGATACCTAAAGAAAGATTAGCACGCGGATAATACTGATTTTAACAGATGAACGTAGAATTCGTTTAATCCGTTTTTTCTGTGTGCTGCTATTTTTAAAATGGAGATGACTTAGTAGACAGTGATTTTAATTTATTAAAAATGAAATACAAAATGCTAGTGGTCGATATGGACGACACTTTGTTGACCGACGACCACGAATTATCAACCGAAAATAAGGCAATGCTTCTCAAAGCCCAAGAAATGGGCGTTTATGTGGTTTTAGCTTCAGGCCGACCCACTTCAGCGATGATTGGATATGCCCAAGAATTGCAATGCGATGTCCATAATTCCTATATGATTTCATTTAACGGCTCTACAATTACCGACTTGAAACAAGACAAAGTTCTTTTTGAACATTCCTTGACCAGAAATCAAATTCATTCGCTGTACGATTTTAGTCAAGAAAACAATACCCACATCATCACTTATTTAGACGGAAAAATCATTAGCGAGCGACATTCGGAATACATTGATATCGAAAGTACAATCACAGGACTGGAATTGGTCATTGTGCCAAGTTTTAAAGAGGCGGTAACTAGTTCGGCAGTGAAATGTTTGTTGCTCGAAGAACCCAAATATCTCAAAACTGTGGAACCAAAATTGAAAGTGGCAATGCCCGATTTGAGCGTTTGCATGTCGAAACCTTTCTTTCTCGAAGCCGCACCCAGTGGCGTTCACAAAGGAGCTGCCGTTCAGATTTTATCCCAAAAACTCAATATTCATCAAAGCGAAATCATTGCAGTGGGCAATGCCGGAAACGATTTATCAATGGTGCAATATGCCGGATTGGGCGTTTGGGTCGATAATGTTGACCACGAGTTAAGGGAATTTGGCAATGTGATTGTAGCTTCCAATAATGATAACGGTGTTGCAGAGGTGGTTAGGAGGTTTATATTGGAGTAAAAAAATAAACTTATAAATAGTGGAGCGTTCACTTTTCTTTTTTAAAGGTTACCCTATTTTTTATATCTATTTTTTCGTCTGATGTACTTTCGAAATTAGTATGCGTTAGTTTTGAATAGCAAAGATTTGTTTTTAAAGTACAAAATTAGGATATTGACTTTTATGGATTGTTCGCATGATTTTTCCATACGGATTATGTCTTAATCATTTCAATACATTTTCTGAAATTTATAAAATATGGAAAAATACGGAATTAGATTCCATATTTTTCCATATTTTTGTAGAATGATACAAAGAGAATCAAAAATAAAACTAGAAAGTTTAGCCAAATCCTTTAAAGCCATTGCGGTTATTGGCCCTCGGCAATCGGGCAAAACGACATTGGTTAAAAGTACCTTTCCAAATAAACCTTACGTTTCTTTGGAAAATCCTGACACTCGAAAATTTGCTTTAGAAGATCCAAGAGGTTTTTTGGAGAGCATTTCTAAAGGTGCTATTTTGGACGAGGTACAACGGACGCCAGAGTTATTTTCTTATTTACAAGAAATATTGGATAATAGTACCGAGAAAGGACTTTTTATTCTGACGGGTTCAAACAATTTTCTTTTACAGGAAAATATTTCACAATCCTTAGCTGGAAGAGTAGCCTATTTGAATTTACTGCCTTTTTCTGTCAGTGAATTGGCCACCGTAAACTTAGTCCCCGAAACAGATGAGATGCTTTTATTTAATGGCTTTTATCCTCCAATTTATGATCAAAAAATCAGTCCTTTGGATTGGATTCCGAATTATATCAGAACCTATATCGAACGAGATGTTAGACAAATTAAAAACGTTACAGATTTATTAGTTTTTGAAAAATTTATGCGTGTTCTTGCAGGCAGGACTGGGCAAGAACTGAATTTTACTTCCATTAGTAACGAAGTTGGAATAGATTTAAAAACAATTCAATCGTGGATTGGGATTTTAGAAAGTAGCTTTATTATTTACTTGCTGAAACCACATTTTCAAAATTTTAATAAAACAATCGTTAAAAGACCTAAAATATATTTTTATGATACTGGTTTGGTTTGTTCTTTTTTGCGAATTTCAAACCCGATACACTTAGAAAGCCACCCTTTGAAAGGAGCAATTTTTGAAACGATGGTTGTGATTGAAATGGTGAAAAAATTTACAAACAAAGGTTTGCCTATAAATATGTATTTCTGGAGAGACAAAGCGGGTCACGAAGTAGATATAATTATTGATAATGCTGGAAAACTGATTCCGATAGAAATAAAATCCTCAAAAACGATTAGCACAGAATTTTTTAAAAACCTAAAATATTGGAATAATTTGAGCAAATTGAACCATTCTATCTTAATTTACGCTGGAAATCAAGAACAAAAGAGAAGTGACGGCACGTTAATCACTAATTGGAAAAATATAAATCAACTCAATTTTTAAATAAAATATTGTATTGTACGGACAAGTCGCGACTTGTCCTCACTTCTAAGGACAAGTCGCGACTTTTCTACACTTTTAAGGACAAGTCTCGACTTGTCCCTACAAGTTATGCCCGAACTTCTTTATCAATTTTTTGTTGACTTTTACCTACAATTCGATATGAATTCGTTTGCCAAAAAAAATCAAAATCTTTTTGGAAATTCTAATTCCACATTGTTTACAAGACCAAAAAGAATTTTTATTCAGCAATCGTTTTTTGTTTTGGACCCTAATTTTTTTTTAAAATTGCCGTAGATAAAGTATCCATATCAGATTGTTTGGCCTTCTTTTGAAGTAGCGTTTTGGCATGACAAATCATCTACCAAACTTTGAACCGAGTAGTATAAGCAAAAGAAGACTGTCTAATAAGTATTTCTTTATTTGGTTTTTCGAATGGTGACAATGTAAAAAAATTTGGCGTTGTGATCGCTACTTTCAACAATAATGATAGAGTGCCTGAGGTGGTGACGAGTTTTTTTTTAAAATCCTCTTACTTCAACAAATATTTTTGAAAACAAAAAAACGCTTCATGCTGAAACAGAAATTTGTATCCTTCAAATTTTCGACACAAGGCAAAATCCAATTAAACGTAGAAACTAATTCTAAACCTCAAAAATTGCCCAATCTCTATCGCTTTTAATTTTGTTCAGAGGGTCTATTAAATTTTGTATATTTGCTAATCAAAAAAATAGTTGTGATGGATATAGCTTCTAAAAAACTGGAATTGATGGATTGGTTGCTTCATATCAATGATGAAAGTAAACTAAAAAAAATAATTGCGTTAAAATCTGTTTCAGAAAAAGGAGTTGTTGCACATACTATTAGCGGTTACCCTATTGACGAGGAAGAATATATCAATCTGGTTAAAGATGCCGACGCCCGAATTTCAGCAGGAAAATTTACTACAAACCTGAGTTCGATTGTTAATATAGGGCTAACTGATTAGTAGTTAGGGTTTCATATCTAATTGCAGGTTTTTTGGGCAAGAATTGATAAGCTATAATTCCTGCAACGAGATTACACATGAAATTTACAACCGAACGATGTCTTGAGTGTTCAA
>Ga0209278_1000504_pt1 | contig 29862 bp, 21 predicted proteins | sample JI81BgreenDNA_FD_187504 | JGI IMG/M metagenome (GOLD analysis project Ga0209278, IMG submission 187504) | Wastewater effluent complex algal communities from Wisconsin, to seasonally profile nutrient transformation and Carbon sequestration -... | ecosystem: Engineered > WWTP > Effluent > Algae...
TGAGAATCGAGGCAATCTGCGTGGTGAGGTTAAAGCTCTCAAAGCCCAAAGGTGCTGTGGTCTCACAGACTTCAAACTGCGGGAAGAATCCAGCGGGAGGAAGTAGCGGTAGGGGATTAACCACCAAAGCAAAGGAAATCACATCAAAACAGCCCGTGGCGGTATTTTCCACGCGAACCCATAAGGTGGTTGATCCAGAGGCATAGGCTGTTGTGCCTGTGAGCGCATTTTGAGGCACCAAGGCATCGGCCTGTGAGGTGTAATAGGTCACACTGTGCTGTCCTGCTGGCAAACTACCCAAGACTTGTGGGGTAACCACGGCGTTTAAATTAAACACGGCAATCCCGTCGGTGTTGTCATCACACAAGGCATAATCGGCCACCACACCAGCCACGGGCTTGGGATGTACAATCAACGAAAGCGTGGTCAGGGTAGGACAATTGGGCGCTAGCGGGTCGAAAACACGAATGTAAATCGTTTGTTGGTCAAAATCATTGTTGCAAAACGGCTGGTTGGGCGCAATCGGATTAAACCCAGTTTGCGCATCGGTGGAGGTTAAGTGGTAACTCACCTGCACGTTGGGATTGGTGGTAATCTCCGGAGTCTTTGTGCCCAACACAAAAGTACACGCCACACCATCATTGTTGTCATCACACACTTCGTATGGGGTGGGGGTGTTGGCGGTGGGGGCGGTGAGTATGGTTACCGCAAAACTAAAAGGTATCGCACATGGCGCCGAGGGTGTAAATGTATAGGTAGTTACTCCTACAAGGGCCGTTGAAATCGAAGCAGGATTCCACGTTCCCACAAGTCCATTACTGGAGGTAGTGGGTAGTAGCGGTTGTAATACAGGACTCCCTTGACAATAGGTTTGATTAGCTATCGCAAAAGTCGGCGTCACCTGCGGATTAACGGTAATGGTCAAGGTTGTAGTGGTCGCACACTGCCCGGCATTGGGGGTAAAAGTATACGTCGTGGTCGCTGTGTTGTTGAGTGCCGGTGCCCACGTTCCCGAAATTCCATTGTTGGACGTCGTAGGTAATGCCGTTAAAGTCGCTCCCGAACAAATGGGCGCTACAGCGGTAAAGGTAGGCGTCACCTGCGGATTGACCGTAATGGTCAAGGTTGTAGTGGTCGCACACTGTCCGGCATTGGGGGTAAAGGTATACGTCGTGGTCGCTGTGTTGTTGAGTGCCGGTGCCCACGTTCCCGAAATTCCATTGTTGGACGTCGTAGGTAATGCCGTTAAAGTCGCTCCCGAACAAATGGGCGCTACAGCGGTAAAGGTGGGCGTCACCTGCGGATTAACGGTAATGGTCAAGGTTGTAGTGGTCGCACACTGCCCGGCATTGGGGGTAAAGGTATACGTCGTGGTCGCTGTGTTGTTGAGTGCCGGTGCCCACGTTCCCGAAATTCCATTGTTGGACGTCGTAGGTAATGCCGTTAAAGTCGCTCCTGCACAAATCGGCGCTACAGCGGTAAAGGTGGGCGTCACTTGCGGATTGACGGTAATGGTCAAGGTCGTGGTGGTGGCGCACTGCCCTGCATTGGGGGTAAAGGTATACGTTGTTGTGGCTGTGTTGTTGAGTGCCGGTGCCCAGGTTCCCGAAATCCCGTTGTTTGATGTCGTAGGCAAAGCCGCTAAAGTCGCTCCCGAACAAATCGGCGCTACAGCGGTAAAGGTGGGCGTCACCTGCGGATTGACCGTAATGGTCAAGGTAGTGGTGATAGCGCACTGCCCAGCATTGGGGGTAAAGGTATACGTTGTTGTGGCTGTGTTATTCAAAGCAGGCGACCACGTTCCCGAAATCCCGTTGTTCGATGTCGTAGGCAAAGCCGCTACCGTCGCTCCCGAACAAATGGGCGCCACGGCAGTAAAGGTAGGCGTCACTTGCGGATTAACAGTAATGGTCAAGGTTGTAGTGGTGGCGCACTGCCCTGCATTGGGGGTAAAGGTATACGTCGTTGTGGCTGTGTTGTTGAGTGCCGGTGCCCACGTTCCCGAAATTCCATTGTTCGATGTCGTAGGCAATGCCGCTACCGTCGCTCCTGCACAAATGGGCGCTACAGCGGTAAAGGTAGGCGTCACCTGCGGATTGACCGTAATGGTCAAGGTCGTGGTGGTGGCGCACTGTCCTGCATTGGGGGTAAAAGTATACGTCGTTGTAGCTGTGTTATTCAGTGCCGGGGCCCACGTTCCCGAAATCCCATTGTTTGATGTCGTAGGTAATGCCGTAAGGGTCGCTCCTAAACAAATCGGCGCTACAGCGGTAAAGGTGGGCGTCACCTGCGGATTGACGGTAATGGTTAAGGTCGTGGTGGTGGCGCACTGCCCGGCATTGGGGGTAAAGGTATACGTCGTTGTGGCTGTGTTGTTGAGTGCCGGTGCCCACGTTCCCGAAATCCCATTATTCGATGTCGTAGGCAATGCCGTAAGGGTCGCTCCCGAACAAATCGGCGCTACAGCGGTAAAGGTGGGCGTCACTTGCGGATTGACCGTAATGGTCAAGGTTGTGGTGGTGGCGCACTGCCCTGCATTGGGGGTGAAGGTATACGTTGTTGTGGCTGAGTTGTTTAATGCTGGCGACCACGTTCCCGAAATCCCGTTGTTTGATGTCGTAGGCAAAGCCGCTACCGTCGCTCCTGCACAAATCGGCGCCACGGCAGTAAAGGTGGGCGTCACTTGCGGATTGACCGTAATGGTCAAGGTTGTGGTAGTCGCACACTGTCCTGCATTTGGGGTAAATGTATAGGTACCATTATTAGTATTATCAATTGTAGAAGGTGACCAAGTGCCCAATATGCCATTGTTGGAGGAGTTTGGGAGTATTGGAACAGTTTCGGTTTGGCAAATACTTGCAGTCGTTCCAAAGCTAAATGTTGGAATTGTTAAGGGTAATACAGAAACGGTAAGCGTTGAAGCATTTGCACATTGCGGAACATTTTCAATAAATGAAATATCATCTAATGAAAAATCGTTACCATTTGCTTGGGTAGCCCTGTCAAAAATTTCAATTTGTGCGGTAGTATTTGAACCGGAATTCCACTGATGAGAATATTGTATTCCTCCACAAATAGCATTTGAAGCCGTTTCAAATCCTACGGAAATTCCATTGATCATGACTTCAATTATTGCAGGATTTGGAGTAGAAATTGTTTGTAACCAGTAACTAAAGGTATAGGTTCGGTTTGGAAGTACACTTACTGTTTGTCCCCAAACTTTATCATTACCTGCGTTCGTTACAGATCCATCAGCTACCAACATGTTACCTCCTGAAGGTGCATTACTTGTACATGAAGGGAAAAATTGAAACCAGGAATTTGCTGTTGAAACTATTCCATAAGCTCCTTGAACACCATTCAGACCCGCATTAGTTAGAAACTGATAATCTGAACTAAAGTTAACATTTCCTTGAGAGAAATCTCCATTAATTATTAGATTGGGGGATGCTGTACTTGATTGATTAGGAGTAAATGTATAAACTCCATTTGTGGTATTGTCCACAACTGTAGGAGACCATGTTCCACTAATTCCATTACTTGAATTATTAGGTAAAAGTGGAACATTCCCACCAGAGCAAATACTTATTGAGTTTCCAAAACTGAATGTGGCCGTTAAGGGTGGATTTACGATAATAGTCAACGATGAGCTCGTCGCACACTGCCCGGCATTGGGGGTAAAAGTATAAGTCGTTGTGGCTGTGTTGTTGAGTGCAGGTGCCCAGGTTCCTGTAATCCCGTTGTTCGATGTCGTAGGCAATGCCGTAAGGGTCGCTCCCGAACAAATCGGTGCTACAGCGGTAAAGGAAGGCGTCACCTGCGGATTGACGGTGATGGTCAAGGTTGTGGTCGTCGCACACTGCCCGGCATTAGGGGTAAAGGTATAGGTCGTTGTTACTGTGTTATTCAAAGTCGGTGACCACGTTCCTGTAATCCCATTATTCGATGTTGTAGGCAAAGCCGCTAAGGTTGTTCCCGAACAAATCGGTGCTACAGCGGTAAAGGTGGGTGTCACTTGCGGATTGACGGTGATGGTCAAGGTTGTGGTCGTCGCGCACTGTCCGGCATTGGGCGTAAAGATATAGGTCGTTGTGGCTGTGTTATTCAAAGTCGGTGACCACGTTCCTGTAATCCCATTATTCGATGTTGTAGGCAAAGCCGCTAAAGCTGCTCCCGAACAAATCGGTGCTACAGCGGTAAAGGTGGGCGTCACCTGCGGATTGACGGTAATGGTCAAGGTTGTGGTCGTTGCACACTGCCCAGCATTGGGGGTAAAGGTATACGTTGTTGTGGCTGTGTTGTTGAGTGCTGGCGACCACGTTCCAGAAATCCCGTTGTTCGATGTCGTAGGCAAAGCCGATAAGGTCGCTCCCGAACAAATGGGTGACACGGCAGTAAAGGTAGGCGTCACTTGCGGATTGACCGTAATGGTCAAGGTTGTGGTGGTGGCGCACTGCCCGGCATTGGGGGTAAAAGTATACGTTGTTGTGGCTGTGTTGTTGAGTGCCGGGGCCCACGTTCCCGAAATCCCGTTGTTCGATGTCGTAGGCAAAGCCGCTAAAGTCGCTCCCGAACAAATGGGCGCTACAGCGGTAAAGTTAGGCGTCACTTGCGGATTAACGGTAATGGTCAAGGTTGTAGTGGTCGCACACTGCCCGGCATTGGGGGTAAAGGTATACGTTGTTGTGGCTGTGTTGTTGAGTGCTGGCGACCACGTTCCAGAAATCCCGTTGTTCGATGTCGTAGGCAAAGCTGCTAAAGTCGCTCCCGAACAAATGGGTGACACGGCAGTAAAGGTGGGCGTCACTTGCGGATTAACGGTAATGGTCAAGGTTGTGGTGGTGGCGCACTGCCCGGCATTGGGGGTAAAAGTATACGTTGTTGTGGCTGTGTTATTCAAAGCAGGCGACCACGTTCCCAAAATGCCATTGTTCGATGTCGTAGGCAATGCCGTAAGGGTCGCTCCTGCACAAATGGGCGCTACAGCGGTAAAGGTAGGCGTAGTTGAACCATTGACAGAAATCGTAACGGTATCCGTAACCACGCAGGTTGCACCGTTATTGGCTGTTAAAGTATAGGTTGTGGTTGCCGTAGGACAAACCGTTGGTGTTAAGGTATTCGCATTGGTCATTCCTGTTGTTGGTGACCAGCTAAATGTGGGTAGTAAATTATTAAATGAAATACTCCAATTGTTGATCGTCCCTAAATCTCCTCCAGCGTCATCTTGAACAATTAATTGCCAGTTTCCATTGATTGCACTCCCATTAAAAAGATTGAATGATTGCTCGGGTATAAAACTTCCAGTAAAGGGTGATGTGCCAGCTGTAATTAATGTCGCAGCACTCATTGAAAAACAGGTGTTGGTGTAATTATCATCAATACCTCCATTGTCTGTTGAGAGTTCGATTCGTGTTCCATTGGGAGCTTGCAGATAAATATCCAAATCACTATTCCAAGTGTGGGTAATGTTTAAGCAAACCGAAACAATACTTCCCGTTGAAACGATAGTGGGACTAATACCACTAACGGCTATGGTTGAAACGGCTCCTGTTGTCGTATCGCTATCAGGTATCGCTACGGCGGTAGTATTTGTAAATGCGATAGGGGCAGAAGATCCCCCTGTTGCATTCGTTGTCCCTGATAAGGTAATACAATCACCCGGACAAATGGTTGCATTGGCACCTGCATCGACGGTGGGTAAAGGAGTTACCGTAACATTTTGAATAATTTGATTTTGACATCCACCGGGGACAGCTGTCAATAATAAGGTGACAGGATAGGTTCCCGCAGCACTGTAGGTGTGTATTGGATTCTCAACCGTTGCTGTACTACCATCTCCAAAGTTCCAACTGTAGGTAAAGTTTCCATTGGTAGTATTCGTAAACTGGGTTGGGTTGCCTAAGCAAGCGGTATTGGCTGTAAAGCTTGGATTTGGACTTGCAAAGGTTGCAGTAGTGCCTGTGAAATCAAGCGTAAAACCTGCCGATGAATTGGCTGTAAATCGATCCACAAGTATGGTATAGGTATTCCCTGCGACTACGTTGATCGTTGGATTACATTGAACCCCTGTACAACCCAATCCTGTTGATCCAAGAACACCACTCCAGTTACAAGATAATTCAGTACCGGGGCAACTGGTTGTTGTGTCATAAACGGCAAAATCATAGTCAACCGCGGCATTGGGCGTTATGGTAAAAGCCAAAACTCCGTTTGTTGCGGCGGTAAAGGTATACCAACTCGAGGATCGTTCTCCAGGGGCTCCAAAACAACTCGGAGATTCAACAGAGGTTCCCACGCCACCAGGGCCATCGGGGACAGATACATTTCCCAGATTACAAAGTGTTTGCGCCGTTGCACAATCCTGAACGGGGAGAGGAGGTCCTAAAGGTTGTGCTTCTTGGGCACAAATTCCGAAAGTTCCCGTGGTATTTCCGTTTCCATCAATGGCAACATAATAGGTATTTCCTGGGGTAAGTCCATGTAAAATCACATTCGTATGTAAGAGACCGGCTGCCGTATTTACATCTTCTTGACATGCAATTTGCGTGAGACTTCCACAAGTTCCACTATATATGGCGATTTGTGTATTAGCCAACGTTCCACCAAAATTGGAAGATAGTTCAATATCTGCCGTAGTAGCTACAAATGAAAACCAAACCGTATGACTCATCGAATTAGGGGTCCAACAAGCGGGTGTAGGAGGATTTCCTAGTGTGTTTGCTCCCGTATTATCATAGAGAATAGAATTACAGGTTCCGTTGCCCACCACGATTGGCGTCGCAGTAGCACAGGTATTATTGGCGGGTTGTGCCAAAGTTTTTAGCCCAAAAAGTAGGCCGTAAATAAGGATTCTTATTTTCATAGAACTACTTTTTTTGAAGATGTTGTAGATAGACTTCACGGCTTACAGGTTGGTCATTCAGAATGTAAAATTCTTCCGCAGTGGCTTTCACAGTTGTAGGATATTGTTTTTTTGAAAACAATTCTTTTTGCGAAAAATGAATAATGATGACATGCTTCGAAAGTGAAATTAAGAGCTCTCCCGACGCAGTAAATTCGGGGTAAGAACCTGTGTCAACATAAATAGTGTCACCCTCTTTGCAACGTTGTAAAATTTCGGTCAGTGAATGTAAAGGCTGATCGGGTGAATTTCCCAGGTGATTGGGCATTCCAACCTGAGTTGTAAATACATCGTTAACTTTAGAATTATCATTTAAATACCAATGCTGTGCTTGACTGCATGTAGTGTACATAAAAAGGAAAAAAACAAGTCGTAGACCTGCAAAAGAGAACTCCTGAAATGATTTCATTTGTAAGTAATTTTATACGCATATCAAATATATTGTTCTTAAAAAAAAGAATAAAATTTTGTTGATAAGTTATACTTTTAAATAAATATTTAGAAATAGTATTTTGAGTAATCGTAATTTTTTGATGAATACTCAGTAAAAATGAATCTTTTTAGTATAATTTTTTTGTAAGAAATAAAAATCGCTTAACTTGCAGCGCACTCTCAATTAATCGGTTGGAAATCAACCGCAGTATCGGTATGGAAAGAACTATTTTAATTTATGATGCGGTTCCGGTCATGAAGTATGCTTATGAAGGCTTGTTTAAAGACATATCCCATTGTAAGCTCTATTTTGCCTCCTCTGAATTGGAGATGGAACAATTACTTAAAGCGCAATCCTTTGACTTAGTTATTGTAGATGTTTTTGTAAAACAAAAGATTAATTATTCTCTTGTCAAACGGATATCTCGGTTGAATAAATCACTCAATATCGCTGTTTTTTCTGCTATATATGAAGAAGAAACCAAACGGAAATTATTTTCTTTAGGAGCTTCAGTCGTGTTAGAGAAAACCGATTCCCTGGAACATTTAACCAAAACATTGGTTTTATTAACAGAGGGATCTCAATATTTTGAGGCGAAAATGAAAATAGGGAATGCGAAATTAAAATCATCCCGACGTACAGTGAATCCTTTGTTAAAGTTGTCTTCGCGCGAACTTCAAGTGGCTGAACTCCTCATTCTAGGGCTGTCCAATCAAGCGATGACACAACGCCTCGATTTAGCAGCAACTACTGTAAGTACGTATAAAAAGCGAATCTTTGCGAAGACAGGAGTTACTAACATTTTAGAACTAGCGGCAGTATTTAAAAAGCACCAATAGGAAAAATACCCATTTCCTAGGGGTAAAATACTTTGATATTGGGGTGTTTTTACTTTGGTTATCCCCAAACTTACTAGTATCTTTGTTGTATCAATTGTTAAATAGAACTATTCAAAATAACTTACTTGCATTATTGAAGTGTTTTTAATTTACAATTGAATGAATGGTTAAATTATACTGACAGTTGTTATATTTCCCACTATAGCCTGATGTTTCCGAAGGGCACGTTCTTTCTTTCGATTACTGTTTTAGAGTGCAGAAATCCTATTGTTTGGGTTAATCCATTTGCCAACGGAAATTTGCATCTGTATAACGTTTGATTCATTCTAAAAAGTTATGCAGATGCACTCAGGTTATTCTTTTGCTTTGATTTTGAGCTTTTTACTCTTTCTTTCAAAATTCTTTTCGATTTTGCCCTAAAAAGTGTTTGCAAAAGCAAAAAAGCTTTATATATTTGCATCCGCATTGCAGTAGTGATGCGCACGTATTGGAGAAATGGCAGAGTGGTCGATTGCGGCAGTCTTGAAAACTGTTGACTGTAACAGGTCCGGGGGTTCGAATCCCTCTTTCTCCGCAAAGAAAAACCCGAAACGGTAGTTTCGGGTTTTTTAATTTTATAGCGGTGTCAAAAGCTCGCTTTTGTAAACGCTATAAAATTAAAAAATCAACGCCTTTGAAAATGGCGTTAGGGTTTTTCTTTGCAAGGTTCCCCCTTTGGGATCACCTGAGGTAATCCCTCAAGTTTAAAGCTCGCTTTTGTAAACGCTATAAAATTAAAAAATCAACGCCTTTGAAAATGGCGTTAGGGTTTTTCTTTGCAGGTTTCCCCTTTAGGATCACCAGAGGTAATCCCTCAAGTTTAAAGCTCGCTTTTGTAAACGCTATAAAATTAAAAAATCAATGCCTTTGAAAATGGCGTTAGGGTTTTTCTTTGCAGGTTCCCCCTTTAGGATCACCAGAGGTAATCCCTCAAGTTTAAAGCTCGCTTTTGTAAACGCTATAAAATTAAAAAATCAACGCCTTTGAAAATGGCGTTAGGGTTTTTCTTTGCAGGTTTCCCCTTTAGGATCACCAGAGGTAATCCCTCAAGTTTAAAGCTCGCTTTTGTAAACGCTATAAAATTAAAAAATCAATGCCTTTGAAAATGGCGTTAGGGTTTTTCTTTGCAGGTTCCCCCTTTAGGATCACCAGAGGTAATCCCTCAAGTTTAAAGCTCGCTTTTGTAAACGCTATAAAATTAAAAAAACTTAAGGCGAAGCACTTTTTAATAAAAAAAAGAAGAAAGATAACAACAAACCTTTAGGTGGCCTTGGTTTAGTCATTCATCAAAAAAAAATCTATTTTCAAAATTAAAATCCCAAAAGTGTGGTTCTAGCTGTAGCAAAAAAAAACCTCAATCACTTGAGGTCTATTTTGTTAGTATTGAACATATTCCTTAATCTCCAGCCCATATCCAATCATGCCCACGCGTTTCGCTTGCACGCTATTCGTTACAAGTCGAATTTTGGAGATGTCCAAATCGTGTAAAATTTGTGCCCCAATTCCAAAATCTTTATGGTCCATTTTTACCACAGGCGCCTCATTAATCCCTTCCGATTGCAATTGACGTAACACACCAATCCGACTCAACAAATCATTCGGATCGGTTTCACTATTGATAAACACCACAGCGCCTTTATCCTCTTTGTGAATTAACTTAAATACATCATCCAGTTTTTGCTCCATACTTCCGGTTAAGGCTTGGAGGATATCAGTATTGGCTGCCGCCGAAATAATACGGGTTAGTACGGCATCACCGTTATTCCAACTTCCCTTGGTCAATGCAATATGCACTTGCTTGTTGGTAATCTGTTGGTAAGCCCGTAATCGAAAGGAACCGTATTTGGTATTCACTTGAAAATCTTCTTTTTTCGAAATCAAGCTATCATGCTGCATGCGATAAGCGACCAAATCTTCAATAGAGACGAGCTTTAAATCAAACCGTTTAGCGACTTCAACCAATTCAGGTAAACGCGCCATGGTTCCGTCTTCATTCATAATTTCAACAATCACACCCGCAGGTTTGCATCCTGCTAAACGTGCAAAATCTATAGCAGCTTCGGTATGGCCTGTACGACGTAAAACACCTCCATGCTTCGCCGCCAATGGGAAAATATGTCCCGGACGCGCCAAATCAAAAGGTTTGGTATCTTCATCGACAAGTGCAAGAATCGTTTTGGCTCGATCGGCTGCCGAGATTCCCGTTGTTACGCCATGGCCTTTTAAATCTACCGAAACGGTAAAAGCGGTCTCCATGTGGTCGGTATTGTTTTTGACCATCGAATGAAGTTCCAACTCAGCGCAACGTTTTTCAGTCAAAGGAGCGCAAATAAGACCACGACCGTGCATTGCCATGAAATTAATCATTTCGGGGGTGACCTTTTCAGCCGCAGCCAAAAAATCACCTTCATTTTCACGATCTTCATCATCTACTACAATGATTACTTTGCCTTGACGGATATCTTCAATGGCTTCTTCTATAGTGTTGAGTTGTATGGATTCACTCATTTTCGATTGTATCTTGTATTAAGTTGTGTACTTGTTTTTTAGTCGCCCAAAACAGTAATGGGTAAAACGGAAATGCCGTTAGTAAACTGATAAAGAGTCCGGGTTCAAAAGGATATTTAGACCTGTCAATTTCCACTTGTGTTTTATAACAATAGGTTAGAAGCAAGGCGAAAGGAATCGCTGCCCCAATTAGGATATACAATAACGCCGTAAATGCATACACCAGTACGAGAGCAAAAGTGATCGCAAAAAACAGCAGCGCCATTCGATTCCATTTTTCAATGCGGTCAAGATCTATACCACGCAAATTCTTTTCAACACCATCGGTTAGATCGTCATGGCGCAATTCCTCGTGTCGAACAGTATCAGTGCTCGCGTTTGGGGTTGTTGAATCACGATCCAGAAGTTCCTCCATTGGGGATTCCACTTCATTTTCTGATGTTTCGGGAGTGGTCTCGGCGGATGTTTTTCGAAACAATTTCATGACCGGTTCAACCACTACATCCAAAGTAACCATTCCCCCAATATCATGAATCGCACGATAGGTAAGGGTGATGGCCAAAGGAAGTAAAATCATAGTCGACATCCAAACTCCGATAAATGGTGAAATTCCATTTTCTTGGGCTAAACGTTTTCCAAAGGTGTTGATAAAATGGAAAATGATAAAAATGATCACCGAAAAAACGATCGGTAGTCCAATGCCTCCTTTGCGGATAATCGACCCCAAAGGCGCCCCAATAAAAAACATGAGGATACACGAAAAAGCCAACATGAATTTGTCGTAAATCGCAATCCAGTGCTTATTGATGAGCTTTTGCTTGGCATTCATTTCAAAAAGTGCACTATCAATCGTGAAATTGATATTCTCTACATTACTATAGGCATAGCGGTAAATGTCCGTTTTTTGGGTAGGAGTGAGGTAAGCTAAAATGTCTTGTGTGGGCATATTTTTTGGAAAAATTTCCCCCATAGTATTGGTCGACAACGCACCTGTTCGGCTGTAAATATTTTCACCATAGGAAATCGCCTCTTTTTTGTAATTGGTTTGCAACGAATCCAATGTATAATTCAACTCCGAGATATTCAACATGGTAAAGGTATTCCCCAGTTCCATGTCGCGTTGATTGTTTTGGTTGAGTTTTGTAAGGTCGATGCTGAAGACATCCCGTTTAAACGTAGCTTTCGTAAATGGGGCATTATTGCGTTTTTCATAGGTAGTACGCAAATCCTCATAATAGGTTCCATCATACAATACCAATCGTAAAGTATTGGATTTTTCGCTGCTTAATAATTCTCCTCTTTTGGCTTTAATTACCGTGGTATTGCCGCCACCGTTGGGAATGTTTCGGTGAATGGTAACGCCTTCCAATAAGTTGCCTTTTTCTCCTTTTTTCTTTAAAACTTTAATACTGTAGTTCCCAATTTCGCTAAACTGACCTTCAGCAATGGCCAAAGCGGGCTTTATTTGCGCAATATTTCGGCGAAAGTTGGTGAACTTATACTCGGCATAGGGAATAATGTTATTGGCTACAAAAAAGGAGACAAGTGTCAATACCAGAATGAAATAGGTTTGGTACCGTAAGGAGCGTTGAAACGAAATTCCCGACGACTTCATCGCGGCAAATTCATAGTTTTCGGCCAAGGATCCAAAGGTCATAATGGAAGCCAACAACACCGAAAGTGGCAAAACCATGGGGATAATTCGGGGCATGGCAAAGATCAAAAACTTAATGACCATCAACGTGTCCAAGTCTTTACCCGCCAATTCTGAAATAAATAACCAAACGGTCTGTAGAATGAAAATAAAAAAGAGGATTACAAATACGGAGGCAAATGTAATCCAGAAGGATTTTAGTAAATACCGATCGATTATTTTCACCGAACTTAATCTAATTTATTGATGTAGTAGTTTGGGTATTTCCCTGCCACAAAAGTAAACTGATTTTTCGAAAGCGGCTGATTGGTTTTAAAAGAATTAACAGTCAAAGTGGTACGGGTACCATTTTTACCAATCTCAATCAAATTATAAATGGTTTTCGTTTGGGTGTCAATGCCCAGTAAAATTTCCTTACGTTGGTCTTTGGTATTGGTAGGAATCAATTTAATCAGTTGTATTTTTCGACCGTTGATGTTTTGTTGAATGTCCCAAACATATTTATACCCTTTGTTAAAAAAGGTTAGCATCTTATTGGGTGTAATGGCTTTTTCATCCGCATCATTCACACTAGAAATGGTTATCTCTTCGTCTTCAGGGACAATGGTATACGTTTTTTTTCCGTCAAAAATTTTGGTTGCCCCCATAAAGTTGAGCACGTATTTGTTCCCTTGTAAGGTCACATTTCCTTTGCTCTCTTGATTGATATTTTCTTTGGTATTGGTGAGTGTGTATTTAAAATCAATCACAATGTTGTTGTAACTTTTGATTTTAGCCGTCACTTGATCCAAGAGGTTTTTCGCCCGCTTGTCTTGTGCCTGGGTTGATACACTTATGGTTAGTAGCATAATAAGCGCTAAAAACTTTTTCATTCTAGTTTTCGTTTTGTTCGTTAGTAAAAAAATGTTCCAAAGCGACCAAATCGGGAATATTAACCGTACGCGCTTTACTGCCTTCAAAAGGCCCTACGATGCCTGCTGCTTCCAACTGGTCAATCAAACGCCCCGCCCGATTATAGCCCAACTTCAATTTGCGCTGCAATAATGATGCCGAACCTTGTTGCGCCGTGACGATAATTTCGGCTGCTTCACGAAACATAGGGTCGCGTTCAGAGATGTCAAATTCCAAATTGACGTTGCTTCCTTCTTCGCCCACATATTCGGGCAATTGATAGGCGGTAGCATACGCTTTTTGTGAGCCAATATAATCCACAATTTTCTCCACTTCGGGCGTGTCTACAAAGGCACATTGCACCCGTACCAAATCATTTCCATTGGTATACAACAAGTCCCCACGTCCGATAAGTTGCTCTGCACCTTGGGTGTCCAAAATGGTTCGTGAATCGATTTTTGAGGTCACGCGAAATGCAATACGTGCTGGGAAATTCGCTTTAATGATTCCGGTAATCACATTTACCGATGGACGCTGTGTGGCAATAATAAGGTGAATTCCAATGGCCCGCGCCAATTGAGCAAGGCGTGCAATGGGAGTTTCAACTTCTTTTCCAGCAGTCATAATCAAATCGGCAAACTCATCGACAACCAATACGATATACGGAAGAAAACGGTGTCCCAATTCGGGATTCAATTTTCGCGACTTGAATTTTTCATTGTACTCTTTGATATTGCGCACCATCGCATCTTTTAAAAGCGAATAGCGATTGTCCATCTCAATACAAAGCGAATTCAACGTATTGATTACCTTGTTGTTGTCGGTAATAATAGCGTCTTCTGTATCGGGCAGTTTGGCCAAATAGTGACGCTCAATTTTGTTGAATAAGGTAAGTTCAACCTTTTTCGGATCGACCAATACAAATTTGACCTCCGCGGGATGTTTTTTATACAAAAGTGACGTTAACACAGCATTCAATCCCACCGATTTTCCTTGTCCTGTTGCCCCTGCCATCAATAAGTGTGGCATTTTGGCCAAATCGACTACAAACGTTTCGTTGGAAATGGTTTTTCCTAAGGCTATGGGAAGTTCCATTTCGGCCTCTTGAAAACGCGAAGCTGCTATCACCGTTTTCATGGGGACCATGGTTGGGTTTTTATTAGGCACCTCAATCCCGATGGTTCCTTTGCCGGGGATGGGAGCAATAATACGTATCCCCAGTGCAGAAAGCGAAAGTGCGATATCGTCTTCAAGACTTTTAATTTTCGAAATACGAATTCCTGCTTCTGGTACGATTTCATACAAGGTCACCGAGGGACCCACGGTAGCTTTAATTTGGGCAATGTCAATTTTATAATTGCGGAGGGTTTCCACAATTCGATTTTTGTTTTCCTCCAATTCCTCTTGATTGATCGTAATGCCCACACTGCTGTAGTCTTTAAGCAATTCGAGAGTAGGAAACTTGTAATGCGATAACTCAAGCGTTGGATCGAAAAGGCCAAAATCTTCAACCAATTTCGCTGCCAAATTTTCAACGATCAAATCCTCATCGGGTGCTTTTTCAATCACAAAGGATTCGTCTTGGGTGGGAATAATTTCCTTTGTAGGTTCGACCGTAAGTGGTGTAGAAAGCGGCGTTGGAGGGGTGATGGGCGGTGTAGGTGTGATTAAAACCGGTTCTACATCGGGTTCGTGTATAGGACTCAATCCCGTTTTATTAGGATTCAAATCGATGCCAGAATAACTTGAAATGGTGGGTTTTAAAGCTTCTTTGTCGATTTCAAAGGATGATTTCGGTTGTACCAATTCTTCAATGGCATAATCCGGTGTATTTTCAGGATCCGAAACCGCATATTCTTCCAAGTTGTAGCCTCCCGCTTGTGAGGCGCTTTCTTGGGAAGCCGCCGCTACATCCGCTTCAAGGTCGGCTTTCTTTTTTTCATAAAAGGCTTTTAACGTATCGGGTGACCAACGGATTTTGAAAATCATGTACAGCAAAATACAAAATACCAATACAAGCAGTGTTCCCGTTTTTCCGATATAATCTTGTATAAAGGAATTGATTTCAAATCCAACGGTACCTCCCAACTCAGGAAGCGAATTGGCAAAGAAACCAAAGAGTAAGGACAAAACAATCAGCGCAAATAAATCCCAAAACCACATGGATTTCAACCGTTTCAGGGGAAGATCCAAAGCCATAAAAGCGCCTGTGACAAAAAGTAATTTTACCAAAAGAAAGGAGGCAACCCCAAAACCGTTAGGAATTAAGGTCTCGGCCATCCAAGCCCCCGATTTTCCCATCCAATTTTGCGCTTCTTTTTCACGATCAATAAAGGCATTGGCTACGCTTTGATCGACATGGCCATTCACAAAATAGGAGATAAACGCCACACCCATAGCCAAGGCTAAAAGCACGAAAAGACTACCCAAGATAAATTGGTATTGTCGTTTCATTTTGAAGGATGAAATCGGTGAATGTTCGTTTTCTGTGGATGTGTTTTGTGATTTTTTGGGAGCCATTAATGCGCTAAATTTTTATAAATGTACTAAAAAAATGAAACGATTTTGGGGAGATAGATCAGACATCCAATGGTTATGGCTGTTGCAGCGGCAAAAAAAACTGCGCCTGCTGCAATATCTTTGATAAATCCAATTTTTGCGTGGTATTCCGGGTGAATGAAATCGGCAATCTTTTCTGCTGCGGTATTCAAACTTTCGACTGCCAACACCAAACCAATGGCGAGAGTTTGCAACATCCATTCGGTGAGTGAAATGTCAAAATAGAATCCTGCCACCGTGATCAAAACGCCGATACTCAATTGTACCATAACGCTGTGTTCGGTGGTTGCCAACTTGTACGCGCCAAGTATAGCAAAACGAATACTTTTTAATCGACCGGTAAAAAAAGTGCGATCTCGCTGAAATTCCATAGCCTATTGTAAAGCATTCAAAGCGGCTTCGTAATTGGGCTCGTTGGCGATTTCGGGTACTTGCTCCGCATGAACAACGGTCCCGTTTTCATCCAATACTACAACGGCACGGGAATGTAAACCAGCCAACGCACTGTCGGTCAATTCCAATCCATAAGCTTTTCCAAACGCGCCCGATTTAAAATCAGATAAATTGATTACATTTTCAATACCTTCCGCGCCACAGAATCGTTTTTGGGCAAAAGGTAAATCTCTTGAAATGCACAAGACTTTGGTGTTTTCCAACGCGGCTGCTTTGGCGTTAAAGGTACGAACAGAAGTCGCACACGTGGGAGTGTCAATACTGGGGAAGATATTCAAAACCACTTTACTACCAGCAAAATCCGCTAGTGTAGCTGTGGATAAGTCGTTTTTTACCAATTCAAAAGCAGGTGCTTTCGTGCCTATTTCGGGTAAGTTTCCTGAGGTGTGAACGGGATTTCCGCCCAAAGTAATTTGTGCCATGGGTATCATTTTTAAAGCACAAAAATACTATTTTTTAACGGAAACGGTATACCATTTACAGGAAATTAATTCAGGGATAAACATAAAAAAAGCGCCCCGTAGGACGCTTTATCTAAGCTTTGTCGATAGACCCTAAAACGCGCTTCATAAAATCGTTGAGCGCTGTTTTTTTGTCTTTCCCTTCGCGTATCATTTTATGGACTTCCAAAGCACCGTATAGGTTGGAAATAAGTTCCCCAATCACATCGAGCTCTTCATCTTTTAACGATTCAAGTTCTGTGAGATTTTCCAATACTTCGATGGTTTCTACCAAATAATCTTGGTCATTGTCTTCAATGAATTGGGTTAAATGTTTTATAACTGGAAGTTTCATAGTTTGGTGTTCGTAATGACTTTTGGGTGCATTGTATAAGGGCAATTTGCCTCAGACATGTTCCAAAAATCGGTTGAATTTTTATAGGACTTCTTGAACCAATTCGGCCAAAACTTCAGCCTTGTTGGTTTGGGTTTGATTGACCAACACGCCATTTTTAAAAGTAGCAAAAGTGGGTAAATTATCTACTTTGGCCAATTGACGGGCGTTGGGAAATTGTTCAGCATCTACAATCAAAAAGGGAACATGCTCGTGTTGAGCGGCCAACATTTTGAATTTAGGTTTCATAATACGGCAATTTCCACACCAGGAAGCCGCATATTGCACCACAACCGTTTCGTTTTGAGCCACGATTTCGGCTAGATTATCTTGTGTAAGTTCTTGAAACATGCGATTGTATTTTTAGCTCTAGGGTTCCCGTTTCAAGTTTGAGATAAATTCCACTCAAACCTGAAACGGTTCCCTAATGATTTGCTCTTAGTGATTTGATAAATACGAAGCCGTACTGTTACGATCGGCATTCATAGCTTCTTTTCCTTTTTCCCAGTTGGCAGGACAAACTTCACCTTTTGTTTGTACGTGGGTGTACGCATCAATTAAACGAAGGTACTCTTGTACGTTACGACCCAATGGCATGTCGTTTACACTTTCGTGGAAAATTTTACCTGTTTCGTCAATCAAATAAGTAGCACGGAACGTTACATTCGAACCTTCCAAAAGCACTGTGTCAGTGTCTTCGTTGTATTCTCCAGCTTCGATATCCAAAATTCCTAGTGCTGACGATAAGTTGCGGGTAGTGTCAGCCAATAATGGATAGGTTACTCCTTCAATACCTCCGTTGTTTTTGGCTGTATTCAACCAGGCGAAATGCACTTCGTTGGTGTCGCAAGAAGCCCCAATCACGGTTGTGTTACGTACTTCAAATTCTTCCAAAGCCGCTTGAAACGCATGCAACTCTGTAGGACAAACGAAAGTGAAATCTTTGGGGTACCAAAACAACAATACTTTTTTATTGTTTTTTACTGCTTCATCCAAAATGTTGATGCGCAAATTGTCTCCCATAAAAGAGATGGCATCTACGGTAATGTTTGGGAATTTTTTTCCAACTAATGACATAATTATAGTGTTTTAAAATTAAAAATTGTTTTTTGACACCACAAAAGTACATACAACTTCAAGGAATATGTATTAGTTTTTATTATTAGTTTTTATCATGAAATAGTTTTTGACTATTTGAGTGAAAGCAGGACGCCTTTCACTTTCAAATAAAAGTTTATATTTGTTAGCCTAAAAAAAGCGATTACACCATGAAGTTTTCCCAATTATTTCGAAAAAAATCGGTTCATGATATCCTTCAACAAGTTGCCCAAAATGAATCCGACGGACATCACGCACTTGGAAAGCACCTCACAGCCAGGGATTTGACCGCTTTTGGGATTGCAGCCATCATTGGTGCTGGAATTTTTAGTACCATTGGAAAAGCCAGTGCCGATGGAGGACCCGCTGTGATTTTTCTTTTTCTTTTTACAGCCTTGGCCTGTAGTTTTGCTGCTTTTGCTTACGCTGAATTTGCTTCAATGGTTCCTGTATCGGGCAGTGCGTACACGTATTCGTATGTGGCTTTTGGTGAACTTATTGCATGGATAATCGGATGGGCGTTGATCATGGAATATGCGATTGGGAATATCACCGTGGCGATTTCATGGAGTGATTATTTTACAGGATTGCTTGAAAGTGGAGGGATTCATTTGCCGCAATGGATTCAAATGGATTATCTGTCTGCTTCCAAAGGGTTTGCCGAAGCTACCGCGTTGTTGCAGAGCGGAAAACCTTTTGCCGATTTAAGTCCTGCCCTCCAGGCGGCGCATACTGCTTGGACCACATCACCTACAATCGCCGGTTTACATTTGGTTGCCGATTTACCCGCATTGCTGATTATTGTGTTGATTACCTATTTGGTATATCGGGGCATGAAAGAATCGCGTAATGCCAGTAACCTTATGGTGATAGTGAAGTTATGCATCATCTTGTTGGTGATTGCGGTGGGTCTATTTTACGTGGATACGGACAATTGGGATCCTTTTGCACCCAATGGAGTTAGCGGTGTGCTTAAAGGGGTTTCGGCTGTATTTTTTGCATACATCGGTTTTGATGCCATTTCAACCACTGCCGAAGAATGCAAAGATCCCCAACGTGATTTGCCCAAAGGAATGATGTGGGCCATCATCATTTGTACCATTTTATATATTATTATTGCTTTAGTTTTAACAGGAATGGTTGCTTATGATCAGTTAAATGTCGGTGATCCGTTAGCTTTTGTATTTGATCAATTGGACTTAAAATGGATGTCAGGTATTATCGCAGTGAGCGCCGTTGTAGCGATGGCGAGTGTGCTCTTGGTTTTTCAAATGGGACAGCCCCGAATTTGGATGAGCATGAGCCGCGACGGGTTGTTGCCAAAACGTTTCTCACGAGTGCATCCGCGCTACAAAACGCCCTCGTATGCCACTATCGTAACCGGATTTGTTGTAGCAATCCCTGCACTTTTTTTGAATCTCACCTTGGTGACCGACTTATGTAGCATTGGTACTTTGTTTGCTTTTGTTTTGGTTTGTGCTGGGGTATTGGTATTGCAAAACCGTCCTGATGTTCCTCGTGGGAAATTTAAAACGCCCTATGTCAACGCCAAATACATTTTTCCAGTCCTATTGTTTTTAGGGTTAATAAGTTCGTTTTACTTTAATAAACAAGGGGTAATCGATTTTATTACCAATAAGAAACAGCTCAACAGTCCCACGACCCTCGTCACTTCATTGAAAGAAGCTGAAGCGGCCCAAGTGGTTCAATACTTGTATGATTTAAAATTGGTAAAAAGCAAAGAAGTCGATTTAGAGAAAACACTTCAAATGTTTGCCGAAGATACGAATGCCTACCATTCGTTAGTCGATGCTTTACCGATAGATGCGGGGTTGAAATACGAATCGGGATGGGCTTTATTTTCACATAAAATTCCGATGTGGATTTTTATTATTGTACTCATGGCCTTGGGGGCTTGGGCCTATCAGAAGAATTTGTCCTTAATTCCACTCCTCGGTTTGGTAAGCTGTCTATACATGATGGCCGAATTGAGTGTTTGGAATTGGTTGTACTTCTCGATTTGGCTCCTCATTGGATTGTCGATTTATTTTGGCTTCAGTTATAAAAATAGCAAGTTGAACCAAAAAACTAGTTGAGTTTTAAACTGAAAATTAATTCTTCACAATCTTTTGAGTTAATGATTTCCCATCTACAGTATTGATTTTTAAGAAATAAATTCCAACGGCAAAATCACTAAAATCGACTGTATTTAGAGGTTCTGAATGACTTTCCAACATTTGACCCGCAGTGTTGTATACTTCAAGGTTTTGAATTGGAATTTGAGATTTATTTTCAATAGTCAATATCGTTTTTACTGGATTTGGGAAAATAGTATAGGTTGAAAATTCAGGTATATTTAATGCATTTACACAATACGTTGTAATATCGCATGCGGGTGCATTTGTATCCAATTGAAATGTTGTATTAAACCAACCCAAACTAACATTTGTAGCTTCATTAGCATCAACATATACCACTAAAGGTCCTGGAGCACTACTAAATATGATGACACTTGGTGGTGGGAGAGGTAATTGTGTGTTTTCAACTTTTGCATTTGACATTCGGTAATTCACATCATTACTGTAGGCGGGGGATTGATAACTATTTTTTAGATTTACACTACTTAAAGAGGGCGCACCATTGATTAGAATGGATTCCACAGCTGTATTGCATAAATTTAAATTAGTAAAGGGGTAGTTGTAGGCATGAAGCACTTTTAAATTCGTAAGTTCATTGGGGCAAAAAGAAGTAATTGAACCGTCGAAATTAATGCTTAAATGCTTGATATTCGGAGGGATGTTTGTACTTGATATCGTATTCCAATTGTTAAATCCAATGCCGATATATTTCAATTGGGGCAAACTCAAAAAACTATTCATTGGGATTGGATTATTTACAGTGAAAACAGTGACAAGATTTGGAAAAAATTGCAACCCCTCCAATGAGGTGATTCCACTATTTGAAACATCAACGCGAGCGGTTGTCAAAGTTTCATTTACTTCTATTTCTCCATCTCCGTTACTATCTAATACAATACTTGGGTCGGAAGAATTGGAACTGTAAGCGGTATTTGCACTTAATAACTTCGCCTTTAAATTAGCATCGGGGAAATTGATGATTTGACCGAATGAACAAAAGCATGATAATAAGCTTGAAAGAAGTAATTTTTGATTCATAATCAAGTCTTTAGTGATGTAAATGTAGGTTATTAATTCAACAAAAAAATCCATACTCAAAGAAATATGGATTTTTATGAAAAACTAAAAAAATAAATACTACAATATTCCAAGTTGCCGCATGCAATCCGACATTTTTTGATAGGTTCGTTCAATGTCATTATCCAAGCCAATCGAAAAACGAATCAAGCCATCGGTCAATCCCATTTCGTGTTGTTCTTCCAACGGTATTTCACTGGACGTAGAGGTGCCGGGAGCACTGAATAAGGTTTTATAAAATCCAAGACTTACCGCTAGATAGCCCAAATTGTTGTGTTGCATCAATTCCATCAAGGCATTGGCACGGTCCAACGTTCCTACATCCAACGTCATCATTCCACCATAGCCGTATTCGGGATTCATTTGGTTGGTTAAAATAGCATGGCTCGGGTGACTTTTCAAGCCCGGGTAAACCACTTTCAATCCGTCTTTTTCAAATTGTGAGGCCAAATACATGGCATTATGGCTGTGTTGTTTCATACGAATATGTAAGGTACGTAGGTTTTTCAATATCGAAGCCGAGCGCAAGCTATCCATAGTTGGCCCCAACAACATACACGCCCCATCATTGACATTACGCAAATCATTGATGAATTCTTGCGAACTACAAATGACACCTCCGACCGTATCGGAACTTCCATTGATAAATTTGGTTAAACTGTGAATCACTACATCTGCGCCCCATTGTGCAGGGGCAACTTGCAAGGGAGAAAAGGTATTGTCGACAACAAGTTTTAAATTGTATTTTTTGGCCAATTGGGCTAATCCTTGCATATCGGCGACTTCCAATAATGGATTGCTCACCGTTTCACAATACAACACTTTGGTATGCGGGGTAATGGCGGCTTCAACTACGTCCAATTTGGTGATGTCAACAAAACGCGTTTGAATGTGCCACTTGGGCAATACATTTTTCATGAAGGCATAGGTACCGCCATAAATCGTGCGACTCGAAACGATTTGGTCTCCACTGGCGCAAAGCTGCAACAATACCGAAGTAATGGCGCCCATCCCCGATGCGGTAACGTTGGCTCCCGTGGTTCCCTCCATAGCGGCAAGGGCCTGACCCAAATACAAATTCATAGGAGAGGAATGCCGCGAGTATAAATAACAGCCTTCGGCATTGCCTTCAAAAGTGTCAAACATGGTCTTGGCCGACAAAAAGGTATAGGTGGAGGAATCTGAAATCGAGGGATTCACGCCCCCAAATTCGCCAAAATATTGCAAGTCCTGAATATGATCGGCCGGATGAAAGGCCATACGATGCTGATTTTCCATAGGATGTAGTGAATTAGTTTTTCAAATATCAATGTTTAGTTATAAATTTTCAACATAAATTTTAATATATAGAAAATAAAACTATCAAAGTCAAGTAGTATAGTATAATATTTTTATTTTTACGGAATTATAATCTATTCACTGAAAATTTATCCGATGGACGCAATCGACAAAAAAATAGTAGGGTTTTTGCAAAATGATGCCCGAATGACCAACAAAGAAATGGCGGTAAAACTGCAAATGTCGGTCACCGCCGTGTATGAACGCATTCGAAAGATGGAACGCGAAGGACTTATCAAAGGGTATGTAGCTTTATTGGATCGAAAAAAAATTGACCAATCGTTTATCGTTTTTTGTCATATCAAGTTAATCCAGCATACCAAAGATTATTTAGTGCGGTTTGAAGCCGAAGTAGTACAACTTTCTGAGGTTTTGGAATGTTTTCATGTGAGTGGCGATTACGATTATATTTTAAAAATTGCCGTAAAGGATATGGAGGCCTATCGCGATTTTATGGTGACTAAACTGACGCGTTTGCAGCATATTGGCAGCACCCATAGTTCGTTTATGATTGGGGAAATTAAAAATAGTACGGCGTATCTTTTGTAATCTATTTTAAGATTGAAACGAATGAAGAATTATCGCCAAAAATTTTCATAATCATGGTGAGCTGAAATGCAATTATTTATTTTGTTTAAACCCGTTGGGTGAAATTAAATTAATATATTTTTGATTTAATTTATTGGTCAATCAAAGATAAATTTATTGATATAAAAAACTAGAGTTAATGCTGTTATTTTGGCTGAAAATGCTTCGCCAGATCGAGCAAGCTATCAGGTCGAGTTTTAAATCCTTCAAAAGTCTTTGCATAATTTCTTCTAATTAAAAATTGGTCACATAATTGCGAGAACAATGTCTCTATTCTTTTTTTAGATTTTTTGAAAACATATGGCTGTGGTTTATAATTCACTTGATTCATTCTTTTTGGTGTTTCCAGCGTAATATTTGCTGATAGTAATAAATACAGTTGTATACTATCAGACAGATACCCTCTATCTCCAATCAAGACACAATCAGACATTTGCTGTTTTATATTTTTCAAAAAATGAATATCATGAACTTCCGCTTTTATAATGTCTAACGAATGGAAAACACCAGTAATAGAATAAACACCATGAAGTTTATACCCAAAGAACCAACTATTTTGTGAAGCACAAAATTCTTTTGAGGGAGCAGTTTCAAAATCGTTTTTACAGATTTTTATCCTGTTATGTTGTGAAAATTTACAAATCTCTAAAGGCATTCTGTCAATAATAAAATAGTCTTCAAAATACGTAAATTTAGTAGCTAACTCTGTTCTAATTTGTTCGGAAAATAAAAACAGTTTTTTACGTCTTATATTAAATTGACTACGCTCAATTAAATTGTAAATTTCACATGGAATTAGCTGTTTGAAAAGTGAATTTTCACTATCAATTGACATAAATTCTGCTGTCAAACTCAAGGCAACTACTTTTATATCAGACATTTTTGGCTTTCTGCCAACTCCTGATTTAAAATCTAATTCAAAATTCAAAGAACTTATAACTTCTAAAGCTCTAAAATAATTTATAACCATATTTGTAATAAATGCTGGTTGTTTTTCGGATTCAGGACGCTGATTTTCAGTATCATGAACATCATTTATTTGATATATTTTTTTTCAAATAATTTCACCCAACAGGTTTGTTAAAATAAAATCTTTAACATTACGAAATAAAATTTAAAGTTATTCGTTAATATGAAAAATGTAATTTTATAGATATGATTCAAAATTTTTTTAAACTAGTATTAGTAGTAATTGTTTTATTAAATTGCTCATGTGAAAATGAGAATGAACTTGTAGAAAAAGTTGATTTATATAATTCAACAGATAATGGTATTACAAAAAGAGAATTTAATGGTGATTCAATTATTCTCGAAAATCCTTACACATTGTCAAATATGAGAAAATCTTTATCAGTAATAAAGGAGAAAAATCCAAATTCAATTTTTGCTGATTTAAAAGATTTTAAAATTGAAACTTCTCATCTCTATATAAAATTTAAACCAAGAAATGAAGAAGACGAATATTTATTAAAATCTGATTCAACTATTTTTTTATTTGATTACCGTTTAGACTGTGAATATAAAGATGATTATTTAGACAATAGAATTCCTCTTAATGACAGTATACCAGACTACTATACATCTGTCCCTGTAAATAAAAAACTGCCGGATGTCCCTTATGAAATCATAGAAGAATTATATATTCCAGAACAAGATAATTATTTTAATGATACTTCAGATATTGAAAAGTATTTAATTACTTATCATATTAACAACAAAACTGATTTATTTAATCATTTAATTTATGACGCATTTGTAAATACCGGAAACGAGGAAGAAGTTATTGAAGAAGGTTCTACCACAAGTGAGCGTTGGTTTTTTGGTAGTAGGTGGAGGCCAAAAGGGACTATTCGAATTTTTGATAATGTGAATGGACAAAAAGCAAATGGAACATTTGTTAGATCGGGTGAATTAGTTCCATTAGAGGGAGCACAAGTATTAATGAGACAGTGGTTTACTATAACTAATGGTATTACAAATGCAAATGGTTATTTTGAAACAAGTAGAGTTCGTGGACACGCAAGATACATAATTCAATGGGAAAGATATAATTATAGTATTCGAAGTGGTTGGTTTGGACAAGCTGAGCTAAGGGGTCCTAAATTGAAAAAAAGAGATTGGATTTATGACATTCATGGTGGCAGACATGAGTATTACGGAACAATACATAGAGGTGCACATCATTACTACTACAGAAATATTGGTGCATTAAGAAGGCCGCCTGAAAAATCATTTTGGAGAAAACAAATAAAAATTGCTGCATATTTAACAAACAATGGTACCAATTATAATTCTCATTACGCTCAAATTATCCCAGGTCAACCTTGGCCAACAATAACATTAAAAAGATATGAAGATGCTACAGATGTAATTATTGGAACAACTATTCATGAGCTTGCGCATTCAACACATGCAAGACATGCTGGTATGAATCATTTTATTGGTTCTGAAATAAGAATGAAAGAGACTTATTCAGAAACAATTGAATGGGAATTAACAGGTAATTTTTACAGAGAAAGGTTTCCTAATTATATTTTTGAAAATAACTATCAATTTAGAACGCCAACAAATAATTCTACATATACTTCGCTTATGGTTGATTTAATTGATAACTTTAATCAAAGGTTAGTTTTCAACAATACAATTTTTCCTAACGATAGAGTTAACAGCTATACAATTAAACAGATAGAGGATAAGGTTATGGATAATAAAACTTTTTTTTCATTTAAGAATGCTTTGTTTAATGATTATTCTAATCCAACTGAAAGCAATTTAGATGAACTTTTTAACAATTGGTAATTATGAAGAAATATATATTTATAATATTGGTAATTCCATTCTTTTCATGTACAGATAGAGATGATGATTTAATAAACTACAATTTTAAAATTGAAAATTTCTCTGGAAAAGATATTGTAATAACCTCTTATGATTCAGAGGATAATGCTGTCATAAAACGAATTATTACAATAAGCAATAATGGTATGTTTTCTGAACGTTATTCTAGTAGACTAAGTGATAGAGGCTTCTTGTTTGAAGATGTATTTAAAGGGGACTCTATTGTGATTAGTTACAATAATAATGAAAGAAAAGAAATTTTCACATGTATTGATAAATTTAATACTGCTGTTGGTTGTAATGAAAGCAGAAATATTTTGAGTTATTACAATACTACATCATCAGATAACAACATAAATACTACGTATACTTTTGATGAAAGTGATTTTGACAATGCAAATGATTGAATTAATGAACTGTAATTGCCGTAAAGGATAGGGAGCCTATCGCGATTTTATGGTAACCAAACTGACGCGTTTGCAGCATATTGGCAGCACCCATAGTTCGTTTATGATTGGGGAAATTAAAAATTCTACCGCCTTTGTAGTATAGTTCAAAATGTAAAAATACCGAAACCCTTTTTTTCTTTTCAATCTGTAGAGAGGAACCCAAAAAACATTCGTAATTTTGCCTTACAATTTATAAAAACACAACAAAAATCAGTTCTATGAGTCAGTTTGATGTCACGATTATTGGATCAGGTCCCGGCGGTTATGTTGCAGCCATTCGTTGCGCCCAATTGGGATTTAAAACCGCAATTATTGAAAAATATCCCACTTTGGGAGGTACCTGTTTAAACGTGGGATGTATTCCCTCCAAAGCCTTGTTGGCTTCTTCGCATCATTATGAAGAGTTGCAGCATTTTGCCGATCACGGTATTGAAGTGTCTGGGAAAGTGAAGATCAATTTGGCCAAAATGATTGAACGCAAGCAACAAGTCGTGGATCAAACCTGTGGCGGGATCAAGTTTTTGATGGATAAAAATAAAATTACTGTATTTGAAGGCGTGGGTTCGTTTGTCGATGCCACCCATGTTAATATAGCAAAAAATGACGGTTCAAACGAAGTAATTGAAACAAAGTATGCCATAATTGCTACGGGTTCTAAACCTTCTACGCTCCCCTTTATTTCGGTGGATAAAGAACGTATCATTACGTCTACAGAAGCCTTAAAAATGACCGAAGTACCCAAGCATTTGGTGATTATTGGCGGTGGAGTTATTGGGATTGAATTGGGACAAGTGTATTTGCGTTTGGGCGCTCAAGTGTCTGTCGTAGAGTATTTGGATCGAATCATTCCTGGGATGGATGGCGCTTTGTCTAAAGAATTGACCAAAGTGTTGAAAAAACAAGGCATGAAGTTTTATACCTCCCACAAAGTCAAAGAGGTAACCCGCAAAGGGAAAGCCGTGACCGTGAAAGCCGATGATGCCAAAGGAAACGAGTTGGTGTTGGAAGGCGATTACTGTTTGGTGGCCGTAGGGCGTCGTCCGTATACCGACGGATTGAATGCAGCAGCTGCGGGGGTAAAAATTACCGAACGCGGTCAAGTGGAAGTAAACGATCATTTGCAAACGTCGGCTTCCAATATTTATGCTATTGGCGATGTGGTACGCGGTGCTATGTTGGCGCACAAAGCGGAAGAAGAAGGGGTAATGGTAGCCGAATTTATTGCCGGCCAACGTCCCCATATCGATTATAACTTGATTCCAGGGGTAGTATACACGTGGCCTGAAGTGGCTGGAGTAGGAAAAACCGAAGAGCAATTGAAAGCCGAAGGAATCGCTTACAAAGCGGGGAGTTTTCCCTTTAAAGCCCTGGGTCGTGCGCGTGCCAGTGCCGATTTGGACGGATTTGTAAAAGTTTTAGCCGATGCGAAAACCGATGAAATTTTAGGAATGCACATGATTGGAGCCCGTTGTGCCGATTTGATTGCAGAAGCAGTCGTTGCGATGGAATTCCGGGCATCTGCCGAGGATCTCACGCGAATGTCGCATGCGCATCCAACATTTGCCGAAGCTATTAAAGAAGCCGCGCTTGCTGCAACAGACAATCGCGCCTTGCATGTATAACAGCATTTATTTATAAAACAAACCCCGATGCCATTTCGACATCGGGGTTTTTTTATCAATTCAATCTTCCCTAGGAGGCACAAACATGTTGCACCATTTCACGGGTCATGGGTTTGTTTAAATATTCTGTAACGGATTTATATTGCTTGATGCGCTCGATGTCATCTTGATTGATCGAGGAGGTGAGCACATAAATTTGGATATTTTTTTGCAGGAGTTTCGGTTTTTTTTCTAAAGCCTCCAAAAAACCAAATCCGTTGAGAATCGGCATGTTCAAGTCCAAAAAAACCACATACCGTTGGTCAAGAGATTCTTCCCTATTTTCAATCGCTTTCAACGCTTCGGTAGCATCATTAAAAAGCGTTACCGACGAAGTGCACGTCCCCATTTCAAGGTACATTTTTCCTAATTTTAAGAAGAGTTCGTCGTCGTCAATAATATAAAAATGAGTTTTCATGGGGTTATTCAAGTTTTTGATTAGGGAATTTTAACGTAAAGGTGGTGCCTTCATTTTTAACCGATTTTACGGTGATGGTACCTTTAAGGTATTGCACCATTTCTTTGATGATATACAGTCCAATCCCATTGCCTTGTGATTTAATCGAGGCGCGATAGAAAAGTTTAAAAATGTTTTCTAAATTTTTTTCATCGATGCCCTCTCCATTATCTTCTATCGTAAAGATACACGAACTTGGGTCGGTGTGAATACTTATTTTGATAAAAGACGCTTCTTCTAGGATAGGTCGTGCATACTTAATCGCATTGGATATCAGATTGTTGACTATCGTACGAATACGAAAAGTGTCCGAATGAAATGGGGTAGTTTCATTGATCGAAAGGTGAATGGGGATTTTTATACCATAAATGACCGAATAATTATGGTAGCTCTCGCGAATCAGCTCCTCCCAGTTTATAGTCGAAAATTTTAAGGCAATCTTTTCATTTTTAGACAGTTCGTTCAGGTGAATGATGGTACGGTCCAGTCGCTTTAACGTCTGTAAAATTTCGGGAAGTTCCTCCAACACCATCGATTCAGGCAATTGAAGCAAGCCAATACTCGCCAGCAACGGGGCACGGAAATCATGCGTGATGGCATAAACAATTGCATCGAGTCGCTCGTTAACTTGTTGCAAACGTTCGTTTTTTTGCTTCAAATCGGCAATCATTTTACTGTTATCTTGCAAATTAAGCAAGTTTTGATTCAACATTAACAAGGTATCAATAGCCGAATCATGTTGCGCAAAATCGGTCACAAACAAATCGTGCTGTTGCAAATCCTCCACCGACATCAACCATGGAGAACCGCAAAACCAGAGTTCATCTTCGTGTTCATGGTGAATGATGAATTGGCCTTTGAATCGAACTTTTTTGGGATGATGGAATAACTCAAGAATGAAAACCTGATCCAAAAATTCAGCGATGGAAGCAAAGGAATAGGTTATCCCAAAATTGGGACGAATAAACTTGAAATGGTCTTTAAAAGAACCGTTTTCGTGCAAAAGTTTTCCCATACTGCGTCCGTACTCAATAATGTTGAGATCCTTGTCGAGGCGCAAATAAAATGGGAATAATTTTTTTAAGGTTTGCATTTACAGTAGGATTT
>Ga0209278_1000505_pt1 | contig 29818 bp, 33 predicted proteins | sample JI81BgreenDNA_FD_187504 | JGI IMG/M metagenome (GOLD analysis project Ga0209278, IMG submission 187504) | Wastewater effluent complex algal communities from Wisconsin, to seasonally profile nutrient transformation and Carbon sequestration -... | ecosystem: Engineered > WWTP > Effluent > Algae...
TATCGTTCCGTTTAGCGCTTCGATGCAAAAGGATAATTTTTACGCCACACAATTTCATCCTGAAAAATCATCGAATATTGGAGAACAATTATTAGTAAACTTTTTGAATTTGTAAATAAAAAAATCGAACCATTAAGATATTGATTTGCATTAAGATTGATGCTTAATTTTCTTAATTTTCTTAATGGTTTTAAAAAATTAAATGGTAAACAAATTATGAGAATCATTCCAGCCATAGACATCATCAACGGAAAATGTGTCCGATTGACCAAAGGCAATTATGCCACGCAAAAAATTTACAATGAAAATCCATTGGAAGTTGCTAAATATTTTGAAGACAACGGCATCCAATATTTACATTTAGTAGATTTAAACGGCGCAAAATCCAATCAAATTATCAACCACAAAGTATTGTATCAAATTGCCACAAAAACCAATTTAAAAATCGATTTTGGTGGCGGATTAAAACAACGAAAAGATTTAGAAATCGCCTTTGAAAACGGAGCAAATCAAATCACCGGAGGAAGTATTGCTGCCAAAAATCCTATCGAATTTTTAGAATGGTTGACTGAATTTGGAAGTAACAAAATCATTTTAGGCGCTGATTGTTTGAACCGAAAAATCGCCACTCATGGTTGGTTGGAAACGTCAGAAATTGATGTTGTCGATTATATTTTGGATTACGTTTCCAAAGGAATATCCACTGTAATTTGCACCGATATTTCTAAAGACGGAATGTTGCAAGGAACTTCTAATGAATTGTATCAAAACATTTTAAAAGGAACAAAAGTCGACTTAATTGCAAGCGGTGGCGTGACAACCATTTCCGATTTAGAACTTCTAAAAACTATTGGTTGCGAAGGTGTAATCATCGGAAAAGCATTGTATGAAGGAACAATAAAAATTGAAAATCTACGCGAATTATGTTAAAGAAAAGAATTATTCCGTGTTTGGATATTAAAGACGGACGAGTAGTAAAAGGCGTTCAATTTCTAGAACTAAAAGATGCAGGAAATCCTGTAGAATTGGCTTCGTTTTATTCCAAAAATGGTGCTGACGAATTGGTGTTTTTAGATATTTCTGCAACCTTACAAAAACGAAAAACATTAGCCGAAATGGTTACGCAATTGTCGAAAGAAATCAATATTCCGTTTACAGTTGGTGGCGGCATTCAATCGGTTGATGATGCCCGATTATTATTGCAATCGGGCGCAGATAAAGTGAGTATTAATTCGGCTGCCGTTTTAAATCCCGAATTGATTACGCAAATTTCAGATGCTTTTGGAAGTCAAAGTTTAGTCGTTGCTATCGACATCAAAAAAGTGAAAAACGATTGGTTTGTTTTCATCAAAGGCGGAACAAAATCAACTGGAATTTTAGCTTTCGATTGGGCAAAAAAAGTCGAAAAATTAGGTACAGGCGAATTATTAATTACTTCAATGAACAACGATGGTTCGAAAGATGGATTTGCATTAGAAATTACAAATGAAATTAGTCAAGCGGTTTCTATTCCGTTAATTGCTTCTGGTGGCGCAGGAAATTCGCAGCATTTTATCGATTTATTTACCAAAACCGAAGTCAGCGCAGGATTAGCAGCGAGTATTTTCCATTTTAATGAAGTGCCGATTTCCGAATTAAAAAACGTTTTAAAAACTCAAAATATTCCCATCAGATGAAGGTAGATTTCTCAAAAAACAACGGATTAATCCCAGTAATCATTCAAAATAACGAAACGCAACAAGTATTAATGTTGGGTTACATGAACGAAGAAGCCCTGCAAAAAACACAAGAAGAAAATGTGGTAACGTTCTTCAGTAGAAGCAAAAATAGACTTTGGACCAAAGGCGAAACTTCTGGAAATTTTCTAAAAGTAGTTTCCATAAAAGATGATTGCGATCAAGATGCATTACTAATTCAAGTCATTCCAAACGGACCAACATGTCACAACGGAACGAGTTCTTGTTTTGCTACAGAAGTTAAAATTCCGTTTCTAAACGAATTGGAAAACGTCATCGAAAATCGCATCGCAAATCCATCTTCAACTTCGTATGTGGCATCACTTTTTCAAAAAGGAATTAATAAAATAGCTCAAAAAGTAGGTGAAGAAGCCGTTGAATTAGTAATCGAAGCCAAAGACGATAATCAAGATTTGTTTATTGGTGAAGCTGCCGATTTGTTGTTTCATTATTTGATTTTGCTTCAAGCTAAAAATTTGAAATTAAATGATATAGATGTTGAATTAGCAGGAAGAATGAAGTCGAAATAGTAGTGATGAGATTGCTTCGTTTCTCGCCATGACAAACTGCAACAAATGTTAAAATTTAAAAAATAATGCCATTGCAACAAAATAATTCAATACGTTTGTACTGATTATGATGAACAAAATACAAAATACAAATTGGTGGCACATGACTAACTCCGTTCTTGGAATTGGTTGGTAACTGCTATTTGTAATTTTCTACAATATATGTCAAACCCGCTTTTCCAAGCGGGTTTTTTTATGTCTTATTTTTTCCAAAAAACACTTTTTAAATATGTATTCATTTCAAACCAAATTCAGTAAAACCTTAAGCGATACGCACACGCCAGTGGAATTGTACCTTAAATTACGCGATAAATTTCCGTCTAGTTTTTTACTCGAAAGCTCCGATTATAAAAGTAAGGAAAACAGTTTTTCGTATCTGTGCTTTCAACCTATTGCTTCATTTGTAGTAAAAAAAGAAACAACCAAACTAGAGTTTCCAGATGGAAATAGTCTTGAAAAAGCAACAGATTCGATTGAAATTGCCTCCGAATTAAATCAATTTACCGCTTCATTTCAATCGGAAGATTTGAATTTAGGGTTTGTCACCAACGGATTGTTTGGCTATACTTCCTACGACGCTATTCCTCTATTTGAAGATATAAAATTCAAAAATCAATCCTTTGATTTGCCGTTGATGCAATACCATTTGTTTCGATTTACGATTGTTTTTAATCATTTCAACAACGAACTGTTTATTTTAGAAAATGTGCTGCCCAATCAAGAATCTAAATTGTCAGAAATAATCGATTTAGTAGCCAATCGTGCGGTAACTACTTTTCATTTTAAGAAAGTAAATGAAGAAACTTCCAATTTTAATGATGCCGCATTTTTAGAAAAAATTGCCATTGGTCAAGATCATTGTTTCAAAGGCGATGTCTTTCAAATTGTACTCTCGCGAAAATTCAAACAGCAATTTCAAGGTGATGAATTTAATGTATACAGAGCATTGCGTTCGATCAATCCGTCGCCTTATTTATTCTATTTCGATTATGGAAATTTCAAACTATTTGGTTCTTCGCCCGAAGCACAATTAACAATAAGCAACCAAAAAGCCGTCATCAACCCAATTGCAGGAACGTTTAAAAGAACCGGAAATTCAGACGACGACAAAGTTCTTTCTGAAGCCTTGCAAATGGATCCAAAAGAAAATGCCGAACACATCATGTTGGTCGATTTGGCCCGAAATGATTTGAGTAAAAACAGTTCTTCAGTTACGGTAGAACGTTTCAAAGAAATCGAATTGTATTCACACGTAATCCACATGGTTTCCAAAGTGAGTGCGAAATTGCAAGACGATTACAATCCGATCAAAATTCTTGGTGATACGTATCCAGCAGGAACATTATCGGGCGCACCAAAACACAGAGCAATGCAAATCATTGATGAAAATGAACCCGATAGTCGCGGATTTTACGGTGGCGCAATTGGTATCATCGGATTGGACAAAACCTTCAACCACGCCATTTTTATTCGCTCTTTTTTGAGTTATAAAAACGAATTGACTTATCAGGCAGGTTGCGGAATTGTAACCAAATCAGACGCACAATCCGAACTAAACGAAGTAAATAACAAGCTAACGGCATTGCGAAAAGCAATTGATTTGGCACAAACTTTATAAACCATGAAAATACTAGTAATTGACAATTATGATTCGTTTGTGTACAATTTAGTTTGCCTAATGCACAATTTAGTTGATGCCACAATAGACGTGGTGAAAAATGATAAAATTGACCTTGAAACTCTTCATTTGTATGATAAAATCTTGCTTTCTCCTGGTCCGGGAATTCCGATAAACGCCGGAAAAATGATGGAAGTATTGGAAAAAGCTACAACTTTTTCGGTTCTCGGAGTGTGTTTAGGACATCAAGCAATCGCCGAATTTTCGGGCGGAATGTTACACAATTTACCCGAACCACTACACGGAATTGCATCTACAATTTCCATCGAGAAAGAGGATTATTTATTTGAAGGTCTTCCGAAAAATTTCAAAGTCGGACATTATCATTCGTGGGTAGTCGAAAACACCAATACAACAAATTTTGAAGTTCTAGCTAAAGATGATAATCAAAATATAATGGCCATCAAGCACAAACATTATGATTGGCGTGGAGTTCAATTTCATCCTGAATCCGTTTTGACCGAACACGGAGCACAAATTATAAACAATTGGTTAAAGAATTAGTCATGAAAAATATATTAGATTATTTATACGCACACAAAACATTTTCCAAAGAAGAAGCCAAAGAAGTGCTAGAAAATATTGCTTTAGGAAAATACAATTCAAGTCAAATTGCTTCTTTTTTGACGGTTTTTATCATGCGAAATATTACGTTAGACGAACTAATTGGTTTCAGAGAAGCGTTGCTTTCATTGTGCCATAAAGTAGATTTATCAGCTTATAATCCGATGGATGTTTGTGGTACTGGCGGCGATGGTAAAAACACCTTTAATATTTCAACATTGACCTCATTTGTAGTTGCTGGAGCAGGAATTCCAGTGGCCAAACATGGAAATTACGGAGTTTCTTCGGTTTCGGGTTCGTCTAATGTTCTAGAAAGTTTGGGCGTTGTTTTTCCAACCGATAATGCCGTTATCGAAACCCAAATCAAGGAAGCCAACATCACGTTTTTACATGCACCATTGTTTCATCCAGCAATGAAAACCGTTGGACCAATCCGAAAAGAATTAGGAGTAAAAACCTTTTTCAATATGTTGGGTCCATTAGTAAATCCGGCCGAACCAAAAGTACAAATGAGTGGCGTTTTTAGTTTAGAGTTGGCGCGGATGTACCATTACATTTTACAAAACAACAATTCCAATTACAGTATTATTTATGGTTTGGATGGATTTGATGAAATCACATTGACCGATAAAGTAAAAATCATTCAAAATAACGGTGAACGCATTTTAGAAGCTTCCGATTTTAAGTTACCAAAAGTCAATTACGATCAATTATTTGGAGGAAATTCCGTTGCCGAAGCCACTGAAATTTTCAATACAATTATTAATGGAAATGGTACAACTTCACAAAATAATGTGGTGTTGACCAATGCTGCATTAGCCATTCAAACCTACCATCAAAATATCGATTTTCAAGATGCATTTGAACGCGCCAAAGTTTCTTTATTTGATTTAAAAGCAAAGCAATCCTTAACTACTTTAACGTCTATTCGATGAACATTTTAGATACAATAAAAGCCCAAAAATTAAAAGAAGTTGAAGCGTTAAAAGCAGCAATTTCTAGTTCAGAATTAGAACGATTTCCGTTGTTTCAATCGGCAACGCGTTCGATGAAAAAAGCCATTACAAGTTCGGTTACTGGCGGAATTATATCCGAATTCAAACGAAAATCGCCCGCCAAAGGAAACATCAATTTAGATGCAGATGTGGTTCAGGTTACGCAAGGATATGCAGAAGCTTTGGTTTCAGGTTTGTCGGTGTTGAGTGACGTTTCGTTTTTTGGTGCAAAATCCGACGATTTTCAATTGGCACGACAGCATAATGCAATCCCAATCTTACGCAAGGATTTTATCGTAGATGAATATCAACTGTTCCAATCTAAAGCCATGGGCGCAGATGTTATTTTGTTGATTGCAAAAATTTTAACCAAAAAACAATTGCTTTCCTACACACAATTGGCGCACGAATTAGGATTGGAAGTATTTCTAGAAACACAAAATGAAACCGAAATTTTAGAGAATCTGGACGTGCCTTTCGACTTAATCGGAATTAACAATCGCAATTTAAATTCGTTTGAAGTTTCGGTTGAAAACAGTATAAAATTGGCGCAATTACTTCCAAAATCGAGTGTAAAAATTGCAGAAAGTGGCATTCATTCTTTAGAAGTTATACAACTTTTAAAAGCCAATGGTTTTGACGGATTTTTGATTGGAGAATATTTTATGAAAGAAGAAAATCCGGCCTTGAAATGTTACGAATTAATTCAAAATTTAAAAGAATGTTAATCAAAATCTGCGGAATGAAATTTCCAAAAAACATACGCGAAATTGGCGCTTTGCAACCTGATTTTATGGGATTTATTTTTTATCCAAAATCCAAGCGTTTTGTAGGCGATAATTTCTCCGTTTCATCATTAGAAAAGCTCCCAAAAAATATAAAAAAAGTAGCGGTTTTTGTCAATGAAGATGTTAATCGGATTATTGAAATTCAAAATGAGTTTTCTTTTGATTTTGTGCAATTACACGGAAATGAAACGGTTGCTGAATGTGAAATTTTAAAAGAAAATAACATCAAAATTATCAAAGTATTTTCAGTAGATAATTATTTCAATTTTAATGAAGTTCTGGCTTATGAAACGGTTTGCGATTACTTTTTATTTGATACAAAAACGCCTAAATATGGCGGAAGTGGAAAAGCTTTTGATTGGGAATTATTAGAAAAATATACACTATCAAAACCCTTTATTTTAAGCGGTGGATTAAGCATTCATAACATCGGAAAGATTAAATATACCAATTATCCGATGTTAATAGGATTGGATTTTAATAGCCAATTGGAAGATACAAATACTAAAAAAATCACGGAAGAAGTGAGCGAATTAATAGAAAAAATAAGAAGACGATGAAAACGACTTTACAACCTGATGAGAATGGATTTTACGGAGAATTCGGAGGAGCTTTTGTACCCGAAATGCTGTATCCAAATGTTTTAGAATTACAAGAAAACTATTTAAAAATAATTGAACAAGAAGATTTTCAAAAGGAATTCAAATTGTTATTGAAAGATTATGTTGGGCGACCAACACCGTTGTATTTTTCGAAGAATTTATCCGAACAATTCCAAGCACAAATTTATTTGAAAAGAGAAGATTTAAATCACACTGGTGCACACAAAATCAACAATGCGATTGGACAAGTTTTGCTTGCCAAAAGACTCAACAAAAAACGAATAATTGCCGAAACTGGCGCAGGTCAACATGGCGTTGCAACGGCTACTGCTTGCGCATTGTTAGGTTTGGATTGCACGATTTACATGGGCGAAATTGACATCGAACGCCAAAAACCAAATGTTGAACGTATGCGACTTTTGGGTGCGAAAATTCAACCTGCAACTAGCGGAAGTAAAACCTTGAAAGACGCAACAAACGAAGCCATCCGAGCTTGGATAAACGATCCGGTTGGCACGCATTATATTATTGGTTCAGTAGTTGGTCCGCATCCTTATCCTGATTTGGTAGCGCAATTTCAATCGGTGATTAGTGAAGAAATCAAAATACAATTGAAAGAAAAAACAGGTGATGAAAATCCAGATTATGTAGTGGCTTGTCTTGGTGGTGGAAGCAATGCCATTGGTGCTTTTTATCATTTTATAGGCAATGGGAAAACCCAATTAATTGCTGTGGAAGCTGGAGGTTTAGGTGTTTATTCTGGAAAAACGGCAGCAACAATTGCTTTGGGTAAAAAAGGAATTATCCACGGAAGTAAAACCTACTTAATTCAAACCGATGATGGACAAATCGTCGAACCACATTCGATTTCGGCTGGATTGGATTATCCCGGAATTGGTCCGATTCACTCGTATTTACACGACTCTAAAAAGGCAGAAGTTGTTTCGATTACTGATGATGAAGCCATGCAAGCGGCGTATGATTTATCTAAAAAAGAAGGTATTATTCCAGCGATTGAATCGGCGCATGCATTGGCTTATTTGCATAAAATGAAATTAAAAACTACCGATGTTGTGGTCATAAATTTATCGGGAAGAGGCGACAAAGATTTGGCAACATTACAAAATTACAGAAACGATGAACAATAGAATTCAATCTTTATTTGAAACAAAAAAAGAGAACATTTTGTCACTCTATTTTACGGCAGGATTTCCAAATTTGAACGATACGCTTACCATTTTAAAACATTTGGAAGCAAGCGATGTGGACATGATTGAAATTGGATTTCCTTATTCTGATCCTTTGGCAGATGGACCAATAATTCAACAGAGTAGTACTATTGCTATTGAAAACGGAATGACTTTAACTCTTTTATTTGAACAATTGCAATCGCTTCGAAGCATCACACAAAAGCCAATTATTTTGATGGGTTATTTGAATGTAGTTTTGCAATTTGGAGAACAAAAATTCATAGAAAAATGTGCCGAAGTTGGCGTTGACGGAATCATAATTCCTGATATGCCATTGCATTATTATCTTTCAAATTTTAAAGAATTGTGTGAACAATATCAAGTTTCAAATGTGTTGTTGATAACGCCAGAAACTTCAGAAGAACGCATCAAGCAATTGGACAGTTATTCCTCTGGATTTATTTATTTGGTTTCGTCCAATAGTATTACCGGAAGTACCAATTCGATTATTTTTCAAACAGATTATTATCAACGTATTCAGAACATGAAATTGCAAAATCCGCATTTAATAGGTTTTGGTGTTCATGATAAAAAGACGTTTGCAACCGTTTGCGAACTTGGTTCAGGAGCAATTATTGGAAGTGCATTCATCAAACATTTGAATGAAAATGGAACAACTAGTTCTTCAATTGAAAGATTTGTTAAGTCTATTAAAGAATAACAAATGTTTATGATTTAGAATATTCTATTAAGTAGAAATCTATATATCTTTGCAAAAGATTTTTAAAATCTAATATCATATATCTAAATCTAATATTAAAATTATGTATCCAGAAGAAATGGTAAAACCAATGCGTGCTGAGTTAACCGACGCTGGTTTTCAAAATTTATATAATGCAGAAGAAGTAAAAAATGCGATTAAAGCAGAAGGAACAACATTAGTTGTAGTAAATTCTGTTTGTGGTTGTGCGGCAAGAAATGCTCGTCCAGGAGCAAAAATGAGTTTAGATGCAGCAAAAAAACCAGATCATTTAGTAACCGTATTTGCTGGAGTTGACAAAGAAGCGGTTGATGCTGCAAGAGAAGAAATGTTTCCTTTTCCTCCATCATCACCAAGTATGGCATTGTTCAAAAACGGTGAATTGGTTCACATGTTAGAACGTCACCACATTGAAGGTCGACCAGCTGAAATGATTGCTGAAAACTTGAAAGACGCTTACGCAGAGTTTTGTTAATTTTTACATTTTTTAAAAATTTCAACCCTTTCAAATCTTAAATTTTGGAAGGGTTTTTCATTTCCTAACGCAACCTTTTATACTTTTTTCATCTTATATAATAACCAATTAAAGCTATATGAAAAAGTTATTATTCCTGGCCGTTTTTCCACTGTTTGCTTTTCAATGTTCGGAAAATAGTGATGCTAATTTAAACGATGAATTAGCCGAAAAAAAACAAGAAATCGTTGATTATATTAATAGTTTCAACTGTACTGAAAGTTGTAATTATATCGCTTTTGGCTCAAAACCTTGTGGCGGACCAAGAGAATATTTGTTGTTTTCGAGCAACGTAAATTTAGGTCAATTACAACAAATGGTTGAAGAATATAACGAAATGGATCATCAAAATAATATTCAAACTAACGCAGTTTCTGATTGTGCTGTTGAATTACCTCCAAACGCTGTGGATTGTGTAAACGGCGATTGTGTTGTTATTAATTAAAAGGTTAAATTTGCTATGAAAAAGAAACCCTTTCAATTGAAAAATTGATTGGGGTTTTTTATTTGAAAAAAACTGTAAATTTGCACCGAACTCTTCCATTTAGAGTTCAAAAGACATATTTCTCACTTAAAACGTTTATAGCATGCAACTGTATAACACCTTAAGCGCAGAAGAAAGAGCTCAATTAATTGATGAAGCCGGACAACAACGTCTTACATTATCTTTCTATGCGTATGCCAAAATTGAAAATCCAAAACAATTTCGCGACGATTTATTTATCCAATGGAACAAACTCGATGCTCTTGGTCGTACTTATGTAGCCAAAGAAGGTATCAATGCTCAAATGTCAGTTCCAGCTGAAAATTTCGAAGCTTTTAGAGAAACTTTAGAAGCTTATGATTTTATGCGTGGCATTCGTTTGAATGTTGCCGTAGAACACGACGACCATTCGTTTTTAAAACTTACGGTAAAAGTTCGAGACAAAATTGTAGCCGATGGTTTGAATGATGAAACTTTTGATGTAACCAATATCGGAGTGCATTTAAAAGCAAAAGAATTCAACCAAATATTAGAAGATCCAAACACCATTGTAGTTGATTTTAGAAATCATTACGAAAGTGAAATTGGTCATTTTAAAGGTGCAATTACTCCAGATGTTGAAACTTTTAGAGAAAGTTTGCCAATAATCAACGAGCAATTAAAAGATTTTAAAGAAGATAAAAATCTGGTAATGTATTGCACAGGCGGAATTCGTTGCGAAAAAGCTTCGGCTTATTTCAAACATCAAGGTTTCAAAAATGTGTTTCAGCTCGAAGGTGGAATTATCAATTATGCAAAACAAATCAAAGAAGAAAATCTAGAAAGTAAATTCATTGGAAAGAACTTCGTTTTCGACCATAGATTAGGTGAAAGAATTACCGATGATATCGTTTCACAATGTCATCAATGTGGAAAACCTTGCGATAATCACACCAATTGTTTAAACGATGGTTGTCATTTATTATTCATTCAATGTGACGAATGTAAGGCAGCCATGGAAAATTGTTGTTCTACAGAATGTTTAGAAATCACACATTTACCATTAGCCGAACAAGTAAAACTTCGCAGAGGAAAACAAGTTGGAAATAAAGTTTTCCGAAAAGGAAAATCAGAAAACTTGAAATTCAAACATTCAGGTGAACTTTCGGATACTGCTTTAGCAAAAGCACAAGAAACAAAAGACATTCGTCAAAAAATAAAAGTAAAAAAAGTATTGCTAGGTAAAGCCGAACATTATTTTGTAAAAGCACAAGTAGCACTTTTTGTTGTAGAAAAAAACGAAGTAAAGCTTGGCGACAAAATCTTAATTTCTGGACCAACAACTGGAAATCAAGAATTGGTTTTAGAAAAAATGTTCGTCAACGGAAGCGAAAATTCATCAGCTAAAGTTGGTGATAAAATCACATTCGAAGTTCCATTTAGAATACGATTGTCGGATAAATTATATAAATTAGATGCCTAATCAAGTCTCAAATGGATATTTACAAAATACTAAAGTTCAATAACGCCATCAAAAATCATCGAGTTAAGTTTCTCGGTCTTTGGTTGCTTTCGGTTTTGAACAAACGGTATTTGGCCATACAATTGGATCCAGTTCTAGCGTGTAATCTTCGTTGTAAAATGTGTTATTTTACCGATGATGAATATGTTAGAAAAAATATGAAAGGCATTTTTAAAGAAGAAAGTATAGACGAAATTGCCAATGTTATTTTTAAAAATGCTTTGAAATTACAAATTGGTTGCGGTGCTGAACCAACACTTTTTAAGCACAACACCAAACTGATTGAAACGGCAAAAAAACATCAAGTTCCATATATAAGTATGATTACCAATGGTAATTTACTTGAAAAAGAAGATGTAGAAAGTTTTTCCAATGCAGGTTTGGACGAATTTATTTTGTCCATGCATGGCGTTACTAAAGAAACCTATGAAGATTTGATGGACAAAGGAATTTATGAAAAATTTCATGATATTTTAAGATTCATTACTGAGCAAAAAAAGGTTAATCCAAAGCTTCGTTTGCGAATCAATTATACGTTCAACCAAGATAATTTTCACGAATTAAAAGATTTTTTCAAGGTTTATGATGAATATAACATCGATATTATTCAACTACGACCAATTGATAAAATTGGAGAAACAACCTATAACGAATTCAGTTTAAAAAAAATTGAAAGCGATTATTTTGAAGTTTCTAATTTTCTAAAAACCGAAACCCAGAAAAGAAAAATAACACTTCTTTATCCGCAATCGATTTATAGAAACGAAACCCAATCGCTGAAGGTAAAAACACAAAACGACAGTTCTTATCTGATTCCTTACACCTATTGTTATGTTTCGCCAAAATATTTTTGGAAAGACGATTTCGATTGGAAAAACGAAACTTTTGCAAATTGGAAAAAACGAAATAATTGGAATTATACGCTACTAAAAAACGTGTTCAAATCCCGAAAAAAACTCGATGAAACCAATCGAAATATGCTAAATTATTCAGTAGAAATAAATTAAACAAATACCTAAACGCCAATTTTAAAGTTGGCGTTTTTATTTTTACACACTAAAAAAAGAAGAAAATTAGCATAAATAATATGCATTCAAAACCATTTTTTGAAGTTTAAAAAATACTATCTTTACACTTTTAACGTTATCTATGATAAGTAGTCTCGGTTCTACATCGAGATGACCACTATATATTTTAAATTATGGCATGTACAAGTTGTTCAACGTCTGATGGCAGTGCGCCTAAAGGATGCAAAAATAATGGGACTTGCGGCACCGATAGCTGCAACAAATTAACGGTTTTCGATTGGCTTTCAAACATGAGTCCTTCTAATGGAGAAACGCCTTTTGACTGTGTCGAAGTACGTTTTAAAAACGGAAGAAAAGAATTTTATCGAAATACCGAAAAAATTACACTAAGTATTGGCGATATCGTTGCAACCGAAGCTTCGCCAGGTCATGATATTGGTATTGTTACACTTACAGGCGAATTGGTAAAAATTCAAATGAAGAAAAAAGGAGTAAATCCTAATTCAACCGAAATACAAAAAATTTACCGAAAAGCATCTCAAAAAGACATCGATATTTGGAGCGAAGCACGCGATAAAGAAGAACCAATGAAAGTAAAAGCACGTGAAATTGCTATTGCTTTAAAACTTCAAATGAAAATCTCCGACATCGAATTTCAAGGTGATGGTTCCAAAGCTATTTTTTATTACACCGCCGAAGATAGAGTAGATTTTCGTCAGTTGATTAAAGATTTTGCTCAAACTTTCAAAATCAGAATCGAGATGAAACAAGTTGGTTTTCGTCAAGAAGCAGCTCGACTTGGTGGAATTGGTTCTTGTGGACGCGAATTATGTTGTTCTACTTGGTTAACCGATTTTAGAAGTGTGAATACATCTGCAGCACGTTACCAACAACTTTCTTTAAATCCACAAAAATTAGCTGGTCAATGCGGAAAATTAAAATGCTGTCTAAACTATGAATTAGACACTTACATGGATGCGCTGAAAGATTTTCCCGATTTTGAAACAAAACTTTACACCGAAAAAGGCGATGCAATTTGCCAAAAACAAGATATTTTCAAAGGGTTAATGTGGTTTGCTTACACCGATAATTTTGCCAATTGGCATGTGTTAAAAATTGATCAGGTAAAAGAAATCATGGCGCAAAACAAACAAAAAATTAGAGTTTCAGCTCTTGAAGATTTTGCCGAAGAAATAGTAACTGAACCAGAAACTACGTTTAGTAACGCCATGGGACAAGAAAGTCTTACTCGATTCGACCAACCCAAAAAGAAAAAGAATAACAACAAAAAAAGAAGACCAAACAATCAAAATAAAAAGCCATCAACCAATAACCGAAATGAACAAAAAAAATAGTTTAATTCTTGTTTTATTGTGCTGTTTTTTGTTCTCTTGCGACAAAAAAAGAGTTTTTGACGAATATAAATCCGTTGGAAAATCATGGGATAAAGACAGTATTGTTTCTTTTGAATTACCTCAGCTTGATAGTAATAAAAACTACAATATGTTTGTAAACGTTAGAAACAATGACAATTACCAATTCAGTAATTTATTTCTAATTGTTTCATTGGAACAACCCAACAGGAAAGTTAAAGTAGATACGCTAGAATACATTATGACAAATCCTGACGGCACACTTCTTGGTGAAGGTTTTACCGATGTTAAAGAAAGTAAATTATTCTATAAAGCCAACGAAAAATTTGACCAAAAAGGCGTTTACAAAGTAACCATCAAACACGCCGTGAGACAAACCGGAAAAATTGAAGGTGTAAAAAATCTCGAAGGAATTACCGATGTTGGATTTAGAATAGAATCAAAAGAATAAATGTATGGCTCAAAAAAATAATACCACCGAAAAAGACATAAACTATTACAAAAAGAAATTTTGGAAACTATTTTTTTATAGTTCTGGAGCAGTAATTCTATTCTTTTTGTTGGCTTCTTGGGGATTTTTTGGCGCAATGCCTTCCTTTGAAGATTTAGAAAATCCCGAATCAAATTTGGCTACAGAAATCATCTCTTCTGATGGTGTAACTATTGGTAAATTCTACAACGAAAACAGAACGCCAATCAAATTTGAAGATTTGCCACCACATTTAGTAAACGCATTAGTGGCAACCGAAGACGAACGTTTCTACGAACATTCAGGAATTGATGCTCGAAGAACTTTTGGCGCTGCACTAAAACTTGGTCAAGATGGTGGAGCAAGTACCATTTCGCAACAGTTAGCCAAGCAGTTATTTCACGGCGAAGGTTCAAGTTTCAAAGTTTTTCGTGTAATTCAAAAAGTAAAAGAATGGATTATCGCTATCAAACTTGAAAGACAATATACTAAAAATGAAATCATTGCCATGTATTTCAATGTATACGATTTCAACAATTACGCTATTGGAATTCGTTCAGCATCCAAAACTTATTTTTCTAAAGAACCCAAAGATTTAACCATAGACGAAGCCGCAATTTTAGTTGGAATGTTCAAAAATTCCTCGCTTTACAATCCGGTTAGAAATCCTGTTGGTGTAAAAAACAGAAGAAATGTGGTGCTTTCGCAAATGCTGAAATCAAAAATTATTACACCTTCACAAAAAGAAAATTTAAGCCAATTACCAATCAAATTGGATTTCAAATTGCAAACTCACAAAGAAGGAATCGCCACTTATTTCCGCGAATACCTTCGTGAATACATGAAAAAATGGGTAAAAGAAAATAAAAAACCAAACGGCGAAGATTATGATATCTATACTGATGGTTTAAAAATCTATACAACCATCGATTCCAAAATGCAAGAGCACGCCGAAGAAGCGGTTCAAGCACACATGAAAAATCTACAACAAGAATTTTTTCATCAGCAAAAAGACAATAAAAACGCACCATTCATCAACATTACTGATGCTGAAACAAACCGCATCATGACCAATGCTATGAAAAACTCCGAACGTTGGCGCGTAATGAAAGAATTAGACAAAACCGAAGATGAAATCATCGCTTCTTTTGACGTAAAAACCAAAATGAAAATCTTCTCTTGGAAAGGTGAAATCGACACCGTTATGACTCCAAAAGATTCCATTCGTTATTATAAACATTTCCTTCAAGCAGGTTTAATGTCATTGGAACCACAAACTGGTCATATCAAAGCTTGGGTTGGCGGAATCAATTACAAATATTTTCAATATGACCACGTTGGTCAAGGCGCAAGACAAGTAGGTTCAACTTTCAAACCTTTTGTTTACGCTACAGCAATCGAACAATTAGGAATGTCACCGTGTGATTCCATTATCGACAGTCCGTTTATGATTCACAAAGGAAGACATCACGTAACTGCCGATTGGGAACCAAAAAATTCCGATCGTCAATACCGTGGAATGGTAAACCTAAAAAGAGCTTTGGCACTTTCCATCAACACCGTTTCTGCCAAATTAATTGACAAAACTGGTCCAGAAGCCGTTGTAGCTTTAACCAAAAAACTCGGAGTAAACTCCGAAATTCCAAACCAACCTTCCATTGCGCTTGGAGCTGTTGAAATTACCGTTCAAGATATGGTTGCGGCATACAGCACATTTGCCAATCAAGGCGTTTACATGAAACCCCAATTTATTTCAAGAATTGAAGATAAAAATGGCGTTGTCCTTTATGAAACAATACCAGAATCTCGTGACGTATTGAACAAAGACATTGCCTATGCCGTTATAAAACTTCTTGAAGGTGTGACAGAAAGCGGTTCAGGTGTTCGACTTAGAACACAAGGTGGCGGAAGTGGCGACAACCGTTGGACAGGTTATCCTTATATGTTTACCAATCCAATTGCAGGAAAAACAGGAACTTCCCAAAACCAATCCGATGGTTGGTTCATCGGAATGGTACCAAATCTCGTAACCGGAGTTTGGGTTGGTTGCGAAGATCGTTCCGCGCGTTTCAAAAGCATAACCTATGGTCAAGGCGCAACAGCAGCTTTACCGGTTTGGGGATATTTCATGAAAAAATGCTACGAAGACAAAGATTTGCAAGTATCCAAAGATCCATTTGAACGACCAGATAATTTATCCATAAAAGTAGATTGTTGGACACCAAAAAAAGTCGAAACCGATTCCACTGCCGTTGATACCGAAGAACAAGATATTGACGAATTTGGACTATAATTTTTTTAGGAGCTGATTCCCGCTTTCCGCTATATCTTTTATTTTTTGGGCTTTGTCATCCTGAGCGCATCCCGAGGTTTCGGGAGAAGGACAAAGCCCAAAAAATAAAAGGATGCCGCTACAATCGGGGCTAAAACTGAAACAAACTAACACAATATGATTAACAAAAAAGTAAACTCTGTTCAAGAAGCACTGCAAGGCATCGAAGACAACATGACCATCATGCTTGGCGGTTTCGGACTTTGCGGAATACCAGAAAACAGCATCGCCGAACTTGTGAAAAAAGGCGTTACTAATCTAACCTGTATATCAAACAACGCTGGAGTTGATGACTTCGGATTGGGATTATTGCTTCAAAAAAGACAAATTAAAAAAATGATATCTTCCTATGTAGGAGAAAATGCTGAGTTCGAACGCCAAATGCTTTCTGGCGAACTCGAAGTTGAACTTACACCGCAAGGAACATTGGCCGAAAAATGTCGCGCTGCACAAGCTGGAATTCCTGCATTCTTCACACCTGCAGGATTTGGAACCGAAGTTGCCGAAGGAAAAGAAACTCGCGAATTCAATGGAAAAATGCATGTAATGGAATTGGCATACAAAGCTGATTTTTCGATTGTAAAAGCATGGAAAGGCGACGAAGCAGGAAATCTAATTTTTAAAGGAACCGCTCGAAATTTCAATGCAGTTATGGCTGGCGCAGGAAAAATAACCATCGCCGAAGTAGAAGAATTACTTCCAGCTGGAAGCTTAAATCCTAACGAAATTCATATTCCTGGAATTATGGTTCAACGTATTTTCCAAGGAGAGAAATTTGAAAAACGAATCGAGCAACGTACAACACGTAAAAAAGAATAGTCATGGCTTTAGATAAAAATCAAATTGCAAAACGAATAGCCAAAGAAGTAAAAGATGGCTATTATGTAAATTTAGGAATTGGCATTCCAACTTTGGTTGCCAATTATGTTCGCAATGACATTTCGGTAGAATTTCAAAGTGAAAATGGCGTTCTAGGAATGGGACCATTTCCATTTGAAGGCGAAGAAGATGCGGACATTATCAACGCAGGAAAACAAACTATAACAACATTACCTGGCGCAAGTTTCTTCGATTCGGCTTTTAGTTTCGGAATGATTCGTGCACAAAAAGTAGATTTAACCATTCTTGGCGCAATGGAAGTTGCCGAAAACGGAGATATTGCCAACTGGAAAATTCCTGGTAAAATGGTAAAAGGAATGGGCGGAGCAATGGATTTAGTAGCTTCTGCAGAAAATATTATCGTTGCCATGATGCATGTCAACAAAGCTGGCGAGAGCAAAATTCTAAAAAAATGCACGCTTCCATTAACTGGTGTTGGTTGTGTTAAAAAAGTAGTAACCGAATTAGCCGTTATGGAAATTACGCCAAAAGGTTTCAAACTATTAGAACGCGCACCGGGTGTTTCGGTGGAAGAAATTATCAAATCCACTGAAGCCGACTTAATCATCGAAGGAGAAATTCCTGAAATGATGATTAACTAATTATAAAAAGATTACAACACAAACCTGACTGGTTTTGAGAACTTGTCAGGTTTTTTCAATTTAATAAAAGATGAGTTTCCCAAAAGTTATATTAAAATCAGGAAAAGAAAAATCGATTCAACGTCGTCATCCTTGGGTTTTCAGTGGAGCCGTTTTTGGCGTAAGTCGTGAAATCAATGATGGTGAAATGGTTGATGTTGTGGATTCAAAAAACAATCATTTAGGAACTGGATATTTCAGCGATAAAGGAAGTATTGTAGTTCGGATTTTGACTTTTGGAGAAGAAACGTTTTCGGAAACTTTTTGGCAGAAAAAGCTACAATCTGCATGGGAATTACGAACGCAACTATTAGATTTTGAACAAACCAATGCATTTCGTGTCATTCACGGCGAAGGCGATGGAATTTCGGGTTTAATTATCGATTATTATGATAAAAATTGGGTAATTCAAGCCCATTCCACAGGTGTTTTTCTGCAAATAGAAAAAATTTCCGAAGCCATAAAAATTAATTTTCCAGAATTTTGCGAAACCATTTATTGCAAAAGCTCGGGAACTATACCAAACACTGGAACAGATTATTTCTTATTTGGAACCAACCAAGAAACTGTTGCTAAAGAAAACGGTATTTTATTTTCTGTAAATTGGGTTGAAGGTCAAAAAACAGGGTTCTTTTTAGACCAAAGAGACAACCGAAAACTATTGGGCGAATTTTCCAAAGGTAAAAAAGTACTCAATACCTTTTGTTACACCGGAGGTTTTTCTATTTATGCTATGCAAGCCAAAGCCGAATTGGTAACATCGGTTGATATTTCACAAAAAGCGGTCGATTTAGCGGCAAAAAATATGGAATTGAATTTTCCAAATGCCAATCACAAAGCCATTGCCGATGATGTGTTTAACTTCATGAAAGAAAATCATCAGATTTATGATGTGATCGTTCTTGATCCACCAGCATTTGCTAAAAGTATTAAGAGCAAACACACCGCAACCCAAGCCTATAAACGCTTGAATATCGCTGGGTTAAAAGCGTTAGCACCAAAAGGAATTTTGTTTACCTTTTCGTGTTCGCAAGTTATTGACGATGTATTGTTTTACAACACTGTTGCCGCAGCAGCTATCGAAACAGGTAGAAATATCAGAGTTTTACATAAATTAGAACAAGGTCCAGATCATCCAACCAATATTTACCATCCTGAAGGACATTATTTGAAAGGTTTGGTGTTGTTTGTGGAATAACTTATTTTATAAAACAAAAAAACCTGTCAGAGTTTGGAACTTTGACAGGGTTTACTATTGAGTTACTATTTTTACTGTTTACTCTCTAAATATTTTAACAAAACTTCATTAGCATTTCCAAAACTTGGAGATTGTTCAATTACTGAAACAGCTCGTTTTTTATTCAATTTGTAAGTCAAATCAAACTCTGTTGTAAACAATATTGCTGATAAAAACGGATTGTTTATGAACTCTAACAATCTTGGAAAAGCACTATCAATACTATGAATTTCAAATAATTCTTCTTGCTGAAACTTGAATTTCAACTCTAATTTCAAGGTGCTTTCATCCATAATCGGACGAACATAAACATTCATCAATTGACTATTTCCAATGGTTTTTGCTAACGTTAATTTGGCAAAAGTTCCATCTTCAATACTCGATTTAACTTTAGAATAAAACTCTGAAAATGTTCCTTTAAAAGGCATTTGATTAATTTTAATAGCCACAGATTCACAGATTATAGTGACTAATCTGTGAATCTGTGGCTAATTATTTTTATAAATTAGCAAAGAAATCGTTTCCTTTATCGTCAGTAATAATAAACGCCGGAAAATCTTTTACTGTAATTTTACGAACGGCTTCCATTCCAAGTTCTTCGAAATCGACAACCTCAACAGCAAGAATATTTTCTTTTGCCAAAATCGCCGCTGGTCCGCCAATAGAACCCAAATAAAATCCGCCATACTTTTTACAAGCATCCGTTACTTCTTTAGTTCGGTTTCCTTTGGCAAGCATAATCATACTTCCACCAGCTTTTTGAAATTCATCAACATAAACATCCATTCGTCCGGCTGTTGTTGGTCCAAAACTTCCCGATGGCATTCCATCTGGCGTTTTTGCTGGTCCAGCATAATACACAGGATGATTTTTGAAATAATCCGGCATTGGTTTTCCAGAATCTAAAAGTTCTTTAATTTTAGCGTGAGCAATATCACGAGCAACGATAACCGTTCCGTTTAATTTTAGTCGAGTGGTAACTGGATATTTTGACAATTCAGCCAAAATTTCGTTCATCGGACGATTTAAATCTACGATAACCGGTTCTTCTAAATGTGGCGGAACTTCGGGTAAAAATTGTTTTGGATTGGTTTCTAATTGTTCCAAAAAGATACCATCTTTGGTGATTTTTCCTTTGATATTTCTATCTGCCGAACACGAAACACCTAATCCAACTGGACAAGATGCAGCATGACGTGGCAAACGAATTACGCGAATATCATGCGCAAAATATTTTCCGCCAAATTGTGCTCCGATAGCACTTTCTTGACAAATTTCAAGCACTCTTTTTTCCCATTCTAAATCACGAAACGCTTGACCTGCCATGTTTCCAGTTGTTGGCAATTCGTCAAAATATCCTGCAGAAGCTTTTTTTACAGCTGCCAAATTAGCTTCGGCAGATGTTCCACCGATAACTAATGCCAAATGATATGGTGGACAAGCCGATGTTCCTAAATCTTTTATTTTTTCACGAACGAATTCGTCTAATGATTTTTCGTTTAAAAGTGATTTTGTTTTTTGGTACAAGAATGTTTTATTCGCACTTCCACCACCTTTGGCTAAAAACAAAAACTCATAACTGTTTCCTTTTTTAGCATAAATATCAATTTGTGCAGGAAGATTAGAACCTGAATTTTTCTCCTCAAACATCGAAATCGGAACGATTTGTGAATAGCGAAGATTTTTCTTTTGATAGGAATTGAAAATCCCTTTGGATAGCCATTCGGCATCATCAACTCCAGTGTAAATGTTTTCGCCTTTTTTTGCCATTACAATTGCCGTTCCAGTATCTTGACATGAAGGTAATTCGCCTTCAACAGCAACTGCAGCATTTTGCAATAAATTGTAAGCTACAAATCGGTCATTATCTGTTGCTTCAGGATCATGAAGGATATTTTCTAACTTTTTTAAATGAGCCGTTCTAAGCATAAACGATACATCAATCATCGCTTCTTCTGCGAGAAGTTCTAATCCTTTTGGATCAACGGTAAGTATTTCTCTATCGCCAAGTTTTTCGACTTTAACGTAATCAGAAGTAAGTTTTTTGTACTGCGTATCGTCTTTCAAAATCGGATACGGATCTTGATATATGAAATCCATTTGTTTGTTTTTTTATTGAACTGTAAAGTTAGGGAAACTGCATGGCTTCTGCAATAATTTGAAACACATAGGTTGTTATTTAGAACGCATTAAAAAAACCAACTCGCCACAAAAATAGCCGTAATCACACAAATAACATCTACTATAAGCATTGATCCTAAAGCATATCGTGTGTTTTTTATATTGACTGAACCAAAATAAACTGCAATCACATAAAACGTACTTTCGGCACTACATTGAAAAATACTACTCAATCTTCCTGTCATCGAATCGGCACCAAATGTATTCATGGAATCAATCAAAAACCCTCGTGAACCTGCTGAACTAAAAGGACGAAGCAATGCAACAGGTAAAGCATCCGTAATTTCTTTTGCCACACCCAAATTAGAAAAAACAAAAGCAATCCAATTGCTGATAATTTCAAATAAACCACTATTTCTGAACAACGAAATGGCAACTAACATTCCTAAAACATAAGGAAATATAGTTACTCCAGTTCTAACTCCATTATTGGCTCCAACCACAAATGCTTCATAAACAGTGGTATTTGCTTCTATAAATTTCTTTTCTTTTATGAATGATAATATCAATGTGAAAACAATAATTACAACCAAAATCAAAGCCGAAAGATTGGAAGTAAAATAATTTTTACCAATTAAATCTAAATGATTTACATACATCAATAAACCAATAATTGCACCAATCAATCCCATTAATCCAGCAACCAAAGAAGCACTTTTGAAGTTGATTTTTTGCTTAATTCCTACAATTAAAAAAGCAGCAATAGTTCCAATAAATGAAGTAATTATACAAGGCAACATTACATCAGCTGGATTTGCCGAACCAGCTGCAGCTCGATATCCGATGATTGAAGTTGCAATTAAGGTAAGTCCGGATGCATGCAAACACATAAACATGATTTGCGCATCGCTGGCTTTGTCTTTTTCGGGATTTATTTCCTGTAAACTTTCCATGGCTTTTAATCCGAATGGTGTTGCTGCCGAATCTAATCCAAGAAAGTTGGCCGCAAAATTCAAAGTCATATAAGATATCGAAGGATGGTTTTTTGGAATACTTGGAAATACTTTTACAAAAACTGGGCTTAATATTTTTGCCAACTTTTGTGATGCACCAGAAATAATTAGAAGTTCCATCAATCCACAGAAGAAAGCCAAATAAGCCATAAGTGGTAAAATCAAATCGAGCAACGTGCTTTTACAAGTTGGCAATAATCCATCTGATTTTTGTTTTCCGCTGTAAACTTTTACAACCTTATTAGAAAAAACATAAGTAGTATCAGCATTTGAAATGTCGCGATTGATGACAAATGTTTTTTCGTCATTTTTTTGAATACTATCTTGAATGAATTTTGGAATTTCATTTAGGTATTTTTCCGAAATTAAAATAGGATCATCCTTTTTACCATTCAAAACAAAGTCAATAGTATAGCTATTTCCAGAGAATAAACTAAAAATCACAAAGATTATTGATGAAATAAAGATAACGAGCCAAAATCTACTTAATACCATGGGTTGTTTGTTTTTTGTAAAAGTAACAATTCAAGTTCAAAAATCAATCTCAACTTCAAAAATCATCTCGTCCCAAAAGACGAGACAAAAATCAACTTCAACTTCAAAAATCAATGTCAAATCAAATAAATTTATTTTTTTGTTTCAAAGTATAAATTACTAATATCAATAATGTTGCCTGCTGAAAAATTAATAAATAGTAACCATAAAGCACCATTTCATTATAATTAATTAAGTTTATGATAAGGCAAATCAAAGATATTATTACCAAAAAAAACAACATATTCAATTTATTATTCCAATAGAGAAAAATTGAAATCAAAATGGATATTAAAATGATAACTTCCAGAATTAAGGATAAAATTTCTTGCAACCGAAATCTAGTAACATTTGTTGTTTGGATAATTTGCTCTAAAAAAGAAACCTTTTCTTTTCCAGTGATATGTTGACCAATTCCAGATGCAATCCAAAAATTTTCATATGCTGGTAGAAATATACTAACTAATCCAAAAAAATATAAAAAGTAAAAATATATATTCTTCATTTTTTAAACATGAATTATTTCGTCATCTATTAACAAATCTTCTCTTCTAAGACGAAGAAATATTTGTGCAACAGCAATCGTGTCTTTTTCGCAGTAAGTAATAATTCGGTCGATATCTTTTTCTACATAAAAAACATGACCAACTTGACTTCCATCGATATCGCCTTTTGGAGAAGGAATTCCGAGGATTTTGGTTAGTAATTTCAATGATGTAAAATGTTTGTAATCGCCAAATTTCCACAATTCTAATGTGTCCAAATGTGGAATTTCCCATGGTTTTTTTCCAAATAAATTGAGTTTTTGTGGAATTGCAATTTGGTTGATAATCATTCGCCGTGCAATAAACGGAATGTCAAATTCTTTGGCATTATGTCCGCACAAAATGTGTTGTGGTTGATTAAAATGCGTATCCAATAAATTTGAAAAATCTTTTAAAATTTTCTTTTCTTCGCCAAAAAAAGAAGTAACTCTAAAGTTTCGAATATCACTTTTGTTGACAAAATAACCCACGGAAATACAGATGATTTTTCCGAATTCTGCCCAAATTCCTGCTCGATCATAAAACTCTTCAGCCGAAAATTCATCTCTACGTTGGTATTGTGTTTTTTGTTCCCAAAGTTGCTTCATTTCGTCATCGAGCGAATTGAAATTTTCTTCCAATGGAACGGTTTCTATATCGAGAAAAAGAATATTATTGAGATTTATTTTTTCTATCATAATTTTTAGCCATGAATTACACTAAAAACGAATGTAAAAAAAATTACGTTAATTCTTATGATTTACGATGAAAAATTTAGAACAAACGCTGCTGATTGGTTGGATTTTCGTGTTCGAGAAGCCATTTTTTTCGCCACAAACCTCCAGCGTAACCTGTGAGCGAACCGTCAGTTCCAATAATGCGATGACACGGAACGACAATCCAAAGTGGATTTTTACCATTGGCGGAAGCAACAGCTCGAATGGCTTTTACATCGCCGAGTTTTTTGGATAAATCGAGATACGACATTGTTTTACCAAATGGAATATTGATTAATTCTTGCCAAACTTTTTGCTGAAATTCGGTTCCTTTTGGATTTAGTTTAAAGTTAAAATCTTGACGTTTTCCATCAAAATAATCGCCGAGTTGTGAAACTGCTTCTTGTAATTCGGATGGAATTACCTCAGAAATTATGCCTTCTGATGTAACAGAAATTTCGGAAATTCCATTTTCATCGCCAACAATTTTGGTAATTCCGAGAGGTGAATTGATAAATACAGTTTCCATCTGATAAAGTTAATTATTTAAAAAGAAGTCGCAAAGATTTATTTTGCAAAACTTAACATATAATCTTCCAATGCTTTTAGCTCTTCATCACTCATTTGCTTGGTAATGGCGAAGTTAGTTTTCATGGTTTCGTATTGGCTTGGATCAACTATTGGTTCGGCTTCTTCTTTCAAAAACGAAACGATACTAGCGTTTTTTTCTTTATAGATTTTAGCGATTTCGGTAATACTTGGTCCAATTACTTTTTGGTCGGGTAAATGACAAGCAGTACATGTTCCTTTTCCAGAAAATAATTCTTCGCCTGAAACTGTAACCGAAGTTTCATCGTGCTTTGGTTGACCGTAATTGGTTTCAGTTTCTTTTTTACACGACACGAATGTTATGATTAAAGCGATTAGGATGTATTTTTTCATAGTTTACAAAAATTCAATTCTTTTACTTTTTAGCCCCGATTGAAACGGAAATCAACTTTGTCAAAGTTTTGTCCTTCGACAAGCTCAAGATGACAAAATTTTGACAAAGTTATTGGAGAGTAAAGCGGGAAAATGGTTTACTGATAATTCCCAGACGATTCGCTCCTATTTTTGGTTTAATAAAATAGCTGCTTCTTTGGCAAAATAAGTTGAAATCAAGCTTGCTCCTGCGCGTTTGATGCACATTAATTGTTCCATCATAATCTTGTCGTGGTCGAGCCAACCTCTTTCGGAAGCGGCTTTTATCATGGCATATTCACCTGAAACGTGGAAAACCGTTACCGGAACATTCACAGCGTTTTTGACTTCGCGAACGATGTCTAAATACGCAATTCCAGGTTTTACCATAACCATATCGGCACCTTCTTCTACATCCATAAGTGCTTCTTTGATGGCTTCGATGCGGTTGGCATAATCCATTTGATAGGTTTTTTTATCCTTAGGCACTACAACATCGGCTTCTCTTGGCGCTGAATCCAATGCATCGCGAAATGGTCCGTAAAATGCCGAAGCGTATTTAGCTGAATAACTCATAATTCCAACATTTGAAAATCCTGCTGCGTCCAAACCTTGGCGTAAACGCAAAACTCTACCGTCCATCATATCGCTTGGTGCCACAAAATCGGCTCCGGCTTGAGCGTGAGAAACCGCCATTTTTACTAAAGCATCGTTAGTTGTATCGTTAGCAATATCGCCGTTTTCTATAATTCCGTCGTGACCGTAAATGGAGTATGGATCTAAGGCAACATCTGGCATTACAATCATTTCTGGACAAGCCGATTTTATTGATTTGATGGCTCTTTGCATTAATCCGTTTGGATTCCAAGCTTCTTTTCCGGTGTTGTCTTTTAAGCTTTCGTCCACTTTTACGTAGATATTTACAGCTCGAATTCCGAGTGCGAAAAGTTCTTTGACTTCTTCGACTGTTAAATCGATGGAACGACGAAAAATTCCCGGCATAGATGGAATTTCAACTTTATAATTTTCGCCTTCAGCGATAAACATTGGAAACATAAAATCGCTTGGACTTAATGTGGTTTCGCGAACTAAACTTCTTATTGATTCGTTAACGCGTAATCTTCTGCCTCTTTGTAATGGGAACATATTTTTATTTTTTTTGAACCATTAAGGTAATAAGTTTCATTAAGAGTTTGACTTAATTTTTCTTAATTTCTTAATGGTCTAATTAAATTTTTCTCGCAAAGGCGCAAAGGCACAAAGCGAAGTTGTTTTATTATTTTTTTACCATATAAGAAATATAAGGTCATTTAAGTATTTCTTATATGTTTTTATATTCCTTATATGGTTTAATTTATATCCAATCTATAGGATTTTGTAATACTTTGATTAATTTTTCTTCTTCGCTGCCAACTTCTGGATGATGGTCGTAAACCCATTGCACGTTTGGTGGTAAACTCATCAAAATACTTTCAATTCTTCCGTTGGTTTTTAGTCCGAATAATGTGCCTTTGTCGTGAACCAAATTAAATTCTACATAACGACCACGACGAATTTCTTGCCAAGTTCGTTGTGCTTCGGTATAAGGCAAATTTTTCCTTCTTTCTACAATTGGAACATACGCTTCTAGAAAACTGTTGCCAACTTCGGTTACGAAATTGTACCAATCTTCCATTTTCATTTCTTCCGTTTCTTTACAATAATCGAAGAATAATCCGCCAATTCCACGAGCTTCGTTACGGTGTGCGTTCCAAAAATAAACATCACATTGTTTTTTGTATTTTGGATAAAACTCTGGATTATGTTTGTCACAAGCTGTTTTGCACGTTTGATGAAAATGAATGGCATCTTCCTCAAATAAATAATAAGGTGTTAAATCTTGTCCACCACCAAACCAAGAATTTATAATTTCACCATTTTCATTATACATTTCAAAATAACGCCAATTGGCATGAACCGTTGGAGCCATTGGGTTTTTAGGATGGATAACCAAACTCAAACCGCAAGCGAAAAAATCAGCTTCGCCAACGTTGAATAGTTTTTGCATAGAATCGGGTAATTTTCCGTGAACTGCTGAGATGTTTACGCCACCTTTTTCAAAAACTTCTCCGTTTTCAATAACACGTGTTCTTCCGCCGCCGCCTTCAGGACGTTCCCAAATGTCTTCACGGAATTTGGCAACACCATCAACCTCTTCTAATTTGGAAGTGATTTGGTTTTGAAGGTTTTGGATGTATTTTAGGAATTTATCTTTCATAATCTAAATAGAATAATTAACAATAAAATTATTGAAGGTACAAAAGCATAAAAAATATCCGTATAAATTTTTTTCTTCATAAATAAATTTGAAATCAAAATATAAATTATTGTGCCTAATAAAATTAATCCCGTAAAAATTAACATCCCAAATATTAAATAACTAGCACCATCGGGTTTTTGCATTTCAAATTGAGGAACTCTAAAAATAAATTGATACAATAAAAAAACAGACCAAATTATATTGATTGAAACTGGAATAATATTATTCCTATTTGAAACTTTTATTCTCATTATTACTTATACTCCTTCACCGCTTCCACAAAAGCCTTCGCATGATCTACTGGAATATTTGGTAAAATTCCGTGACCAAGGTTTACGATATAGTTGTCTTTTCCGAATTCGTCTATCATTTCGTGTACCATTTTTTTGATGGTTGGAATTGGCGAAAGTAATCGACTTGGATCAAAATTTCCTTGCAGTGTGATTTTTCCGCCTGTTAAATAACGTGCATTTCTTGCAGAACAAGTCCAATCTACTCCAAGTGCTGATGCTTTTGATTTTGCCATATCGTTTAAGGCAAACCAACATCCTTTTCCAAAGACAATAACTTTGGTGTCTTCTGCCAAAGCTTCAACGATTTGATTGATGTATTTCCACGAGAATTCTTGATAATCTACTGGCGATAACATTCCGCCCCAAGAATCGAAAATTTGAACAGCATTCACACCTGATTTTACTTTTTCTTTTAGATATAAAATGGTTGTGTCGGTGATTTTTTGTAGTAAAGTATGCGCCGCAACTGGATTGGAGAAACAAAATCCTTTGGCAGTATCAAAACTTTTAGAACCTTTTCCTTCAACAGCATAACAGAAAATTGTCCATGGTGAACCTGCAAAACCAATCAACGGAACTTCATCGTTGAGCATTTCTTTGGTTAATTTGATAGCATCCATCACGTAACCCAAAGTTTCTTGAATGTTTGGAACAAAAACTTGGTTTACTTGTTCCATGGTTCGGATTGGATTTGGAATTATTGGTCCCAAATTGTCTTTTAATTCTACGTGAATTCCCATAGCTCTTGGAACTACCAAAATATCTGAAAATAAAATAGCCGCATCGGGTTTTACAATTCGAATTGGTTGAACGGTAATTTCGGCTGCTAATTCTGGCGTTTCGCAACGAGTAAAAAAATCGTATTTGTCGCGCAAAGCTCTGAATTCTGGTAAATATCTTCCAGCTTGACGCATCATCCAAACTGGTGGACGTTCTACTGTTTCATTATTTAAGGCGCGAAGGAATAAGTCGTTTTTGATCATATCTTTTCAGGTTTAGACCTGACAGGTTTTGTAAACTTGTAAGGTCTTATTTTAATTATAATATTTTATCACTTCTGCAATCACATTTTCAATTTTGGGTTGTGATGCAATGATGATGTTTTCTGTTTTTTCTTTCAATGTTTCGGCGGTTGTATAACCAATGCAGAAACAGGTTTTATTACTAATTTCGTTTTTTTTCAAATAACTTTCTACGGCAGAAGGACTGAAAAAAAGAACGGCATTGTGTCTTGTATCAATTTTATGTGATGTTAAAACGGTTTGATAGACTTCGATTTCATCCATTTTTATTTGTGCCAATTGTAACGCATCAGGCAAAATATTGCGACGAATGTTTCCGCTAAAAAAAGTGAAACTGTTTTTGTCGTATTGGTTACAAATTACCGAAGCTAATTCGGCTGCATAATCTGAAAATAAGACAACTTCAAAACCATTTTGCTCCAAGAATTTTTTGGTTTTTTCGCCTACACAAAATGCTTTTTTGGTTTTAATGCTGTCGTTATCTTTATGTAAAAGAACGCTTTCTACCGCATTTTGGCTGGTAAAAATCAAATAATCGTTTAATTCTCCAAAATTGAAATTATGGTATTTGATACTAATAAAATCTTTATCAATCACAGAAAAATTCGCACTCAACAAGGGTAACTTTTGGTCTTCCGAAAGCACTTTAGTTGATACTATGCGAATTTCATTTTCCATATTTATTTTTTCAACTGTTTCTTAATTTCTGTCATTAGCTCATTTCCTCCGTTTTCCAGAATTTCTTTGGCACAAGAAAATCCCAGTTTTTTCCATTCTGAGATATCGACTTCTTTGTTGATTTCTAACTTTTGTTTTCCATCAACCGAAAGCAAAACGCCTTGAAATTCGATGGTATCATTTGGTTCATTGTATTTTGCCAAAGCTCCAATTGGTGCGGTACATCCGCCTTCGAGTGTTCGAAGAAATTGTCTTTCTATATAGGTACAAATTTCGGTTTCTACATCATTTAATTGTGAAACGGCATCGATAGTAAAA